>Ga0082212_10012332_pt1 | contig 10771 bp, 5 predicted proteins | sample TergutNt197P3_FD_71548 | JGI IMG/M metagenome (GOLD analysis project Ga0082212, IMG submission 71548) | Neocapritermes taracua P3 segment gut microbial communities from Petit-Saut dam, French Guiana - Nt197 P3 | ecosystem: Host-associated > Arthropoda: Insects > Digestive system > Gut ...
ATGAGCGCTTCCGCCGTGTAGCCGTTCGCGTTTTTGACCGCCGCCATCGATATGCCGGGCGCATCCTCCATCCCGACGTTCGCATTCGTTATGACCGGCCGCCCGTCCGCCGCCTCTATGTGGCAGGTGAGCCATAGGTGCATGGTTTCGCCGCTTTCGTCCCAGATGCAGAACTGTATCGAGCCCGAGACATAGTTGGCCTCGCCTCTTGCGGGCGTCTCGAACGTTCCCATGTCCATCTTCACGTCCGCTGCGGCATACAGTCCGTCTTCGTTCCACATATACCAGAAAACCGAGCCCTGATAGGTGGCCAGCCCCGAATTGTACGCGTCGAACATCTCGACGCCCGATCCCGGCCTCAGGTCGTGCATATACGCGCCCGCCCATTCGTCCGCTCCTATCTGTCCGTCAAGGGTGGGAGATGTCAGCGCCTTTGGCACATTGATGGTGGCTTCCGCCGAAACCGGCATAAAAGCCATGCACGCCAAGAAAATTGCGCAAAGCGCAAGCGCCGCTGTTTTTTTCATTGTTGTCCCTCCGTTCATCATAATTTTTGATTGCCTCAAATTGCCGAAACCCCGGCTTTGATCGCGGCGAGCTGCTCCATCTGCGCCGGATCCAGCGAGCCGTCCCGGCGTATCAGCGCATCTATCGTCATCGCGCCGCCAAACGAAAACGCTTTTTTCATGAACTCGATCCATTTGGCGTCGGGATATTGCTTCCCGGGCTGCGCCCAGTTGGTTCCGAGATATATCGTCGCGTTCCATTGCATCCCGTTGATCCAGCGCTGGCAGGGAAGGGTGTTCAGCGCGAAACATTCGCCGGCGGTGTAGTCCTCCACGTTGTTCCAGGCGTGGACGACTCCCTGGTTGACCCATTCGTATTCATAGGGGTGGTTGTTTTGCGGGTTGTAGCAGACGATCGAATCGGGGTTCCCGGCTTTCAGGGCATCCGAAAACTCCGCGAGAGTTTCATCGTCCCATATCCCCGCGCAGCCGAGCCAGTCGCCGCATCCGTCCACCCACCAGCCCGAAACTTTATCCCCCCAGCGCATGGAATATTCGCGCATCATGGCATACCATTTGTCGCGGAACGAACGGTAGCCGTCCTTTGAGCGCCCGGGATTCAAGGACGATTCGCCGTTATACTCATAGTCCAGTTTTTCGGCGATGTCATCGTTGAAACGCGGGGCGTTCGCTGAGGTGTAAACCAATGTTTTTATCCCATGCGGCCGAAGCGCATCGGATATTTCGGCTATCAGGTCGCGCTTGGAGCAGTATCCCCGGCCGCAGTATCTATCGTAGAGCTCGCCTGGGGAACATGCGTATCCCGAATTCTGCAGCAGCGTGAAAACCACGTACCCCGCGCCGCTGGCGAGCACGTCGCGCCCGAACAGCGAGAGGTCGAAGCTGTCCACGCATTCGTCCCATGTGGCCGCCGCAGGGAGCCCGCCGCTCCAGCTGGCCTGTCCCGTGTTCTGCAGACCGTAGAGATAATGCAGCAGGAGGCCGTATTTCGCCTTTGACATCCAATCCGTGCTGGGGTTGTATTTCATTTTTTGTCCCTCCTAAAAATTTTTGTCGCTCAATGCACCGCGACCATGATAGCATATATCATTTTGCATGTCAAGATGTTTTTTGTATTTTGTCGAATAAAATGTTTTGCGCCATTATCATTTTTTTATTCCAAACTTCGAAAAAATTTACAAAAAACGACTTGAAATCTGTCTAAATTGGTGGTATGCTATAGAAATTGATGATCCGTTTATAGCCCATATCTTATATCACCGGAGGGTCGCCGTATGAGATGCACCAAATGTGGCGCCGAAATAAAGCAAAACAAAAATTTCTGTATGTACTGCGGCGAAAAGATGCCGTCACCCGAAAATTTACGGCAAGAATACAATATTCCGCAAAAACCGATATACCCCAAACCTAAAAAAGATTGCCGCGAATTGAGACTCCGGCTTTTGCAAACGCTTTTCGGAGTTAGCCTTGCGGCATTCATGTTTTTCTTTTCGCTTTTTCAAAACTCCATCAGTATTATGACAACAGGCGTCGAAACATATAACGACAGCAAGTTCCCACTTTTTCATATAATTGACAGTCTTGTGCATGGTACGGAAAGATATAATCCCTCCGTTTTATCGATCGTCATGGGGGCGGGCGTTTTCATTTTCGTCTTTGCCTCGTCCGCATTTTGGCTGTTTTCGGCTTCGGCTACGCTTATCCGCAAGGGAGAAAAGGGTATGCGCCGTATTTCTGTAATCCTTACATTTTCAGCGTTGGGCTCGGCCTGCGCCCTGCCCCATTTGGCATATTTGTTTGTCTCCCAGTTTAGATATGCATATGCGAGAACCGTCGGCGTATTGCCGGAGGACATGAGCGGCGTATCAACGATATTCTTATCTGTTTGGACAGGAATCGCTGTTCTGCTTCTTATTGCTACATGGGTTGTTGCTGCGAAACGCCATGAACTGAAAGGAAAGGCAGATGAAAATGAAAAATAAAAATATCGGCACGAATCAAAAAAAGCAAGCATGGAAAAATTGGGCCAACACTGCGCTTTCCGTTTTGTTTGCGCTGGGGATTTTATCTTCGGGGTTCGGGGGATATACATTTGCGCGGAGCTTGAACGAAAAACCTTCCGATTCCGAAACAAACATTCCGGGAGAAGAAAGCTCGCGCGAACCGAACAACGAAGCGGAAAGATTTATTGCCAGCGACAATTACGCATATCAATTCGATCCGGGCAATATCAGCCATGACGAAGAATCAGGTATTTCGTATATAAATAACGTTGTCCTGATATTCTTCAATGATGGCGTTTCGGAAAAAACTAAAAAGGATATAGTAAATTCAATTAACGGCGCTGTTATCGGGGAATTTAAGACCATTAATCAATGCCAAGTTCAAATAAGCCGCAAAAATTTTGGCGAATTAAAACAAATTTGCGCTGATTTAGTTTCGTTGCCAGAAATTATGCACGCCACGTACGACATGGCTTTGCAAATAAGGACCAATGCAATTGTGATTCCTGATGATCCGTGGGATAATGACAATTGGGATGAAAACAACCCAAGCGGGAATAATTGGTGGCTTGAAGCGATTCAAGCTCCAAGCGCATGGTCATATAACAGTCGGCTTGGCAGCATTAAAATCGGGATCGTGGATAATGGGTTTGATACCGGACATGAAGATTTGAAAGGGGTTTTGTCGTTTCCTGATTCGGCATACGAAAAAGTGAACAGCAAAGAAAACCATGGCACTCACGTTGCTGGAATTATTGGCGCAAAAGCAAACAACAAAAAGGGAATAACAGGAATAATATGGGACACAGAACTCATTTGTTTCGATTGGCAGCCTACGTGGCTTCAGTCAAAATTTACAGATTGGAACACGGCTACTTTCATTGCCGCAGGCTTAATTGCGACCGTTACATCTGGAGCAAAGGCCGTCAATTTTTCTTTGGGGTGCTCGGCAAATTTAGCAAATGACAGTTCAACGTTTTCCCGAGAATGGATAAATGAATTTGGCAATCAGGCATCATTATATATGGCAAGCCTGCTTAAAAAAGGATACGATTTTGTCGTTATCCAGTCGGCTGGAAATGGAGCGTCAAATGGAATTGGCGTCGATGCGATATACAACGGCTGGTTTTCGTCGGTGACCAGTGATAATTGTTATAATGGCCTCAATAATGTAAGTGACATACTGAACCGGATCATTATCGTTGGCGCCGCGCAACAAAATGGTTTTGGGTATATCCAGGCAAACTTTTCGAATGGCGGAGGTCAAGTAGACATTTGCGCACCGGGATTCGAAGTCTACAGTACAATCACAGGCGGGTTCAGCGGAAAATATGGTAACATGAGCGGGACATCCATGGCCGCTCCTATCGTTGCGGGCGTTTGCGGCTTAGTTTGGGCGGCTAATAAAGATTTAAGCGGAGATCAGGTAAAAAATATTGTTTGCAATAATTCCAACATAACAGTAGGCGAAAATGCCGAGTCTCCAAACACAACGGGCACATACCGTATGGTAAACGCGTATCTTGCTGTTTCAAAGGCATTGTCGACGCCAGTGTCAAATCCCAAAAATCCTGTCACAACCAAACCTTATCCGGATAAATTCGATTCCGTAGTAACACTGGTGTGCGATGTGTCCGGGTCGATGAACGATAGAACCGAAACAGGTGAAACAAAGATAGAAGCGTTAAAAGAAGCGGGAACGGTCATTACAGGCATGGTAGATGTCTGGAGCCAGCGGTATTTGGGAATTTACGGCATAGGCGTGGTTCAATTTGCAAGCAATGCAAAATCACTGACATTTCCGCATATTGATTATCCTTTTGTAACCCAATGCATACGCTCCATGGGTGACGGCGGCGGCACAAATATTTCATCTGGATTAGAAATCGGCATCGAGCAACTTAACAATATTTCGGCAAAAAGTAAAGTTATTATTCTGATGACCGATGGAATAGACAATAACCATTCGGCAATAATTAAACAAGCAGAAGCGGCAAAAGAAAATAAAATTCGAATTTTTACAATCGGGTTTGGCAAAAACAGGAGCGAAATCGAAGAAGATTTCTTAACGCAAGTAGCAATTGGAACAGGTGGCGAATATCGCTATGCCGATACAAACAATATCGTCGGAATAATCGGCAGCTTTATGTACGCGCAACAGGCATCGGAAGCAAAAGTGCTGACAGATCAGCAAGGATTTGTCGCTCAGGGCGAAACGACAAAAGCAAAAACCTTTGCCGTACCTGATGATATGGGCGATTTGAACTGTATCCTCTATTGGCCGGGATCAATTTTGGATTTGATTATCGCAGACCCGAATGGGCGCATCGTCGATGAGGATTATCCGGGAGCGGCAATAAACAACGCAGCAATTCCTGCAACCGTTACGATATCTGATCCGTTGCCGGGCAGTTGGAAAATGAAAATCAAATGCGTTGAAGCTTCTACGGAGTACGAAGACGGAGAACCGTATTACGCTATCGCTTCTTTCAAAAGAACAAATTTTATTGATTCGCCTGCAACACCCAAGTTGGAAACAATCGCACTAGTGGGGGCATATTGCCTGCCTTTTGGATTCTTTGCGATGTTGTTGTCCGTTATGTTGTTGATATTTGTAAACAGTGGGCGAAATAATCGGCGAAGACGCTCAGGAAACGACGGAAGCATTGGATAATTTGCCGGATAAAGATTTTGACGGGTATAAAAAAAGGGGGAAACTATTTATGAACACAAATTACCGGGTCACGCAAAAAGAACTGGACAAAGCCAGAAACTGGGCCGATGGAATGGCCGCCGAACCGCCGTTCGGGTTTTTCTGCGGCGGCCAGGACATCAGGCCCATGCTGCGCGGGCAAATGCCCAAAGCCGATATCCATGTATGCGGCAGATGCGAAACGCGAACGCTGACTTGGGCGCTCGAAAGCATCACGGTGCGCTGCGAAATCGAGCTGAACCTGGATTTTCCCGAATGCGAGTGGACGGTATGGCTCGAAAACCCGCATGGCGGCGACACGCCGCCCATATCGGACTTCTATGCCGTGGATGCGTTCATCGCCCCGGAAATGACGCTGCCCCATCCCGGCATCAACCACGCCGCGACGCTCACCTGTTTTTCGGGAGACTATTACTCGCCGGACGGCTTCGCCCAGTCCGAGCGCTACTTTCGCAACAATATCCCCTTCACGTTCAAAAACAGCGGCGGGCGCTCAACCAACGTCGAGCTGCCCTATTACAGCATAGGTTCGGACAAACAGCGCGTGGTCGCCGCAGTCAGCTGGCAGGGGCAGTGGGAGACGGTTTTCGACATAGACTGGCAAAAGGGCGTATATATGCGATCGGGCCAGCAATATTTTGGGGCTTGCCTCAAAAAAGGCGAAAAAGCGAGGAGCCCCTTGGTGGCGCTGATGTTCTTCGAGGATGCGGACTACAACCGCTCCATGAATTTGTGGCGCGCCTGGTGCTGGGAGCGCAACGTGCCCAAGCAAAACGGAGAGCCGCTATGCCCCAAGCTGTCATTCAGCGCCAACAGCCGGTTCTACGAGGCCAAATTCGCCACGGAGGAAAACCAGCTGCTTTTCATCGGCAAATACATGGAAAACGACCTATGCATGGACTACTGGTGGATCGACGCCATGTGGTACGAGCTCGGCAACGAAAAATACCCGAACTGGTGCCCGGTGGGCAGCTGGGAAGTGGATTCGACGCGCTTCCCAAACGGCTTCTCCCCGCTTGCGGAAAAATTGGCGGAATGCGGGGGCGGCGTGATGGCCTGGTTCGAGCCCGAGCGCGTCTCCCCGGGCACGTACCTGTATGAAAACCGCAAGCAATGGCTGCTTTCCACGCCCGAGGCGTTCGAGGCTTTGGATGGCAGCGTGGTCGTCGCCGACGAAGCGAGCAACATAGACAATTCGCTGCTGTTCAATTTGGCCGACGACGAAGCGCTGAAATGGCTCACGGATCACGTCAACAAATTGATCAAAGACAATAAATTGGCCGTCTACCGCCAGGACTTCAACATGAACGCCCTGCGCTTCTGGCGACACAACGACGAACCCGGGCGCGAAGGCTTGCTGGAGAACAAATATTGCCAAGGCTATCTGAAATACTGGGACGGAATTCTCGCCGCAAACCCCGGCATAGTCATAGATACCTGCTCGTCGGGCGGGAGGCGGCTGGAGCTGGAAACGCTGCGCCGCTCGGTCCCCGTGCACAAAACAGACTATGGGTACAGCGACTATTTGATCAAGGCGGCGTTCCACCAGACTTTCATGCAGTGGATCCCATATTTCGGCGCCTCGGGCAACGCCGACAACATGCCCGTGGACCAGTACATGTTCGCCGCGAATTTCGCGCCTTGGTTTTCTTTTGACTACGAAATGCGAAATGAAGGCATAGATTTCGCGCCGATGAAAAATCTGCTCGCGCTCCGCGAAGATACCGCGCACTGCCTGTACGGCGATTTCATCCCGCTGCTGCCCTATTCCCGCGATGCGCGCGAGTGGCTGATGTGGCAGCTGGACAGCCCAAACGACGGGGACGGGCTGATCGTCGCGATCGCGAGGGAAGGCAGCGTTTACCATAGCGCGCTGGCGAAACCGCTTTTCATCGAAGCGGAGGCGGATTATGAGATAAAGGAGATCAAGGGCCTGAAATATGGGCCCGCGCTCGCGGCGAAGGGCGAAGACCTCTCGAAAGGCTATCTCTTTTCAGCCGACGCGTTCCCGCAGGCCATGATGGTATATTACAGGAGAGTATGATCTATGCGTATGGAAAAACTAAAAAAAACTTTTCGCGCAGCTATGGCCAGCGCGGACATCACCCCGACGAAAAGCGCGTACCTTCAGGGATACTTGGCGCGCGGAGACCCGCGCTGCCTTTCAGAATGCCCGAAAGACTTCACCTCCGACATTTTGGCCCGCGTCCTGATCGTCGACAACGGCGAGGATGCCTTGGTTTTCATAAATACGGAAGTCAGCGTCTCTTACCCGGATGCGTTCACCGAAGATTTTGTCCCCCGCGTCGCGGAAATCTGCAATACGAAAACGGACAGGGTATTGTTTTCAAACAACCACAACCATCAATCGATAGTGCAGATAGAATACGCGAACGAGCAAAAAATATTAAAAGCGGTCGCGGAAGCCCAGGCCCGGCTGGAGCCCGCCTCGGTCGGCGTCGGCGTGGCGCCGTCCCCTTACGCGGTCAGCCGCGGGATGGATTTCACGGCTGACATGGCTATGCCGGTGGACAACCTTTTGACAGTTGCGAGATTTGACGGCGCCAAAACAAAAAAGCCCATCGGAATGGTTTGGAACTTGCCGTTCCATGGCACGATGCTCTCCAACGGCTCAAATCCCGGGCCGGATGGGATGTCGCAAAACTATAACCTCCTGAGCTGCGAATTTTCGGGATATGCGTCCCGTTTTTTGGAGGAAGGGATGCGCGGCGAAAACGAATATTTTTGCGCCATGTTCATCGCCGGATTCATGGGCAACGCCGGCCCGCTGTTTGATGGCAAATGGAACGCCGGCAGCCCGCAGGAATTGAAAAAAGCCGGGGAGGCCGTCGGTTCGCAGGTCCTGTCCCTCTACGGCGGCATAAAGCCCGAAATTTTCGGAGGTGATATCGCCGCAGCCGTCGGCAGCGCCACGCTCCCCGCAAATCCGGACCCAGCAATAGCGGGCCGATTCAGCACCGATTTGGCCGTAATGGCCGGAAGCTTCGGCGACGCGCTTTTCTTGGGCGCCAATTTCGAGGTTTTTTCCATAATCGGCGCGCGCTTGCGGGCGGAGCTGCCATGCCGCTATCTGATGCCGGCCGGCGGCGCATGCGGCACAAACGGCTACCTCCCCACAAAAGAAGCTTTCGATTTGCCGCCGTACCATGAGAATGCGACCTACACCAGCTTGGGCCCCGATTCGGAGGAAGCGTTCTATGAAAAAACCGTGGATACGGTCTGCGAAATGGCCGGGGTGAGTTTGGAGCGGATAAAGGGAACCGCCGCTCCGGCTGTCATGGAAAAAGGAACCGCCGTATACGCCTTTGACTATGGGGGCGCCATTTCCCCCGACAAAATCGTCATCAGTTTCGGCCAAAAATCGCGCAACGGATGCGCTTCCGATTTTGTCCTGAAGCTTTACGACGAATCTGGCAATGAATCGTTCTCCCGGGATTTCGAGGGATATTCCGTAAATTATATAGGAGTGCCTTCGGAAGGCGCGAATTTCGCCTGCGCGAAATTAGAGGTGAAAAAAAGGTGGCGGGACGGAAAATTCGTGGCGGAGGGCATCGACGCGCTGCCTTTCGCGGATGTTTACGGCGTCAAATTTGTTCCGGCGGGGCAAGGAGGCCAAAAAACATGAATGCAACTTTCAAAACGCATGAAAAACTTCGCATGCTCGCTCCGGGGAGCGTCACCGCGAGGGGATGGATACTCGAGCAGCTCCTTCGAAACAAGGAGGGAATGGGAGGCCATCTCGACGAGCTGGAACCCGACATGATCGCCACTCCATATACAACCAAAAAAACCGATGAAAAGTGGGGAGCGGCCATCCAAGCCGGCTGGGGCGCGGAAATATCCGGCAACTACTGGTACGGCTTGATACAGCTCGCTTTCGCGCTGGGCGATGCGGAATTGAAAGCGAAGGCGGAGCGGTGGGTCAACGGCGCCCTATCCTGCCAGGGCGAGGATGGGTATTTGGGGACATACACCGAAAAAGACAATCTCATGGATGACTATAACGCCTGGGGGACCGGGTGCGGTCTGCAGGCGCTGCAGCTGTACCACGAGGCGACCGGAAGGCAGGACGTCCTCGATGCCGTGCATCGATGCCTGCTGTGGTTCTGCGAAAATTGGGCGGGCGACAGAAAAACGCGTTTCGGCGGGCATTTCATCGTGTTCAACATGGCGTGGTGCCACCGGCATACCGGCGATGAAAGGCTGGTAAAATTTATCGATGAATATATCGGCTTTATGAACAGGGACAGCTCTGTCATGACTTCGACAAACGCTATGCTTTCGCCCGATCTGGTCTATAATTCCTTCCATGCGGGGGGCGTCGGGCTTCAGATAAAGATCGCGGCGTCGGGGTATTTTGCCACCGGGAAAAAGGAATATCTCGACGCCGCAGTGAATTTCATGCGCAAGATCGAAAAAAAAGCGCTTTTGCCCACCGGGGGCGTGGCAAGCAACACCGAATTTTTGAGCCCCATCGCCTCCAATACCGAAACTGAATATTGCACCTACAGCTATTTGCAAAACGGGCTGATATGGCTCGCATCCGCCAGCTGCGACCCAAGGTACCACGATATAGCCGAACGCATCGCGCTTAACGGTGCCCAGGGGGCGAGAAAAAAAGACGAAAAAGCCATAGCCTATTTCACGTCCGCGAACCAAATATTTGCGACTTCCGGTTCGGATTTTTACGGAATGGACATGGGCGTGTACGCGCCCTGCCACCACGTCGCTTGCTGCCCGGTCAATTCCGTATGGATCATGCCGGACTATCTGTTCGGAATGGCCATGGTCGATGACAGCGGCGGGATATATATATCTTCCTACGGCCCGGCAAACCTGGATTTCGGGGATTTTGAGCTGGAAGCGGACACAATGTACCCTTTCCGCGACACGGTCAGCTTCATGCTGCGCGGCAAGCCGCCCGCAAACAAAAAAATCAACTTTCGCATCCCGTCGTGGTGCTCCGCCGCCGAAGTCACGGTGAATGGCAAAGCCGCGGAAGGCGAAAAAAAGCCCGGGACCTATTTTTGCGCCGGGGAAACCTGGAAGGACGGCGATGCCATCGTCTTGAAACTGCCGATGGAGGTCACGCTGCGCCGCCTCGACGACGGCGACAGCTGGAGCCATTTTCCCTTGGTCGTGGAGCGCGGCCCTTTGGTGTTCTCCCTGCCCATCCCGGAGATCTGGCATTTGGTCCCGGGAGCTCCGCACACGCCTCTGCCTGAAGGGTGGGGCTGGTATCACGTGGAGCCGGAACTAAAAAACGACGCAGGGGGCGACGTATACGAACAGATCGTCCTGCGCAAGCACAATATCAGCTGGAACGTTGCGATAAGCGAGAAACTCGATGCCTCGTCGATCAAGGTTTCCGAGCATGAGGGGGGATATGTCTGGGAATCTCCCCCGCTGACCATAACGATACCCGGATACAAGGCGCTTCACGCCTACGCCCCATACATCCGCAAAACCCAGGAGGTATACCAGGCTCCCATCGATGTGCACGGCGA
>Ga0082212_10012333_pt1 | contig 10771 bp, 9 predicted proteins | sample TergutNt197P3_FD_71548 | JGI IMG/M metagenome (GOLD analysis project Ga0082212, IMG submission 71548) | Neocapritermes taracua P3 segment gut microbial communities from Petit-Saut dam, French Guiana - Nt197 P3 | ecosystem: Host-associated > Arthropoda: Insects > Digestive system > Gut ...
TCTCATCAACTAGACCTAGCGATATATATCCAATAGCATTCTTATCACTAGAGACTAACTGTCTCACCGCACCGTTAGAATCTTGTACAATCGCCTTGGGGTTGATATCAACCCCATCCATTACCAACTCCTCAAACGCACTCCGAGTGCCTGAACCTTCCTCTCTAGTTATGATATGTATGTTGGCATCATTGCCACCTACATCACTCCAGTTGGTTATGATCCCGGAGTATATCATCTCAATCTCTTTGAGTTTCAGGTTGGATATAGGATTATCGGGATGAACTACCATTGCTAGTCCATCCTTAGCAATCTCTATATACCATAGACCATCTTCACTCTCTTTCAATGCACGTGAGGACATGCCTATATCCGCTGCAGAACTCATTGCTGCCGTTATTCCGGCAGATGAACCGCCACCTTGAATTTCGACATGTACATCAGGCAGTATCGCCTTATATCGTTCCGACAGTATTTCGGCATAGGGTTGTACCGAGGTTGAACCGGCAACAATGACCGTTTTACCTGTATTGCTCCTAACGCATGAGGTCAACACCGATAGTATGAGCAACAGTAATATAGTATTTGTAAATCTGCGTTTACTTATCATGCCTATCCAAACCGCCCTGTAATATAGTCTTCGGTACGTTTATCTTTGGGTTGTGAAAACATTCGAGATGTGTTCCCATATTCCACCACATTTCCGGCCCGGTTTTCATCTATCATCATGAAGATAGACATATCCGACACCCTTCTGGCCTGTTCCATATTATGGGTAACAATCATAATTGCATATTCTTTTGAGAGTTCCAGCATCAAATCCTCAATCTTTAAGGTGGAACCCGGATCAAGTGCACTGCAGCTTTCATCCATCAATATTACCTCAGGTTCAACTGCTAAGGCTCTTGCGATACAGAGTCTTTGTTGTTGTCCGGGTAGCAGTGATAGTCCCGACATCCTCAAGTTGTCCTTGACCTCTTCCCAAAGATTTACCTGTCTGAGAGTTGTTTCAACTATCTCATCAAGCGTATTCTTGTGTTTTGTTCCATGTTGTTTAGGTCCTACAGCAATATTGTCATAGATGGAGGCGGGAAACACATTGGGTTTCTGGAAAACCATACCGATTCTTTTTCTCAACATAGCGACATCTACACCTTCGGTGTAGATGTCGTAAGATTCCATTATTACCCCACCGGTAATCTTTACCTTCGGAATCATATCGTTCATGCGATTAAACATGCGAAGTAGTGAGGATTTTCCACACCCCGAAGGACCAATGATGGCAGTGATGGTTCTGTCATATATCTTAAGATTTATATTGTTCAATGCATGAAAGGTATTATAGTAAAGATTAAGGTTTATAGCCTCTAACTTGACGTCTTTTTGAACCTTCTCCACTTGAATTCCCTGTTCTACACTTATGTAGATCCTTTCATTCATTTCCCATCACTTGACTACCGATAGAATTATATGTTGTGTAACCGGGTTTTTCAATAGATACGAGAAGTATGAAGTCTGTGTAAAATACCTTTTACACAGACACTACCATTTCTTTACATATATTTTACACATGAAGGTAAATCGATTTGGTCCGACTACTATACATTGCGAAGTTTTAGTCCACCGTCCACTAGGACGGTTGAACCGGTCATATACCTAAATGCATCCGAGACTATACAGGCAACTACATCACCCATATCCTCAGGTTCTCCTACCCGCCCAAGCGGAAGTTCCGGGCGAACCTTCGAACGGTTACGATTGGGATTGGGGTTATTCCTTCCAAGGTTGGTTTCAATAGCTCCGGGAGCAAGGGTATTCACCCTAATGCCATAGCGAGCTAAATCAACTGCCAAACACTCGGCTAATCCCTCTAAAGCATTCTTGGTCGAAGAATATATGGCTTGTGGGGGTAAGGGATACAGTGCGTTCACCGAGGTTACAATAACTATGTTACCTGACATCTGTGCCTTCATCTGTTCTGCTACCTGCTGGCAGCAGAAGAGGGTCCCCTTGAAATTAATATCATATAGTCTATTAACCTCATCGGCAGTAGTTTCGAGTGCTCGCTTAGCGATGGATATGCCGGCATTGGCGACTAGTATATCTATCCGGTTTGATGTTCTAGCATAGTACCGTGTAAAGAAATCCTCTAGTTGGCTTTGGTCCGATACATCGACACTGAAACCATCGCAGTTCGGATTGATTGTCTTTAACTGTTCGACCACTTCATCGATGGTAGCATTGTCGCGACCGAGTATGGTTACATCAGCACCCAGTGACGCCAGCGAGACAGCAACCCCTTTACCGATACCCGAGTTGCCTCCAGTCACAATGGCTTTCTTACCGTCTAGAGCAAATATTCTTTTGACATAGTCGAGATTCATTATCATATCTCCTTCACAAATATACTTAACCATAAATATCCGATACTCAGTCACTTTCAACTGACAAAAATACCTATTGATGATATCATATGTCTAACGACAATTTTTCTTAGGGGAGGTAGAATAGATGGTAGCAATGAATGTAATACCCGGATATACAAACACCCGAAGTGGTGTACAGGTGGCCGATAAGCTCATCTCCAAAAATGGTGAGTTCCTATCGGAAGATGCGGTGTTTCTACGTCAGATGGGTATCGAGTGGGTGATGGTAGAAGGACCGTATGGACCTGCTGATGCCAATCGGTACAAGAAGATAGTAGCTGAGGTTGAGGCACATGACCTAAAGATATTTCGTTTAGCCAATGGCGAGTACCACAACATGGATATCATAACGTTAAACCTTGAAGGACGTGATCAAAAACTCGAGGAGTATTTGGGATATATCCGAGCACTCGGAGAGGCCGGTGTCTACTACTCCACCTACGCGCATATGGCCAACGGCATCTGGCGTTCAGGAGAAACTAAGAAAATCCGAGGTGGCATGAACGGTGAAGGGCTGGACCTCGATAGTGCCAACGCTCGTGGTCATTGGGGCAGCGAGGATTACGACACAGTATTAAGTCATGGACGAGAATACTCGGTCGAGGAGTTGTGGGACAACTACGAATACTTCATATCACGGGTTGCAAGAGTTGCAGAGGAATCAGGAGTATATATCGGTATTCATCCGGATGATCCCCCGGTGTTAACATTAGCAGGAATCCCAAGACATATTTTCGGTACCTTTGACGGGTACAGAAAGGCTATCGAAATGGCTGACAGTCCTAATATTGGGGTATGTTTATGCTGCGGTTGCTGGTTACAGGGAGGACAGGATATGGGTGTCGATGTCTATGACGCCATCAGGTATTTCACCGATATCGATAAACTCTTTAAACTTCATGTGAGAAATGTAACCAATCCGATGAGCGAAGGAGCGTTTGCTGAAACCTATCCTAACGACGGATATGGAGATGTCGCAAGGATTATGGATATCCTGTTCGAAAGTGGATTTGATGGTGCGGTCATAAATGACCATCTCGCACCGATGGTAGGAGGCAAAAGAGTCTCTGCTGCCTTCCAAACTGCTTATCTGTTAGGTCTTGCCGATGCAGGTTACAGAAGATATTTCGAAGAGTAGACCAACAGGGCGTGAAACTACTGCCACCATGAATGTTTTATCATAGTTTCATCCATCCAGTCATGTAACAAACTAAAGGGAGCTTCCCCGTAATTGAGTAGTTGTGTATGGAACTCAAGGTCGGAGAAGCTATTTCCCATCTTATGCTTGAATTCATTATACATGGCTTTTATCTCTAACATCCCTACTCCATAGGGGATGGGTTGAAGCGGATTGTCTACTATAAAGTCATAATATGTGCCCACAAACTCATCATCTATTTCATAAATAAACACTGTAGAGGTATAACGTCTGAGTTGTTCTAGGGACCATCCTTCATAATGAATCCCTAAATCCATCCGCACCATTATCAGGAGATCTAGCTCTTCGCTGAGTCGCATCAGGTCGGCAACATTGTTGAGATTACTAGTAAAATATGAGTATGCGTAGTACTGCACATACTGTGCCCAGCCTTCGGAGTACCCCTTGAAGTATTGAACCTTTCGCCAGAGGGGTAATTCGCTATTCATAAGTGTGACATTCTGCAATAGATGCCCGGGTATACCTTCATGAGCCAGAAGAAAGAACATATAATCTCGGTTCACATGAAGATAATCAGGATTAATGTATATACTGTTATACTTGTAGTCATCTATCGGCGGAGTGAAGTAGAATCCGGGTGAGAGTGAATCTCTCATAGATTCATCTATATGTTTAAGGTTATAGGTGACACCCTCAGGGAGGGCTGGAAAATCTTTAGCTGTTTTGAGTATTAGGTACTCCACTATATCATCGGTCGCCAGTTCCGGAGTAAACATATCATAGAGTAACGCAGGATCATGTCGTCTGATGAAGTTTAAGTAGAGAGAGTAGAACTTATCGATAGTTTCATCAATCGCACTATCGACCAGTTCAATCAATTGTTCGGGAGATTTGCTAAATCCCATCCTTTTGATCTGGGTGCTGTAGAACTCTTTACCCTTATCGTATTGAGCGAGTCCTCCTTTGCTTGTTCCGGTTCCTTTTAGTGCTAACATCTCCTCGATGAGCTTAGAGTAAGCAGGAATCACCACCGTGTTATATATCTCAAGGTTCTGCTTAATATATTCATCGGTTAAGGATGTTTTGAGTTCAAGTGCTTTGATCCTTTCATCAAAACCCGTAACTAAAATGCTGTTGTTTTTTTCTGCAATGATTCCCCTGCATGTTTTTATGACTTCATCTGCTGCATCATCGCTCATAAACAATCCCAATCTAGAACGCTCCTGCTGCCATTCAATTAGATAATCAAACATAAGGTTGACTGTTTCAAGCAGAGTCAAGTACTCCTTCACATTTTGTTCGGTGTAGAAATAATACTCATTGAGTACAAATGGTATTATCGCATGATATCCGTTGGCACCCACCAGATGATCATACATCATCCAACTATCGATAGTGTCCTCATAGTTCTCTGCGAGGTAGGCATAGATATCATAGCTTTGTTGTTGCTCTCGTGTCAGCATATTCCGATCGAAAGAATATAGTTTCTCTATTGTAGCTCGATCTTTTGCAAGTATCTCATCAGTAGGATAAATACTCAGATCCCCCCAGGTAACTTCAAAACCGTCTACTCCGAAGTCAGCTGGATTCATGAGATAACTGTGCATATCGAGGGTATTATCAAGTATTATCTCCATGAAGTCGGCTTCGAGAAACTCATCAAATTCCTGCCGTACCCGTTCGATTTCAGTATTGTCTGTCTCAGACTCAGTTGTTCTATCTGGCTGTCGTGACTTCACAAAGGGATTCGCTTCTTCAACTATACTTGGGTTAATTTGAGGAATGAAACGTCGCAGTATATCGAATGGAGAACAAGAAGAAAACATGGATACTGTCATCAATATTGCGAGTAAAATAGCTACGAATCGTTTTATATGCATCACGAGATCTACCTTTCAGGTTCTAATCATATAATAGCAGAGAAGCAAGGAAAATAACATAGATTGATTGTCTTGGTTTTTAGGCCACTTCGTAATCATAGCCACTAAGTATATAGAGATTACTAAGGAGATACAGTATATCAAGCACATCCAGGCAGTGCTAGCGAAGCATCATCATGAGCTCAACAATGGTGTTATATATATGAATTGCATATATGTCATTTATCTAAACTGGAAAGTCTAGCAGAATGTACTGACGAGAAGAAGATCGAAATGAATCGATCTTCTTCTAGACATAATTGCAGTAGGTAAACCAAAGGCATCTTCATTCCTAGGTTCCCGATATGTTTTTGCCTAGTCGGATTATCAAGCGATCCTAAAGCTTTTGGGTTCTCTTATTCAATGCGAGATATTTTGCTAATAGACTACCGATTGGTATAGGGCTTCAAGTAATACGTTGTCTCCCTTAATGAGTTCATATGCTTTTCTGTGACTATATACTCACAGCCCTAACCTGATAATTCGGTCCTATATTACCGATACCATTTCATATGTACCTTCGAAAGTATTGCACAACACATCAGTATTCATTATTGATACACCTTCTGGAGCGATGATTTTGATATAGTAAACACCATTTGCAAACCCTCGAAAAACAAAGGTTCCATCATTCGCCGTTGTAGTAGAGTCGATTATCTTTAAACTCTCTTGCTCAATCAGTTGAATAGTTATATCAGGTATCCCGTAACCATCTTTATACACCTGACCAAAAAGAGTGTTTATGTTTTCAGATATAGCTGTCAGCGGGATCCTCATCTCGTCAATATAGATAGTTTTGCTTGTCTTTTTTGTGTCCTGTCCATAGACCATTTGTCAAGGACTTTTTATTCTGTTGGACAAAAATATCAAAAAGCCCCGTGGAAAGGTTTAAGCCGCTTTCGGGGAAAGGTAGGGGTAAACTCTTACCACCTCTTAAATTGGCGTTATGAGCACAGGAAAAAGCCCGAAAACAAGGCGTTTCCGGGATGCCAAAAAGTGCTAATTGCCTACATTCAGGCGTAACGGTTTGGTGCTTTCACGGCACAAAAAGGCATGGTTCCTTTATTGAAAACCATGCCTAATTCTGGCTCGGATACTTTACTTGGCGCCTAGTTTTCATCCACCAGTTTCATTGTTCGGTGAGGCGAACCTCATAACTTAAAGTTGCGAAAAAACCAGGAGTGATATAAAGAACTCCGGCGCCGCTGTCGAGTATCTCGATTTCAATCGCAAACTGTTCTGAGCTGGCTCCATTCCATGGCCAGGGCATGCTTTCTCCGCCCTTAGCAACGAATAGACTTTCGACTACAGTATTATCCCACACCATTTCCCCGCTGCCCCGCGCTATGATATTTGGGTCGTCCCCGGGCTGAGGCTTTTCCAACGTGAACCGGATATTGTTCAATTGTCCGTCAACTACCAGTTTTGCCGCTGTCATTTGGCCGCCCATCGCTGCGAGGTAATCGGCTTCGTCATGGGCAAGCCGCAACTCTCCACTTCCTGTGTAATCTCCATATAAACCGTCACCATCATTCGTCGCCGAAAACGTGAGAATAAAGTCGAATTTAGCATACTCATTTTCAATATGCTTATATGTGCCTTCCGCGGTTATCGTGTAGATGCCGCTGCCGGGCAGTTCGCATTCACAATCTTCGCTGTTGCCACATTCGGCACATTCGCATTCCTCTTGGTTGCAGTTAGGGCAGCAATGGCAAGGGTCATCATTGCCGCTTGGCGTTGCACCCGGAGTAGTTACCGGAGAATTTGTCGTGTTGCCACCCGGTGAGGTGTCACCACCGCCGCAAGCGGCAAGTGAAAGCGCAAACATCAGTATTAGCGCAATGGCTATAATTCTCTTTGTATTCATTGATTGTGTCTCCTTCAAAACCCAAACTCTCGGCTACTGGCAAAAGGGAAATCCTTTACACAGTAGCCGTAAAGGAAAATTCATGCGGTAATCGTCAAATCTATTTCGCTATTCCGTTTACCGTCATTATTCTCTTGTAATTGTGCCCCGGTACACAAGAGTTTCCGTTAATCCCGGCACAGTCATATAGAGTATCGCCGTTCCGGCGTCATAGACCAGGATATGCATCTCCACTTCTAATGTGAAGCCAGATCCCGTACCAAAATCCCTGCCGGTACCCAAAACATTTTCCTGATACCAAGATGGCCCCATAGTCCCATCGACTGCTGCAGAAAACTTTGCATGGCCTATCAGTTTTTCATACAAATCCGAGGGCGTAAGGGACGCGGGGTCATCGCCACCGTTCGGCGTCGCCGAATTCGAGTCTATGACTTCAAAGGATACCGGGAAGATTGGGCCTGCCCAATCCGAATCCAATGAAATAAGCCCCCCGGCCATGGCTTCGTAATCTGACGCATCCAATATACCCATCATTTTACCCTCTCCAGAGTATTGGCCTAAGAAACCGCCCTCGTTCAAACTCGACGCCACGAAACTCAATGTTATATCATAGGCAAGAAACCCATCGGCTCCGACCGACGGAGAGCTGTCTGTGACGTCCATGAAAGAAATCGTCCAGATGCCGCCGAGGTCGGGTACGGCGCATACACAATCGTATTCATCGTTGCCGCCGCATTCTTCGCAGACACATTCCTCTTGGTTGCAGTTAGGGCAGCAAGGACAAGGATCATCATTACCCGGCGTTACACCCGGCGTTTCTGCCGGGGGATTACTCGGCGGGTTCGTGGGCGCGTTGTTACCACCGCCGCAAGCGGCAAGGGGAAGCGCCAGCATCAATATTAGCACGATGGCTATAATTTTCTTTGTATTCATTAGATTGTTTCCTCCTTCAAAACTCAACTTTTCGCTACTGGCAAAAGGAAAATCTCTTATCAGCAACTGTAACAAAATCCATTCTACTCGGCGGTCAGCTTCGCTCGCTCTGCTCGATCTGGAAACCATCAAAAACAATGGGTTCAAGTTTTCCTAAAGTAAAAGCCATCCGAGTTTCTCCGGTTTCAATGTTTATATCAAACACAAATTTCACACTCTGGCTCGGATAATCCGTTACCTGTTGCTTGCGCCCTGCAATAGTGACGTCGGTTACACTGGTGATGGTAACATTGATCTCCTGTGTTTGATACAGCCATTCCTTGTTTTGTATATCGGAAATAATATCCACTGTAAAACTGTCCGATTCAAACTCGTTGTATGAATCGCCGGTTGCCCCTACCGATTGCATCAATTCCGGGGTCATTTCATGATGCCAGAAATACAAGGTGCCTGTATAGGTACCCGCTGGAGTAGCGTCGCCTTGTTTTACCAAATCCAGCTTAACGATCATCTTGTTCATGCCCATCATTCCCGGAGTTGTAAAAGGCTGCTCTCCTTCCCCAAAGATACGCCAATCATACTGGGTATCGTCATTGCCGGGCAGTTCGCATTCACAATCTTCGCTGTCGCCGCATTCGGCACACTCACAATCCTTCTGTACGCAATTAGGGCAACAGGGGCAAGGGTCATCTTTGTCGCTTGGCGTTGCACCCGGAGTGGTTGGCGGGGGATTTGTCGCATTTTCTCTTGGTGGGGTACTACCACCGCCGCAAGCGACAAGAGAAAACGCCAATATCAGCATTAGCGCGATTGATATAAACCTCTTTATATTCACGGATTGTTTCCTCCCTCAAAAACTCAAACTCTCGGCTACTGGCAAAAGGAAAATCCTTTACTCAGTAGCCGAAAATAAAAATTCGTTATGCACTTGAATTGTAACATGACAAGGCACAAAAATCAATCAAACCCACAGGCAGACGCGGCGAGCGCTTTCACGCTCTCCTGTAACGCCTAATCCCGCGATTTTCGGCGGACAGGGGTAAAGCATCGCTTTGCCGTTTTCCTCTCGTAACAGCCCGAAATATGGGGCGATTCCGCGCCCTAAACCGTTACCGTTCCCATCCACGTTCTCTTGGTTTTCTTTGCGGCGGGTTCATCTCGCGGGCGGATTCGCGGAGGATATTATCCACGCTGCGCCGTATGGTTTCCATTTCCTTGACTTCCTGTTTCAATGAAACATATTCCCGGTTCAGCATATTGCACTCGACATACAGCTTGTCGCGTTCTTCTTTCCAGGATTTGAGGGGCAGGGCATGGCCGTTCAGGTTCGCGTCAAGATAGCGTTTGGCCGCTTCAAAAAGCGCGATGCCCGTATAGTTTTTCTCTTTGAAAACCGCTTGCCTTTTCGGTCTTTTTATCTGCTGATACTGCGAGTATAGCTCCCTGTGTTCTTGGTAATATCCCGCCTGTCGGATATGCTCGTCCAGCGTTTTCATTCGGCGGTCTATCCTGTTCAGCCTGCCGCCAATATCCATTTGCTTGCCGTACATTTCCGAAACCTTTTCCTGTAATCCTGCCATGTCGGTGATATTGTTTTCATGCAGGAAGTTGAACACATTTGCCGCCGCTTTTAGGTTGCGGATTTGTCCGTAACGGTTGCGCTGTTCGCCTTTTTCCAATATGCTTCGTATAACATCCGCGAGGGTAGGTGGAGCGGCGTTCTTTTCTTCCTCTTTCAGCCAGCCTTTGAGATGGTTTATCCGCGCCCTTAACTGGCGCAATAGTTTGTTGATTTCGATTTCGCGGTTAATATTCCCGCGCTCAGTGGCAATGCCTTTGCGCTCCATTTGCGATGCGGCAACACCCAAATGAATGGTGGGTATCTGCTCTATCCCTTGCCGCTCATAACTCCGGTGGTCGATACGGGTTTCCTCATTCGCCCGCTCCAAATATGCGTTGCAAAGGTCAGCCCATCCGCTTCGCCATTCTTCCGTTTTGGTCTGCTCGTTCCAATCCACGGTTGATATTTTCCTTGTCTTAAACACTCCGCTTTTCAGCACAATTCTTTCGCCGTTGCCGTCAAGAATATACTCCTTTTTCGACTTCGCTCCCCATGAACCGTCCCGCTCAAACGGGCGCAAGGTGAGCATGATATGCGCGTGCGGGTTTCCGTCATTTTTATCGTGAACGCAAACATCGGCGCACATACCAACCGAAACAAAATGCTTTTGTGCATACTCGCGGGCAAGGGAAATATTCTACTCTCGTGATAATTCTACCGGCAGGGCAATCTCAATCTCACGGGCAAGCTGCGCGTTGCTGTTCTTTTCGATTCTCTCAACCGCATTCCATAAAACGGCACGGTCAGAATATTCGGCGGGCGCGTTCGCCGGCAGTAGGATTTCCGTATGCACCACGCCGCCTTTGCGGGTGTAATCATTGACGATTCCGTCATACTCGCTTTTGA
>Ga0082212_10012334_pt1 | contig 10770 bp, 7 predicted proteins | sample TergutNt197P3_FD_71548 | JGI IMG/M metagenome (GOLD analysis project Ga0082212, IMG submission 71548) | Neocapritermes taracua P3 segment gut microbial communities from Petit-Saut dam, French Guiana - Nt197 P3 | ecosystem: Host-associated > Arthropoda: Insects > Digestive system > Gut ...
GAGTGTATATCGTGGGCAAATGCCCGGCTTACCGAAGTATGGAAAGACCGTGGTTTATTCCCCGGCGCGGGAATGATGCTTTACGCAATGAATTTTAATTATGGAATACTAATTGCCGAAGAAATAAAGGACCAAGTTGGCGAAAACGAAAGTTTTATTGAAAAACTCGAAAAAGCTATATCGGAACCGGAAAAGTATCTCTCACCGGAAATCGCCGCTTCGATTGGGAAAACTGAAAAAGAAGCGTTTATCAAGTTAAGCGGGGAACGTAAAAACTTATTTTGGCTTTTATCTCGGTTTTCACTGACAGCTTATCAAGCACTTGTTTTATTTAACCGCGGATATTCATATATCGGCTATGGCGGTAAAGTAAGACAAAAAACTATATATATTGATTGTAGCGATGCAGATATGCTTTCAAATCCATATATCGTGTACGAAAAAACAAGGCTGTTAGAGCAGGAATATCATATTCCACTCCGAAGCGTGGATATGGCTGTATTCCCGCCGAAAAATATAAATAAGCAAGACCCTCTGACTGTGCCTTCTTGCGTTTCGGCGGCAAACGATGAACGCAGGATACGCGCCATTGCCATAAGCGTTTTAGAACGGCAAACAGATAACGGACATACAGTATATCCGCAAAATAATATGATTGTTGATATAAATGAACTCCCTCTCGACCCGTACTGCTCTGTAAGTGGCGATATATTGGACAGTTTAACTGATTTCTTTTCTTCGGAGATAGTCCCGATTGAAACGAAAAGCGGCGGTGTTGCATACCAACTTCTGAGGATGCAGGAATATGACGAAGTTATACGAAGTTCAGTTAAAAAGCGTGTAAACGCAATCCGCCATCAAATTTCGGAGGATTGGGCGAAAATCGTAAATGAAGCGTTTGCGAAATCTGAACTTACCGAATCGGAAAAACAAGCGCGTATTGAAAAATCCGCGATATTGAAAGAACTTGCCGAAGCTCGTTTATCCGTTCTTGTAGGCGGAGCGGGAACAGGCAAAACCACTTTACTTGCGTTATTGTGTAAATCGCCGCAAATAAAAAACGGAAGTGTGCTTTTACTTGCGCCAACAGGAAAAGCCCGCGTAAGAATGAGCCAAGCTATGCAACAACAAGGCGTAAAATTTGACGCGAAAACCGTCGCGCAATTCTTGATTCAAAACGAGCGGTTCAATTTTGCTACAATGCGGTATCATTTATCTGTCAAAGAAGCGAAAGACGTACCGAATACCGTTATAATCGACGAATGTTCTATGCTTACGGAGGAAATGTTTGGCGCGTTATTGCAGGCATTGAAAAAAGCACAGCGAATTATTTTTGTGGGGGATCCTAAACAATTACCGCCTATCGGAGCCGGACGACCGTTCGTTGACCTTGTAAAACATTTAAACAAAGATATACCTAACTTTCCCCGTGTAGGCAAAAGTTATGGTGAACTCACTATTACGCGCCGTCAGCAGAATAACGATGGTTCTGAACGGTTTGATACTACGCTTGCGAAATGGTATTCAGCTAACGACGCGGATTTGGATAACGAAATATTCTCTATGCTCCAAGCGAACCAATGTGGTAAAAATGTATCGTTCAAAACATGGAAAACACCTGATGAGTTAGAAATGCTTATCATTGAAACCGTAGCCGAAGAAGCGAAAATGAAAAATATTGATGATGTTGATGGGTTTGATTTTTCATTGGGCGGCGTTGCAAACGGCGAATGGATGAATTTCGCTTCAACGGAAGAAAAAATAAAAATGATAGAGGATTGGCAAATACTTTCTGCATACCGCAACGACCCACAGCTTGGAACTTCTACAATAAACAGATATATACATCAACGCTATCGTGTTGATGTTTCAGGCAAAAGTACGTACCGTAAGCAAAGCACAAAAAACATTCTCGGTACGGATGGAATCGTTTATGGCGATAAAGTTATTAATGTGCGTAACCAAGATAACGATGGATACCCGAAAGACGATTGTGAAAATTACGTTGCAAACGGTGAAGTTGGTATCGTTGAACGCATTTGGCAAAAACCGAAAGCTAAAGCGAATACACATCAAATTCGTTTTAGTTCTCAGCCAAAACATAGCTATAACTGGAAATCGAGCGTGAGCGACGAGGGAAATTCAGATTTGGAGCTTGCTTACGCATTAACCGTTCATAAAGCGCAGGGAAGCGAATTTGGCAAAGTTATTCTTGTTATCGGCGAACCGAGTGCTTTAATATCAAAAGAATTGCTCTATACGGCGATAACACGCCAAAAAGAACGTCTTGTTATACTTTATAACACAGAAGCGTACCATTTGAGAAATTATTCATCAATGGAATATTCAGATATTGCCCGAAGATTCACGAGTTTATTTGAATTGCCTGATATAGTCGAATACAAGAAAAGATTTTACGAAGCCGGTCTTATTCATAAAACCGCGCGTGGTGAACTTGTGCGTTCAAAATCGGAAGTTATTATTGCAGACGCGCTTTTGGCAAGCGGCATTGATTATTATGATTATGAAAAAGACCTCGACCTCGGCAAAGATGGCACTAAAAGCCCTGATTTCACTATTGAAGACGCTGAAAGCGGCGTTATATTTTATTGGGAGCATTGCGGCATGATGTCCGATGAAGGTTACCGACGTCGTTGGGAAAAGAAACGAGCAGTATATGAGAAAAACGGTATAATTGAGGGAAAAAATCTTATCGTTTCAGAAGATAAGCGGGACGGCAGCATAGATTCGCAAGAAATACGAAATTTGATAAAAAAATATTTATTATAACGAGGGTATAGGATGAGGGTATATCGAAAAGAATTAACATTCCGCACTAAAACACGACGCGCTTACATCAATATAACGCCACAAGTCGAAACCGCACTTGCAGAGAGCGGAATCAAAGAAGGGTTATGTCTTGTAAACGCCATGAATATAACAGCAAGTGTGTTTATCAACGACGACGAAAGCGGCTTACATAGCGATTTTGAGCGTTGGCTTGAAAAACTTGCGCCAGAAAAACCGCACGACCAATATAACCATAACGGTTATGAAGACAATGCCGATGCGCATTTGAAACGTTCGGTTATGGGACGCGAAGTAGTTGTGGCGGTTACTGATGGGAAACTGGACTTTGGGACATGGGAGCAGATATTTTATGGCGAGTTTGACGGTATGCGGGATAAGCGTGTGTTGATAAAAATTATAGGGGAGTAAGATTATCATGGATTTTTTGCCGATTGCGCTGATAATAGCACCAGTCATCGCTCTGATAGCGTTCTTGGTTATATTTTGGCGAAGAAAAGCCAGTATCGGCGGTAATGATGTTTCAAATGCGAAAAAATCCGTTTCAACTACTTCTGAGGTGCTTGAATTTGCTCAAAGAAACGAAATAACCATACCGATAGAACGGCTTCCCGCGATAAATGATATTGACGAAAAGAATTTATTTGAAATCACCGACCATACCGTTATTGCCCGTATTTCGCAAACAATTCCGGCAATCGCGGAAACTGTAACGCGAACAATCGCAAACAGCGCTCTCAAAAATGTTGAATTATATAAAGCAGTTATTCCCAGTGGTACAACACTCACAAAATCTAAACAAATGGAGGGTGCTTTACGGGGTTATTTTCACGGAGCAAAAGGGGTTAAGGGACAAGCGAATTTAATTAAAGTTGACCCTACTAAAATTTCTAAAACCACGGCGGTAGCTAACGGCGTTGCGAATGTGATGAACGTCGGGTCTTTGGTCGTCGGGCAGTATTATATGTCAGAAATAAATTCCAAACTTGAAACAATGGGAAAGACATTAGACAAAGTGAGTGATTTTCAAGACAGGGAATTTAAGAGCAGGATTTTATCTTTGATTTCCCGTGTCGGTGAGATTTCGCAATTTACTTCTGAAATTATAGAAAATGACGAATTGAGAAGTATAAAACTCATAGCGTTAGAAGATTTAAAAGGAATTGCCACCGAACTCCTCGGACAAGTGAACATTACGATAGAAGATATTTCAAAAAAAAGCCCTCAGCCTAATTTTCAAGAATATCAAAAAAATGTTGATGATTTCAGCGTTTTGATTGATTATCAAAATATATTGATTTCTGCCCTTGATAAAATCAGTAAATTGAATTATTTGTTAGGTAAGGGTAGCATATCAAGCGAAATGAGTTACTCGTTGTTCCATAAATTCTGGGAACAATCTGTTCAAATCAAAAATATGCTTGAGCAATGGCACGATAAGCAAGTTAAATCGCTGCGGATTGATTTGGATAAAAACCGTATTTCTAAATCCGGCTTTGAAGGCATCGTTTCGGCTATACCCGGATTTGTGGACGATAACTGGAATTATAAAAAATTAAAACAAGGGTTAGCTAAAAAAATCAATACTCAAGTAAAATCTGAACCAAAAATTTGGGGGAAACCGCATGAGGTTTATTACGACGATGTTGAAATAATTATAAAAGATGGGAAATATTATTATTTACATGACGTAGAAAAAGCAGAATAAATATTTGGAGGAAAAATAAATGCTTGATATAACGATAGACCTTACAAAATCAACGCCGCGAGATGATAAGCCTTACGGTTATCAAGGCGAAGCCATAGTAAGGCTCGATGAATATTTTTCACTTGGACGCGGCGTTCCTACAGAACGCAAAAGCGGCGTTATTGTTATGCCGACCGGAAGCGGAAAAACATTTACTTCGGTTTCATGGCTGCTCGATAAAGCCGCCGCCAACGGTTATCAGATTATTTGGCTTGTTCATCAACAGGAATTAGTAACGCAGGCTTACGAAACTATAAAAAGCATGAGTCCGCTCTTAAAAAATTATAATTTCAAGAACTTCACAATCATTCCCGTATCTTCAAGGCATTACAGTATATCACAAGCCAACAACGCCGATATTATTGTGGGTTGCATACAATCATTCGCAAGCCGAAAAGGTATAAAATATTTAAACCTTATCACAAAGGGTAAAGGTCGGAATAAATTAGTTGTTGTAATCGACGAAGCGCACCACGCTTCATCAGATTCATACCAGCTTGTCTTAAAACAATTCGAGAAATATAACCCTAATTTATTACTTCTCGGCATGACCGCTACTCCTACGCGAATGATTGACGCTCAAAAACGTCAGTTTCAACAATTATTTAACGTCATAAATAATGTGAAAAGCGGGATTGGAACTCCGCAAGGTTTTATTTTTGAGGTTACGCTTAAAGAACTTCTAAAAAGCGGTGCGCTCGCCAATCCTATTTATCGAAAAGTTGAAACGGAAATAAACGGAGAAGTAGAATTTGAATTTACAGATGATGACAGAAAACATCTTGAACAATTCGGAGAATTATCCGAACAAGTCAAAGTCAAGGTAGCCGAATCATCACTCCGCAACAGGATTATCGTTGACGAATACATAAAAAACCGCGCTATATACGGTAAAACTATAATATTTGCCGTTAATCAACTGCATTGCAAGACCCTTCAAAAAGCGTTTGCCGAAGCGGGTATTTCTAACGACCAATGCCGATACGCTATTTCAGACGAAAAACAACAGGCAGACATAAATATCGCAGACTTTAAAGCAGATAAATTCCCTATTCTTATAAATGTTCAAATGCTTACAGAGGGTTTTGATTCGCCTAATATTCAGACTTGTTTCCTCACGCGCTTCACACAAAGCGAATCCTTGAAAATGCAAATGGTAGGGCGAGCGTTGCGCGGCAAGAGGGCGAAAGGCACGGAAGTTGCTTATATTGTTGACTTTCACGATATGTGGGACGGAATTGAAAGCGATTGGAGTGGCATAATCGAAGGCGAACAAGTCATTACCTGTCCTCATTGCGGAAGTGCTTGGGATATTGACGAAAATATAGAAGCCAATCAAAGCGGTGTTTGCCCATTCTGCGGCGAAATCATTAAAATTGCGCCTGTTCCTGTTTCAGATACAGAACGCACATTTATTCCTCTTGAAGTGTTTTTCCGTGTTTACAGTGCAATGCGGGATAATTTACGGCATCATACGCATAAAGACGTTGTGCCTGTGGGTTGGTACACCGTGCCTGATGAAGAAGGCAACGAAAAAATCATTTTAGTTTATGACCATCAGCTTTATGGATATAAACAGCTCGAAGCTGATATGTACGAATATAAAAGTTTGAAATATTCCGCTAAATATTATATTGATAATCCGGCTTATTTTACGAATATTTCCGAAAACAAAGATAAAGTATGGGAAGAATGGTCACCGGAAGAAGCAGAATTGCAGCTTCTTATTGATTTTGCTAATTTAAGCGGTGAAATGCCATCTTTCTATACATTTAAACAACGTGAGGCTCTCGACCCGTATCAAGTCGCGGAAGAACTCGGCGAACAAGTTTTCTCCGGTAATTTCCTCGAACAAAAGAAAAAAGCCGACGAATGGCTGTTTAATAAACATTCAAATACACCGATACTGCGTGATTTATATAAAAATCCCGACGATTTTGTTAGAGCGGTTCATGGTGCTATGAGCGGCGTAAATGACGATTCAACAGTAATTGAGTTTGCCGACGAACGCGGCATTTATGAAATTAAGCCGGACGTTTATGATTTGATACAGTTGCGCGACGAAGTTATAGAAGAAGTAAAAGCGGCAGGCATAGTTGACAAAGACGGCAAGCCGATATTTGAGAACGCCATTAGTCCCATTCTTGTATGGTCTAAACGTGTAATGAAATCGTATTACGGAATATGTTATAAACGCAATACAATGGATGGTACAGGGTATTTTATCCGTATTAATAGAATAATGTCATCGCCGCAAGTCCCGCGTGAAACATTGAAATTTTTAATATATCACGAATTACTTCATGCTAACGGATATTGGAAGCATGGGGTGTTGTTCCGTGACACCGAATGGAAATACCCAAACACAGACGAACATTGTAATTTTCTTGATTCGCTAAATATGCGGTTTAAAATCGTGGATAGTAATTTACCTATGTACAATGAAGAACCAGAAATTTTAGCACCGAAATCCGCTGAACCTGAGAACGCAAATTTAGATAAACTTCCCCCGCATAACTCGGCGGTAAATAATCGCCGTGTCATAGCGTTTAGTTCGCAGGGAACATACCGCATTGCAGATGAAAATAAAATTGACGGTAATCACTTTATTTATCTTGCGCCTGTTCCTGAAAATACGGCGAATTGGTTTATGCTCTTTGCGTACAGCGATGGACGATTTGCGAAAATACCGTTAAATAGTTTCTATCTTGATTACCGTCGTTCGGAGTATAAGAACGCTTATTCAAGCCATGCGTCGTTAGTTTGGTTAGGATTATTCGACAGAGATAAAGAGATCGCGGTGTTCAGCAGTATCAATAAAGTTGTTGTATTTAATACTAAATTAATCAATCCGGTAAATTCCACGATGAGTAAAGGTGTAATGGTGCAAAAATCCAAAGGCAACAGCACAATAAAAAGAGTAGAATCGCTCGAAAATGCGGGATTAACGGACATTGATTATTACCGTTTTCATAATATTCCCGTTGTTGGGGTGTATTTAAAAAAATAAAATTTTGCGGCTTACAAATAAAACTAAAAGGAGAAATTAACGATGGCAAGTCACCCGATTTATCAATTTTACGCCGAACTGGACGAATATAAACCCAAAATATGGCGACGTTTTCAAGTAATAGACGATATAACCGTAGCAAGATTCGGTTATATCATTCAGGTTTTGTTTGAAATGACGGCAAGCCACTTGATGGCGATTGAAGTACCGGAAGGCGAAAACTACCGCGCCTATTTTCAATCCAAACACCCGGATATACCGTATGACGAGAAGATTTTCAAGAGTGACATAATTCGCTATTACGAAATTCCAAACAGAGATTTAGAACCGTTTTCAGACCCGCACCGCAATGTTAAAGTTGCCGATGCTACTCAAACTCGGATTCGTCACGCGGTATCAGAACCGAACGACAGATTGAATTTTAACTACGATTTTGGCGATGATTGGTGGGTATCGTTGAAACTTGAAAAAGTTTTCACCGATAAAGAACTTCCGGGAAGCGAATTGCCGCGAGTGCTTGAGGGAGAGGGTTTTGGTATCGTTGAAGATGTTGGCGGCGTATGGGGTTTAGCGGATTTAACGAAAGCATTCAAGAAAAAGAAAGGCGCAGAATATAAAAGATTCAGCGAATGGCTCGGAATTAAAGATTTTGACATGACCACGTTTGATATAGACGATATGAATTTTCGGCTTAATAAGATACCACGCATTTACAAACAATGCTATGAGGACAGGCTTACGCCGACACAAGCGTCGATAGATTTAATTGAACGTAAATATATAGGTAAAAAGTCATGACCCATTTATAAATTCCGGGAGGAATAATTATATGCGATTTAAATTTGACAGCGAAATAAAGACGATTGAAGGCAAAATAAAATGGAGCGTGTTCTATTTTCCTTATTCAACAACGGAACATTTCGGCTCAAAAGGAAACATACCCGTGTGTATCACGGTGGACGGACATAGTTTCGAGCATACGCTGCTGCCGTCAAAAAACGGTCATTATTTAGTTTACAACGAATTTATCAGAAAAGCAGTAAATAAAGAATTAGGCGATGTTGTTCATGTAATTCTGGAAAAGGATACGAAAAAGCGGGAAGTGATAATTCCCGGTCATATAGAAGAAGCATTAAAAAATGCCGGGATATTGGAGTTGTTTCTTGAACAGCCCGATTATATAAAACGCGAACAGATAAATCATATAGAGATAGCAAAGAAAGAAGAAACAAAAGCAAACAGAATAGAGGCTTTGATTAAAAAATTTAACAGGTAAATAAAATTATGGATATTATTATACGAAATATAAATATAGATACGGACATTCAAGGTATAAGAGAAACGCATGGCAGCGATGAACATTGGGGGTCAGACGAAACGTGTTTTATGTCTGGAAAAACCAGTTTGGAGAACGGATTTTTTATCCAAGTAGCCATCTATGGCGATAAAATTGTAGGACACGCGGAATGGGTTGCATCTGATGAACCCGAACACAAGTTTCTTTATCTCGGAATGTTGCAAGTACATGAAGAATATCAAAAAAGAGGTATTGACACAAAATTAATAGAAGCGGGAGCGCAATATGCGAAAGATAATAATTGCACTTTTTTAAGAACCATGCCGGGCATAGAAAGCGGTTCGATATTTTTTTATCAGAAAAACGGATTTATTCAAACCAAAGACAATAACAGCGTATTGAAAATCAAAACAACAGATACTCCTGTAAAAGATGCTGTTCGCATTGAAAAAGTGCCGTTCACTACGGTTAAAAATTTACCTTTTGTTATCGGTTTATATCAACACGCATCGGCGCATATATGGAAAGTTTTTAACGCGCGACACGAATATGATAACAGAACCGTATCATCTTTTAAAATTGGGGATTCTTATATAAACATCGGTGCGTTTGAACCCAACGATTGTGCGTCCGTTACTTGTTGGAGCGACCAAATAACTCCAGACTTGATAACAGAGATATTGGCTGTTGGCGACAGTTTGGGTTATAAATATTTGAATTTTTGCATATTAAACGAAAATATGCTTTGTTTTGATACTTTTGATTATGAAATATCGGACGAACATGATGTTTTTATGGAGCGGCAATTAAATTGAAAAAGGAGAAAAATATATGAATTTCACAATTTATGAAGATGTAAAAATTTTTTATAAGGAAACATACGACATATTAATGCGGCACGAAGCGCAGAATGTAATACCGTTGGGAAATATTATCATCGGCAATGAGGGTAAAGACAAAACCGACTGGCGCGACCCAGCTAATTGGTTTATGGCTGCCGTTTCTGACGGTAGAGGAATATTGCTCACCGCTGTTATGACGCCGCCTCATAACTTAACTTTTTATGCAACAGATAACAAGAATGACGAAGCGGCACTGCGTTGTCTTTTGGACGGTATAGTAGAAAAAGGCGTAAATATTCCCGGCGTAATGGCGGAAAAGTCATTAGCTGAATTGTTTGCTAAATCATATTCTGAAAGGCATGGGATTAAATTTAATGTAAACAAAAATCAACGCATTTACGAGCTTTCAGATGTAAACGAAGAAATCCCTAAAATTGGAACTGTGCGTTTAGCGACGGAAAAAGATATGTCGTTTCTGCCGTATTGGATGAAAGGATTTGATAGCGACTGTTTCGGCGATTCGTTGGCGACAGGAAACGATATTAATAAATATCTATATCGTATGTCAGCGAATAACCTCTATATTTTGGAAGATAACGGTATGCCTGTGACTATGGCGAAAATCAGCCGTGAATTGAAAACAGTTTGCGTTGTTGGTTTGGTTTATACGCCGCCGTATTTTCGCGGAAATGGTTATGCGACTTCATGCGTCGCTGCCGTCAGCCAATTTGGTTTAGACAGAGGATTTAAGAATTGCGTGTTATATACCGATTTGGCTAACCCTACATCAAACAGCATTTATATGAAAATCGGCTATAAACCGATTTGCGATTCAATAGAAATAAAATTCAACTAATAATAAAAAAGGGTGCGTTATATATGCGAAAAATAAGATCGTCAAATGAAGACGAAATGATTTATGAGTTTTTGAAAATGGAACTCGATTCTGACCGCTACAAAGAAAAAATAGAAGCAATACTAAACGAAATGAAGATCGAGAAAAATATTATCATAAACGGCAACATCATGTCCGAAGAAGAAAATACTTTAAGAATTGAAATATTAA
>Ga0082212_10012335_pt1 | contig 10770 bp, 9 predicted proteins | sample TergutNt197P3_FD_71548 | JGI IMG/M metagenome (GOLD analysis project Ga0082212, IMG submission 71548) | Neocapritermes taracua P3 segment gut microbial communities from Petit-Saut dam, French Guiana - Nt197 P3 | ecosystem: Host-associated > Arthropoda: Insects > Digestive system > Gut ...
GACGCGGGCGTCGGCATGTCGCCGGAGCAGCTGCAAAACCTGTTCAGCATCGACCGTCAGACGCTGCGCGAAGGCACAGCCGGCGAACAGAGCAGCGGGCTGGGACTGATCGTGTGCCACGACATGCTGCAAAAACATGGCAGCACGCTGCAAGTGGAAAGCGAGGAAGGCAAAGGCAGCCGGTTTTGGTTTGAGATTTAGGCTTGTCGGGCGTAAAGTAAGCGGGCGAATTCACCGCTGGCAAAAACTTGAAAACGAATGAAAAATACAATAACAAGGTAATCTTTTTTTACAATTTTGTTTTTCGTATTAAAACTTTTACTACCTTTGTTGTTTCAAGTAATAAACTAATTTTGACACGTATATATTATGGAAACAGTACAGCAAACCATTACTATTGACGAGGTAAAGAAATCTTATCCCGATGAATGGATTTTATTGGAGCAGATAACTGTTTGGTATAGAATACAGAGGATATTACGGAAGTATTGATTTGTATTTCTCCCACAGTTCTTTGGCGAAGCTGAGGAAGGCGGGAGGGGCGGCGTTGAAGGCGGCGTCGGGGACGTAGTCGCCGCCGGCGTATTCGTTTTTTGCGGGGTCGCCAAAGTCGGCTACCAACGCGCGCGTTTCGCCGCGAAGGGCATATTTGCGGTCGCCTTCGTACATGATGATTTTCATGGTTTTGGGCGAAGTGTCACCACGACAGGCCAGCGTATAGACCATCCATATTTCCGACAGGCCGTCGCCGTTCAGGTCGGTTATGCGGAATGCGTCCCCGATAAAGGAAACGGAAATGTCATACAGCGGGCAGTCGCGCACGAAATCCGTTACCTGCCAGGCACTTTTGAGTTCTTCCCTGTCCCTGTCATATACATAGCGCCGGGCGTAGAGTTCCTTGCTGCGCAAGGTGAAATCTTTATCGGCCGGGTCGGGTCGCGACTCGATATCCGTCTCTGTCAGTATGATCAGATTGCTTCCGGTTCGGTCTTCATACCGGTGTACCTGCACGACGTTCCCTTTTGTGTTGATAATGTCGGTATTGGATATGCTGAACGGCATTTCTTTTCCGGCATATTCCCATTCGCTGATCTCTCCTTCTGCTGAAACCGTAATCCGTCGGTCGGCATACCGGCTCATATCAATTTCGTACGTCTTTGTGATGGCGTCGTGAGCTTCAAACAGCATATCTCCTTCCCTTGCCGGAATTTCCACCGTAACGCGGTAACGTTGTTCTCCGATAGCCGTTACTTTCCTTGTATATTCGGCTTCGGCGCCATCAGCTGACCATATCCGGCAGGAAACAGGCTCATGGGCGTCACTGCTAAAGCCGAAAAAATACGTGACGTCGAAATCATAGATGCTTATTGGTTCGCCGGATGTGTTCATGTAACCCCAGTAGCCGCTTAGCATTGCCCAGAGTTTGACTGTTTCAGGGTCGTTGGCAGCGCTGCTTTTGTTTGCGCTTTCGGCTGAATTTGCGGTTGATGTTGCGGTTGAACTTGCAGTTGATGCGCCGTCGGAATTAGCCAGTGTCCATACGGGCGTGCCTTCGTGCAGGAAAGGGTTCAATCGGGCGTAGGGGATGGCTACATATTCATAGTCAAACAGCCAGCTGCCTGCCGAAAGGGTGGCATAACTTACGACAATATCTTCCTGCCTGATGGCAAAGGGCGTATCGCCGTTCCATACCTCTTCTTCTGTTAAATTATTTCTCCAGTCATTCGTATCATTGATGGAATCGCGGATGGCGGAAAGAACCAGCCTGCCGAGACCCGCTGCGGCTTCGGGCTTGAAAATGTCGTCGCGGCTGTATTCATCGCCCGTATGCAGGTTGAAAAGATACGACGACGAACCGCCCCAGTGAGAAAGGGAGCCGTTGAGGTTGTTGCTGTTTGTACACATTTGCAGCAAATCGCCGTTCGTGAACAGGATTTTGTTTTCGCGTTCGTATTCGTGGACAAATGGGTCGGGCCTCCACTGATTTTCATCTTTGTCTTTCCACGCTTTTTCATATTCGCTTTTCCAGTCTTCGATATTGGCGCTGACGGCTTCACCGGGCGTTAGCGAGGTATATGTTTCGCCCAGCGTTTTCGCTATCAACTTGCTTTGCAATGTTTTAAGAATGGCTTTGTCGCCGTAGTCGGAAGGATAGACAAGCCGTATCGCATATTCCAAACCATCGCTGCTGTTCGCGCTTTGGGGGTTCTTTTCAAATTTACGAACCTGAATGGTATCGAATCGTATAGCGCCTGATGGCTTTGCGCCGGATTGCCATACGCAGGACGTCGTAATGAATACCAGCGCGGCAGTTGCTGTTAAAAATATTTTTTTCATCTGTATATAATTTTATAATCCGATTATCGACATATAAAGCGGAAAAGCGCCATACCCGTCGGCACGGTCGTAGAACTCTTTTTCGATTTGGGCCGGGGTCAGTTTTTGTCCGTTGTCGCCAATGCCTCTGAAACAGGTACTTCCTTTCAGATACCACCTGCGCTCTGTTTTTGTATCGGGAGGGGTATCGGCTGTCCGTTCTGCGTATGACGGGACGCTGTATTTTGTGGTGACGTCGTAAATAAACGACAACTGTCCGTCGAGAAAATAGTACTCGACAACGCTCCTGTACGATTCGCCTGAAAGAAAGGCTACCATTTTTTCGAGGCCGTCGGCTGAATAGTAGTAATTGAGCGTCGCGCCTTCGAGGGCTACGTCTGAGGAATACTTCTCCTCTATCCACGCCCATTTATCGATGGCGTTGATACGCTGGAAGTTGGGGCGGACAACGTTTTGTACATACCGCTCCGTTTCGGCGTTATCGATGGCGACGTCGATATTCACGTCGTAGCCTGCCCGCCTGAAGACTGTGAAAAAGCCTTTGCCGTCCCAGCGGGCAATCATCGTACAAAACCACGCCATGCCGGGAGAGCCGGTAATCAGCACGTCGCCGTTGTCGGAAATCGTGTATGACGTTCGCCAGTATCCGTGGTCCTCGCCAAACTCATCCCTGTCGAACCGCGAGGGAGGCAGTATTTCAAAAGGGAGTTCGGCAGCGGCGAGCGTTCCTGTTGCGCGGTCGAGCGTAAAGCATTTGAGCCATGTTTCAATCGGCAGATTTTCAACGTCATAGACAACCAACACCCAGTCGGAAGTCGCGGCAGGTCGCCTGTATCTGTGCAATTGCAAGGCAACGGTTCCTAATTCATCGTCAGTGAAATTGCCGCGCAGATAATGCTCCCCTGTTTCTTTGGGCGCGACAGTCTTGCCGTCGAGTTCGGGGATAAGCGCTGCAAGCGAGCGGGCAACGGCTGTCATGTCGCTTTGTGCGGATGGCTGCCCGAATGACGCAATGGAAATTGACAGGGCGGCGGTTAGCGTTAAAAATAATTTTTTCATAATGGTTAATTATCAGTTTGATGTTTGAGCCTGCTCCGAAAAACCGTCGTCGACAAATCCGTCCACCGTTTTTCGGGATTACGCAATCACGCCGCAAAGATACAGCGGAAAAACCATACCTGATACCCGTAAAATTACGGGTTTTTCGTGTTTTTACCCCGTAAAATTACGGGATTTTTTGCGTGGTAGTGGCGGCGACGGTCTATTCGATTACATACTTCAATCAATTCCGAGACAGTGGGTTTTTCAATATGGAAATGCTCTTTTTCAATGGAAAATCAGATTTTATGTCCGAAAAATTTTTCCATTCCGCTTTTGCTACAACAGCAAAAATTCAATACGTAAATTCAAACCTGAAATTTAGGGTGCATTACTGGCATCGGAGCGGGGGGAAGATTTAAAACCAAAAAAGTTTTGTATATTTCCCCTATATTTTTTTGAAAAAAATTTATTCGTCTGTGTGTAATGTGAAAAATTTCATCTACATTTGCAGCAAAAAAACAGAACATGACAACAGTAAGAATTACAGTAGATGATACTTTACCGTTTTCAGACTTGAAGACTGTACTGTCGTTAATTCGTGGAATTTCCGGGATAGAAGTTGAAGGAAATTCCGAAGCAACCGACAAATTGGAATACGAGCAATTAAAGAGTTCGTTTTTCAACGGCTCTAAACATACAATGGCACAACATATAAGCAAGTATATTGTATGAGAGTACATCAACGCGACATTGTAGAGGTTAATTTCCTTTTTCCGGATGGAAGGTATAAACCGCATTTGGCAGTTGTGGTTTCAAACAACGAACTGAATGAAAATGAAGATTTTTTCTATCTGGCAATGATATCTTCAAAAAATTATAATCCGCAATATACTTTTGAAATAAGTAATGACATGCTTTCAAAGCCTTTAAAACTAAAAAGTTATGTTGTTTGCCAATTGATTAGCGGATATACTGAACGGGATGTGTTAAAAATATTTTGCAGGGTAAAAGAAACAGTTTTTATTGAAATTGTTGAAAAAATAAAAAAAACAATATTTTGAAAATGAGAGCATTGGAAATCTTCCATGTAGAATCCTTACGATTTCAATTTTACCGTATGATACTAATCTGTAAAAAATCAATCATTATCCGAACTTTCGGATAATGATTGATTTTGCTAAGGCTCGTTGTTAGCTTGCGAAGTCTGTCTGCCGACAGGGCAGGCAATTTTTTTTTCTTCTCACCACGACCGCCCGCCGCCGCCGCCGGAGCCGCGTCCCGCCGAGCCGCCGCCGGATCGACCCGAAGACGGGGACGACGTCATAACATTCGTAGCTGATTTCATGGTCGAATCCATAGATTTGCCAAATGAAACCATGCTGAACGCGCCTTTCCCGACATACCAGTCGGGCGCCCGGACGGCGATAGTTTCAAACTTTTTAATCCATTTGTCGGATACGCCCAGAACGTATGTAAAAGGCAGTATGTTATAGAAATAGGTCGGGTTCTGCATCACTAACATTTCGAGTTTGTGCCATTCGGCGGTGACAAGGAAGTTTCGGAACCCCCTGATTCTTCCCAGCAGCCTGTTGCCCAGTGTAGTCCGTTTCCACATATATCTGTTCAGTATGAACATGCCGACGATACATATCATGCCAAAAGAATACGTTACCCAGTAGGCCGTATCCACCAGCAGGGCGGGCAATACGATAAACGCCCACGGCATTCCGCCAAAAAACATGCCGAAAAACACGCCGAACTGTATGTTTGCCTTTCGCGAAGTCTTTGGTTTGCCGTTCACAATAATTGTTCGGGTTTTTTTGCTGAATAACATAAACAGCAGAAACGCAAATCCAACGCCCGGAAACAGCAATGCGCCTACCAGCATCGACGGTTCGTGATAATCAAGGACCGGCCGGAGGGTGATCGTGACGAATATGACTGCCATCATCAGAAAGACGGGCAGGCTTTTGTTCAGCGAACTCTTTTCAAATATGGTTTCCCTGTTTGTTTTAGCGTTGAGGTTGTCGACAATCTCCTTTACTGTATGATGGAAGATGTTTCTTAATTCGCCCGCTGTTACTTCTTCATTGATTTTACCCGATGACGCACCGAACAGTCCGTCCATAAAAAGTCTTTCATTCGGATTGTCGCCGTCGTAGTCCCTGAGTTTTTTGATTTTAAAACTGTCAACGGTCGAGAACAGTACTTTTTCGGCAGTCTCAATGATTTGAATATATCCCTTATCCGCTAAATAGATAAGCAGAGATATAGCGTCGTCGGTTTTGGCAAAGCCTTTGTAGAGAAATCCCACTTCAGCGCTGTTCATCCCTTCCGGCGGATAAAATTCCATTTGGTCTACCGTCTTTTCGTCCCTTCCATATACGAACCACATCCCGAAAACGATGATAAAAAAAACGGCGGACAGTATGAGCGGATAGTTCGCAAGGAGGTCAAAACTGTTGGCTGCGACGGAAAAATACCCTTCGGGCAGTTCTATCCTGACGGTTAAGGCTTCACCCTCGCTTAATATGCCGTCGTAACTGCCTGTAATCGTATTGCCGTCGGCCTGCCAGGTGATGTTCCGGCTGTCGGTAGCGTCTAAGAGACCGTATGAAAAACCTGCGCGGGACGCGTCAAACGCTTTGGGCATCGTGATGGTGAACGCTATTCCGCCTATGGAAGTATCCCACTCGCTGCCGATGATGTTGAAATAAAACTCGTCATAGCCCTCGCCCCTGTCCCTGCCGACGTCGTACAGATAAGTGATTACATAATCCCTGTCTCCGATAACCGTTTTATCGGGATTGCCTGTTTGAATCACCCTGCTTCCAAAGTCATTCTTCGCCGTAAACATGTCGCCTTCTACCCTTATATCGCTGATCTTTGCACGGATATACGATTTTGTGCCGTCCAACCGGATCACTTTGTTCCGCAAGGGTATTTCGCGGACGATGCCGTGCTTTGGTACCTTGAAATTTGCGCTTATATGTTCCGTGATACGGAAAGCGTTGTTCTCGCCGACTTCAATATCAACGACATACTTGGTCAGCGTATATTCGTCCGTATCGGCGGCAACGGTCGAAACAGTCAGTAGCAGCGCCGTCGCAAAAGCGATTTTAAGCCATGTTGTATTCATTTTATTATGGTTTATAGTTTTTTTTCTTTATCGTTTGTACGTCGTGCACGTCCTGCCGGATCCACGTCCTGCCGGATTTGTAATCCGGCAGTATTGAGTATAAGCACGTCCTGCCGGATTTGTAATCCGGCAGTATTGAGTATAAGCATTTTCAATGCGGAATAAATGCACATTCGTTTTTTTTCGGATTGCAAATCCTTATACTCTTTTCATTCGGATTGCAAATCCGAATGGACGGAGGTGAAAAAATGTGTCACTTTGCTTCCGTTCCGAAAGCGACACAGTTACTAATAATGCTAAGGATAGTTCCGAAGGGAAGTAAATCCTCTTAGTCCGAAAACGCCTGCCCATAGACAACCTTAAACAAATTCCTTTCCCTGTCGTACATCAGACATTCTCTATTATTATATATGGAACTTGTTGCAATAGAAAGAACCCGAAGCGGTCGCCGCATCCGAAAATCCAGCGCAAAACATCCGGCATCCAGCATATAATGCCCGATATCGTTTATCCCGATCAGTTCTTCATCCTGCACATACGCCGGGTCATCCCTGATAAATTTCGCCGATTCAAGGATACAGCCTCCCAGTATGTAATCCAGCGTTCCGTAATTGTAATAGTTGCACGGCAATCCGCTCTCGACCTGTATCTCCCTGTACAGCTGGCTGTAAGTATTGGCGGTCTCGTCATACACGATTATCGTAATGATGGATTTCGTTTTGTCGTAGGCAACAAAGGCATGGTCGCCGTCGCCGCCGTTATCAAATAAATTCCCTTTCGCGGTTAAAATCAGTTCGAAACCGGGGTTCGACCGAAACCAGTTTTGATGGTTTGCGGTAAGCGTCGCGACTGTCCTGTCGTGGATAACCTTGAAAGTCCTGTTTTCGGACGCCGCCCTCAATTCGTCCCTGTGTCCGGTATTGTCGAAGTCGGGCGTGTCGTAGATGGAAGGCTCCACTTTGGGCGGTTCGCTCGACGACGCATAACGGGGTGCAAACGGCGCATAATAATGATGAATGTCAGGCTCGCCGGCGATGGTTTTGGTCTGACGCAACATTCCGCTCGCGGGGATGAACCGGAAGTCATCGTTAATTTCTTGTTCGTACTGCTCGCCCTCCGACCATCCTTTGGCGTCCTTCAAACGATAGGAATTGTCGCCTGTCTTAACCAGCGTTCCATGCAGGTTCGTTTCATAAAACTGCGCCGAAAATGTATTGGTTACGTACAGGTTTATCCACGGCGGATTAAAATCATACTCGCTGAAATGATACGGCGTTTCCCGATCGCCTTCGGTAGAGTACGCATAACTCCATGACGAGAAGACCCTGTCGGACGGATAACCGGCGCCGCCCGCAGGCGTAGCCCCGATTTTATCCATGTCGCCTGCAAGAAGGGGCGAGGCATCGGCATAGTCGGCATGAACAAAGGCTACCGTCGCCGTCAAGCGCGGGTCCCATTGCGACATTTCGTACATTCCGTTTGTCGCCGAATCGACGGCAAGCACGATTTTGTACCATTCCGATTTGCCCTGTTCGACGACGACCGGCTGTTTCTCGGCGATAAAAACGTCGCCTGTCTGCATCCGCGCAAGGACGCGCCCGGCGGCGAAAGGCTGCGGTCGTACGTTGACATTCGTACCGTTGATGGTCAGTCGCGTATATCCGGTCGCATTTTGCGGCTGGCTTTCCGGCTGGCTTTCCGGCTGGCTTTCCGGCTGGCTTTGCGACTGGCTTTCCGAAGTTGCACGCCCTGCCTGAGCGGATTGAAAGGCCGTCGCAATACCGGCGTCCGTAAAGTCATGCCATACAGCAGGATTTTTCTCTATGCGGCTCCACATATCCCTGACAAACGCATCCCACTCGCTTTCGGTTACTTTTTTTTCGCCGATATAGTAGCTGATATCCTGCCCGGACGATTTCGAACACGCAAGCGCCGCTTCCGTATAGACATCTTTCCTGATGGACGCCGCCCTGTAAAAACCCTCGTCGGAGGCGCCGTCCGAGCTGTGATAGATGCCGTCCCCGTTTAAGTCGGTCATCGCGCGAAACGGACGGTTAAATCCGTACACCATGCCGTTTTCATAATGCAATACCTCAAAAGAGCCGTCGAAGCCGGTAGTCAGTTGCAGTACCACCTCCGGTATGCCGTCGCCGTCCATATCGATTACGGTAAAACTTTCCGCGCGCCAGTCGCCGTATTTGTTCAGCGTATGGCTTTTTTTGTCGTTGACGCTGTAGAACGCCGTTTCGTTTCGAAGTACTGCCCGATATGTTGCCATGGCTTCGTCCGCCCTGGCGCCCGACTGAGCGCTACATTCGGCAGACGGCATACACATCAGCAGCGCCCAAACCGCACAAAGCGTTATCCATCCCATGCCGAAAGAGCGTCTGCCCCTGCGTCCCGCTGTAAAAATCCGTCTTACAATCATGTCTTTTTTTTCTTTTAGATATAACGGAAAAGAGAACGGAAAATTACTTTGCCGCCGTCAGTTCTTTGAAATGGAAGAAGAAAACCGCCGCAAGCCATTTCTTGTTGATGTTTGAGCCGCGTCCGACGCCGATTTGGGTCATCTTCGCGTCGCGTACCGTGCCGTCGTACTCTATCTTGCCGATCTGCGACATTTTGGCGTCGCGCACAATGCCGTCGTCGCCCGTCTTGCCGATGACGATCAACTTCACGTCGCGCATCGTGCCGTCGGCGTCGATTTTACCGATTTGTTCCAATTTGGCGTTGCGTACCGACCCGTCGCTGTTGAATTTGCCGACGACGATCAGTTTGGCGTCGCGCACCGTGCCGTCGCTGTTGATTCTGCCGATCATTTCCCGCTTGGCGTTAAGCAAATCCAAGTCCTGCGCCTGCGCGCCCATGCCTGCTGCGAGTATGACGGCTATCACCGCCAATGCCCTGATGATTGAATGTTTTTTCATTGTTTTACAAATGTTTGCGTTAATAATAATTTTGTTTTTTGCGAATACCGGCGAATACCTGATTTCGCACCGCAAAGGTACGGAGGAAAAATCACGCCCGATACCCGTAATTTTACGGGTTTTTCCACGTTTTAGCCCCGTAATGTTACGGGTTTTGCGTAGCAGCGGCCATTGAGCCTGTCGAAATGCGGTCATTGAGCCGGTCGAAATGCGGACTATTGCTCTCGACGCTCTTCCTTTGCTTTTTTGCGGAAAAATTCTTCCAACTCTTTCCGTGTTTCCATGTCGGGATTAATATTTTTGGATTTTTCACCAAGCAAAAGAGACATGTTATATTCTGTCCTGTCACGGGTTTCCAGGTCGGGGACGCTTTGGTATTCAGGGAAATCGCAGATTTTCAGTTTTCGGGAAAGCAGGATAAATTCGTCCCAAAAATCCTGTGAAACCTGTTTTTTTTTAAAATCAATTCTTTTTCCATTTTTCTCAATGTCGCACGATGCGTCAAAAAACACATTTCCCCTCATTCGGTACAAACTAAAATGATAACTGTGCGGCATACGCATGTGTACGCAGCTCATTGAAAAACCTGACAGACTGTTGTCGTGTTCAGTTTCAACAGGGGCGCTTACGGTTCCTGTATTTTGCATATCATTAAAAATTAATAATAAACCTGTAATAATCAATATTTTATTTAAAGTAATCATGTTTTGAAATTTTTATACATTTCATTATTTTTCCTTTTCCTACCGTCGGTCATCAGGCAAAAAGGCAGCCCGACAGAAATTCATGTGGAAAACCTCACGGTTTACGTAATAATAGGGTGTATCTTTTATTTCTGCCGGGCGCCTGTTTGACTGATTGTCTATTCTGTCATTGCGTCCTGAACTTGTTTCAGGATCAACCCGCAATCCCTTATGGCTATGGGGGATGCTGAAACAAGTTCAGCATGACGTTTCATAATTAATTAACCGCTTTCGCCGTCTGTCCGGCGTGGCGGATGATGTACACGCCGCGGGCGGGCAGGGACACAATGCGTTGTGTCCCCGTATCGTCGGCGACGCCGCTGTATATCAGTACGCCGGTCAGGCTGTATACGCTCAGCGTTTCGCCTGCTGTCATGCCGGTGGCATACAGTGCGCTGCTGGCCGTCCATGCCTTCAGTGTCGGCGGCAGGACGGCCTCATTGCCCGTATCGACGTCCCAGCCTGCCTTGAGGGTCATGTCGCCGTTTACGGCGTCTGTGGCGAAGTTCCACCGGTAGGCGCCGTCGTACCAGCCTTTGCAGAGGGGGCTGTTCCCTGTCGGCGCGGCCGGGTCGGGCAGGCG
>Ga0082212_10012336_pt1 | contig 10769 bp, 9 predicted proteins | sample TergutNt197P3_FD_71548 | JGI IMG/M metagenome (GOLD analysis project Ga0082212, IMG submission 71548) | Neocapritermes taracua P3 segment gut microbial communities from Petit-Saut dam, French Guiana - Nt197 P3 | ecosystem: Host-associated > Arthropoda: Insects > Digestive system > Gut ...
TCTATCTTTCCAGGCTAGGCGGCAAAAACCCCAAAACCCTGCCTGAACTGACCGCCAAAACCAAACATGACCCCTTCGCCAAGAACGAGGTTTTCGGCATATCCAAATATGAGATCAATTACTGGCCCTTCCTGAAAAATCTCTCCACCCCTCCGGATATGACCAAGTTCCGTCAACGCCGAGAAGCCTACCTCAATCTTTTCAACCGGGTCATGGATAAGCACAAACTGGACGCACTGGTCTTTCCCCAGATGACCCACGAGACCCCCCTGCTTTCTGACGAGAATATCCCAATAGACGGCGCCGCCAATATCAAAATCAACATCGCCGGTCTGCCCGGAGTGACCGTGCCTGCCGGATACTACCCGTCTGGATCGCCCTTCTCCTTGATCTTCGTCGGACGGCTCTGGGACGAAGCCAAGCTCCTGGCCATAGCCTACGATTACGAACAGGCCACCTGTCTGCGCCAAACTCCGAACTTGGTCGAAAACCCCTCCTCGGCCCGGTGAACGTCAAAACTCCGGCCCACCTGGAAAAACAACCTGCTACCGGACAAAAATTGCAAGGAACTCGTGGCCGAACGGACCCCTAAACTGAATAATTTTATAGGCTCTAGACCATCAGGATAACACCTGATAGGCTAGAGATTTAAGAAAGTGAGATTAAATCGTGCAACTTCTTCTTATTATAGGGATGTTAATTGGTTGTATAGCGGCCTTTGGAGGATGGGGAATACTGGTATGGATTTTCCTCGTGTCGTGCATACCTATGATTCGCAGGTGAAGCCCTACCGGCCATGAGGATATTATACGATGCCGATGCCCCTATTTTACTTACTAATTGTCGCATTAATTCTAGCCATCCCTACTTATGGAATATCAATTTTGATATGGTACGCATTATGGTGGGTGGTGTTCATTAATTATGCCAAAAGAGGCAAATCATTTGACGATGACGAATGATGTAATTCTCAAAGCAAGCTGACCTAGGAGGCTGTATATGGGGTTTTTTAGCAATCTTTTTACCCGTAAAAATGTTTATTTTAGAACTATGCGCGGAATAAGAGTTTATGATTGGGAAAAGTCGATGGACAGAAAAAATCCATTGCGGCATGATTATCCAGATGGCTTATTTTCATCTAATTCGCGTAATTCGCGTGAACTAATTGAAGAAATCATAAATGATATGGTTGCTAATGAAATAAAAAAAGCAATTATTATAAATGTTCTTTTTCGCAATTTAAAATTTCAAATTTATTCGTTTCCTCACTTGACAGAAAAATATGAATTTGCGGTTTTTTCTATGGAAATAGAAAGTAGAAAATTTCGCATATTATTTTTTGATAAAACGCCACCACCCAAATTAGGTTACTGGTTTCCACGTTCCGAAGATTGGGTAGTATACATCGGCATTGAGCCTATTGAAAATGGGCAGCATATGGCTGAACTGAACCTATGGAATGAATATAATAAAGTATTTACTTGACCATCGGCTTATCAAAAAACCTTCTGTCAGGGCAAACTCTTTAGACGTGCAGGAGTTCTGGCGTCCCTCAAAAAGTCGCTCATATCTCACTTATAAGCCACGATTTCAAGCTCCCCTATGTCTAAGGCCGTCTTGAATATCGCTTAGATTTTCCAATACTACAGGAACGATCTCAAATTGAAACCAAAACTCAGGGTGGTCTATAATAATTTTTGACAGCCTCAGTCTATCTCAAAACTTCATCCAAAACCAAAGTCTCCCCCCGGTCTTCTCCCAAAAAGCATCCTTTTTCCGTCAATCATTCACCTTATGCCAAGGTTATGCGTTTGTCCTGGTTTCGGAACAGATAGCGGTAGCGCCACTTCTTGCCGCCGTTGGGCATAATTTCCAGATAGAGGCCCTGGCCATCAAACACCTTATATGGCTTATCCTTCGGTTTGAGGGATTTGATTCTCATATCAGTAAGTTGAACGAAATGGGTCATGGCCCAAACTATGACCCAAATATTACCGGATGTCAAGGCTTTCGGCCGGACCCCATCGGACTCTAAAAATTCAAAAGCCCTTGATTTGCAAGGGCTTTTGAATTTCTTTGGATTGTTTTGGAAACCCAGATGGTGCCGAAGGCCGGACTCGAACCGGCACAGGCGTTGCCCACCACCCCCTCAAGATGGCGTGTCTACCAATTCCACCACTTCGGCTTTTCATCGGCCCGGCCGGGCCTTTGGAGGTCCCTCGACCGGACTTTAATCTATTTTATATAGCATAACCGGCCAGAATTTACCAGTAAAATACCCCGGCCGGCCTGGCCCCGAAGCACCAGCCCGCCGAAAAGGTTTTCGAGACTTTGGGCTCGTGTTGTTGACGGAGAAACTAAGGCGCCTGTATAATGACAGTTCATCCGCGCGGTTCTTTAGGCTATGGGAATTTATGGCATGAAGTTCAGACAATCCAGGCAACCTGATACGCTCAAGCTGCTGATCTGCCGGCATGCCAAATCAAGCTGGCAGGATGCCGGCCTGAGTGATTTTGACCGGCCTCTGAACAAGCGCGGTGAGCGCGATGCCCCGGAAATGGGCCGCCGCCTGGCCCTACAGGGGGTGCGGCCCGAGCTGATCATGACCAGCCCGGCCGTGCGCGCGCTCTCCACAGCGCTCCATTATGCCCGTGAGCTCGGGTTACCCCCAGAGAGGATACGGCCTGATCCGGCGCAGTATGCGGCCTCGGTCCCGGAATTGCTTGGATCGATCCGCGCGGCCGATTCCGGTGTGGGCACCCTGATGCTGGTCGGCCACAACCCGGAAAGCACCGGTCTGGCCAATGTCTTGGGCGGATTGAGCATCGAAAATATCCCCACCTGCGGCATCGTGGCCCTGGCCTTTCCCCGGGGCGCGTGGGCTGACCTGACGGCAGGCAGCGGCACGCTCTTGTTTTTTGACTACCCCAAAAAGCAGCGCATTACACTTGGTTTGCACGAAATTCCATGATTCAGTAACGGGGTCTCCCGACCGCTTTAGCGGCCCTGGCGCAGAGCCCTTGACCCATGCCCGACGGATTGTCAAACTAACATCCAAGCCGAGAAGGTAAGTAAATCAAAGCGCCGCCAACGCCAGGGCGGCCAGGCCAACGGCCCAGCACCACCAGGAGAAGACGGCGAAACGGCCGCCTTCAAGCAGCCAGGACAGCAGCCGGAGGGCCAGGAGACCGCAGAGGGCGGCGGTCAGAAAGCCGGCCAGGAAATCACCGGGGGAAAAAACCCCGCTCAAGCCGCTCTTAAGCTCCAGGATCGTGGCCCCCAAAATGGCCGGCACGGACAGGATGAAGGAATAGCGGGCGGCCACCCGCCGTTCGAGGCCCGCCCAAAGCCCGGCGCCTATGGTCCAGCCGCTGCGGGAAAGGCCGGGGGTGATGGCCAGGCCCTGGACCAGACCTATGAAAAGGGCGTCCTTGACTGTCAGAAAATCCCGACCGCCCTCGCCGCGCCCGCCTATCAGGCGCAGCATGAAGCCGGTGGCCAAAAGGGCCACCCCCACGCTGCCGGGCGAAGCCAGGTGGCTTTCCACAAAACCCTTGCCGAAAAGGCCGATCAGGGCGGTGGGCAGGCTGCCGACTATTATCAGGAGGCCGAAACGGAAATCCGGGCGGTCCTGGTAAAGCTCCCGCAGCCGAGCCGGGCTGACCAGGGCTCCGGGCAGGAACCTCAATTCCCGCACCAGGCTGACCAGCGCGGTCCGGTAGAAAATGAAGACCGCCATAAGGGTGCCCAGGTGCAGGACCACGTCAAAGGCCAGTTCCGGCTCGGCCAGCCCGAAGGCGGCTTGGGCCAGGATCAGGTGCCCGGAAGAGGAAACGGGCAAAAACTCGGTCAGCCCCTGGAGGAAACCCAGAATCACGGCCGTCAACGTCTCGGGCATGAAACTTTTACCTGCCGCTCTTGATTCCTTACAACATTATAGCCGGGTTTCAGCCGGCTTCAGCCGCGTCGGCCGGTTCTATCAGATAGTTCCGGCCCTCATATTTGAATAGCACCGGCTCCTTTTGAGTCAGCCAGATCATTTCCTCCGGCTTGAGTTTTTTGGCCAGAGTAAAATATTCCTCGCTGAACTGCCTGACCGTGGTGATTTTTTTCAGGTCGGCCTCGGTCAGGTTTTCCGCCTGCCATTGACCGTCTTTGAAAAAGAAGGTCTGGCCGCCCCACTGGGCGGGCAGGCTGAGCTTGGCCGAGCCCGCCCTGGCCACCTGGGGGTCGAGTCCGGCCATGATCTTGGCGGGGGATTGAGGAGCCGCGTCCATTTTCCTCATCCTCATCTGGGCCGGGTGGGCCGGGGAGGCCGCTCTCATCTCATTTTTTATTTCCCGCTGAAGATTGGCTTGGACGCCCGTGGTCATGCCCATGATGGAGAGATTTTCAGCGGCCAGGGGCGCCAGGCTCTCGTTCCGGGTTATGTTCTGGTTTTCCAGGGCCAGGAAGCTGGTGTAGGGAGTCAGAATGCCGTATTTTTTGGACAGCTTGACCAGTTCATCCACCAGTTCCTTATTGGGCCGGCCATCGGCCAGGTCAAGCTGGTCGATGATCTCGCCGATGCGGCGCTGGGCCCAGAGGCTGGCTATGAACGGCCCGTCCGGGGCGGGGCCTGTCGCCAGGCTGGCCTGGTATTGGAACTTTTCCGTTTTGTCTCCGCTTAGGCCGGTCAAAGTGAAGGTATTGGGGCCGCCGGCCGGGTAGCGGCCCACCGCCGCCATTTGCTGGCCGGCGAAAAGATCGGGCAGCCTATCCGGCAGGACCCTATTGACGGGGCGGCGGGAGGCCAGCTTAGGCCGCACGAGGACCGGGCTGGTCAGCCGGGAGAAAAAACTGGAGACCTTTATTTCCAGGTCTTCGTCCGGGCTGACAAAGACGGTGGAGCCGCCGGCCTGCCCGGAGAGACGGTCCAGGAGGCGGGCGTTGACATCATAGCCCACCCCGAAGGAAAACAGCCGGACCGCGCTTTGGGGATTGGCTTTCCGGGCCAGTTCGGCCAGGCGCATTTCATTCTGTTCGCCCACCGTGGGCTGGCCGTCGGTGAGAAAAATGATGTAATTGGGCTGGTCGGGGTCGCCGATCATCTTGAACGCGGTGGTCAAAGCCTCTTCAATATTGGTGCCCCCGCCGCTGCGCAGATTGTCGACATAGGCCAGGGCCGAACGGCGGTTCTCCGGGCTCATGTCCATCAATTCCGGTTTCCAGGTGAAGATCTGGCTGTTGTAATCCACCAGGTTGAAATTGTCCCGGGGCTCCAGCCGTTCCAGGATGAAACGCAGGGCCGCCCGGGCCTGGGTGAATTTCTTGCCGTCCATCGAGCCGGACTTGTCCAGGACGAAAATCACGTTTTTGGATGTTTCCGTCCGCTGGTCCCCGCTTAAAACCGGGTCGGCCAGGAACAGAAAGAAGCCGTCGTCCTTGGGGTCGGGTTTGTGGCTCAGGACCAGGCCGCCCACCTGGCCGCCGGTTTCCGTTTGAAAATAAAGCTGAAAGCGGTCAATGACCGGGTTTTTTTCCGCGCGATAGCCGACCACGGCATCCTGCCCCGGTTGATGGTCGATATTGACCTCGGCCAGAGGGGAATAAATTCCGGAGAGGCCCGGAGCGCTTCGGACCACCAAATGCACTTCCTGTTCCGGGGTACGGCCGGAAGTCATGGGCCCGGCCAGGGGGAATTCGAAACCCACCTGGCCGTCGCTTTTGGGGGCCAGATAGTTGAAGTTAAGCTCCAGGGTCTGGCGTCCCTTGGCGGGGACCGGGAAGACCCGGGCCCGAAAGGTGTCGCGGCCGGCATATTCCAAGAGGGCCGGGTCCTTCAGGCGGGAGACTATTTCCTGGTAAATCTTGAAAGCCTCGTCTTTGCCGTAAATTTGGCCGGGCATTTCCGTCCGGCCGTCAAAAAGGGTCAGGCCCGTGACCGTGCCGCCGCTCGGCAGCGGGGCCAGGAAATCCACTTCAATGGGAGTGCCGCCCGGATTGTAAATTACATATTTCAAAGTGCAACTGGCCTTCTGGCCGTCGATGACCGCTTCCAGGCCGATTTTTTCCAACTGAAAGCCGGCGGACGGCGGCCTGACCATCGGCCTCCGCTCCTGGGCCTCCAGCGGCCCGGCCAAAAAGGCGAATAAAAAGATCAGGGCGCTTATGATTGCTTGGAATCGCATAAGCCGGGCTCCTCCTTAACCGTTAAAGCCTCATAAAATAATAAAAATCATATACCCGGCCCCGAGATATTGTCAAGTATCCCCGGGCCACACAATGGAAATAAGGTTATAATTCAATGCTGGTCGGGGCAAGGCCCCTCGGATCAAACGTAAACCGGGGTCAGGAGGCCGCTTCTCAGCCAGGTGTGCGGTTCGCGGTCGGTGCTTTGGGGGGGGAGGAGGGAGATCTGGGCGGCCAGGGCGGCCACCAGGTTCCGGGCTCCGGCCATATTCAGCTTGGCCGGGACCGGAACGGGCGCGGGGGCGGGCGACTTCTTCTCCGCCCCGTTTTGGGACTGGCTCAAGGTGCGGCGGTCCCCGGCCCGGGCCGAGGACGGCTGATTTTCACTCTCCCCGGCCGGCGGCCGGTATTCGGGCCGCTCATAGTGGGGCCCGAGCTTCCCGAGAGGATTATAGTTATTGACCGCATTGAGCATAAAGGTTGACCGGCAACTTAGATGTAATCTCCGCGCTTGAACTTCATAGCCTCCACCGTGGCCAGCACGGCCGCTTCACCCGCCAGACCCTTCAAGGGGTCACTCTCCTTGAGGTCAAGACTGAGCCGGGAGAGGCGGTCGGCCGCCTGGCCCAGGTTATCGGCCAGGGGGGCGATGTCCTTGAGGGTCCGGGATTCGTCGCCCAGGGCCAGGGCGTAGCGATCCATCTGGTCCAAGGTCCGCTCCAACTGCTGCCGGGTCTGGAAACTGGCAGATTCCAGGCCTGTTTTGATCAGGCCACCCAGGGCCTGATTTTCCAAAAGGAGCGCCTCGGCGCTCCCGGCCGGAGCTTTGGCGGTTTGGGCGGCCTGCTGTTCGGCCAAAAGCTGGGCGAAGCCCGGGCCGTCGACCGGCCGGGCGGCCGTGGTCTTGGCCGGGTTTGAAATCTGATTAAGGTGATCCACTGGCTTGATGGTCATGGGGCGGCCTCTCTAAGGCTTTGGGGTTATGATACCACATTCCGGGGCCGGCATCCGGCCCTCTGGGTTCCACCCGGAAATAAAGCAAGATACGGGCCAAGGCCGCCCACAAATAACATATTGATTTTACATATATTATTAAAACAAAATCCCGGGCGGAGGCGGCAAAATCTGCCTGTCTCGGCCCGGAAGGGGCAAAGTCTGGTCTGGCCTGTTAATTTTAATTAATTTGATATGTTATGCAAACCTACACCCGTCAATAAGGGAAATGCGGACCAGGCTGGCAGAAACCTGGACCCCGGCAATGACGGGGCGGGCGGAGGGGCAAGGCCCAACGGCGCCGGATTAAAGGCCGAAATCGGCCGGGGCCGGGTCCGGGGGCAGGGCTTTCGCCACGGCCCGGGCCAGGGTCCTGATGGGTTCCAGGTCGGTCTCCGAGGGCACCCACTGGAAGCGGACTTCCGGGGCCGGCAGTTGAAACTTCATATTCTCCAGGGCCGCCTGGACCATTTTGGCCGCTTCGCCGCTCCAGCCGTAGGAGCCGAAGGCCCCCCCGATCTTGTTCTGGAACTTAAGGCCCCGCATATAGGCCAGCATTTCGGCTATGGTGGGGTAGAGGTCGTTGTTGATGGTGGGCGAGCCCACCAGCACGGCCCCGGCCGTGTAAATCTCGGTGACTATGTCGCTGCGGTGGCAGGCCTTCATATTCATCAGCCGGACCAGGACCCCTTCGGCGCTCAGGGCATCGGCCAGTTCCGCGGCCATTTTTTCCGTGGACTTCCACATGGTGTCATAGACGACCACGGCCTTGCGCTGGGGTTCCTGTCTGACCCACTTGGCGTAACATTCCACGATCTCCCCGGGGTTGGAGCGCCAGATGAGGCCGTGGTCTGGGCAGAGGATCTTTATCCTGGCCAAAAGGCCGCTGTCAATCACGCTCTGCAAGAGGGCGGCGATGGGCTTGGTATAGGGGGTCAGGATGTTGGCGAAATACTTCAGGGCCTCGTAACCCCAGACGTTGCGCCCGACTTCGTCGTCGAAACGCCGGCTGGTGGCCAGGTGCATGCCGAAAGCGTCCTGGGAGAACAGGATACCCAACTGGGGACAGAAGCTGACCATGCTGTCGGGCCAGTGGATCATCCTGGTTTCCAGGAATTCCAGGCTCAGGCGGCCCAGGGACAGGGTGTCGCCGCTGGCCACTATTTTATAATTGAGCCCGGTTTCGTGAAAATGGGCTTTAAGGGCTTTTTCGCCCAATTTGCTGACGTAGACCGGCTTATCCCGGCCGATGGCCTCCATGAGCCCGGGCAGGGCCCCGGAGTGGTCCAACTCGGCATGGTTGGAGACCACCTGATCGATTTTCCCGGGGTCCACTATTTTGGAGATGCGGCTCAAAAGCTCGGGCAGGAATTCCTTTTTGACCGTATCGATCAGGGTTATCTTTTCATCCATTATGAGATAGGCGTTATAGGTGCTGCCGGCGGAGGTGCGGTAGCCATGGAAGTCACGGACGCCGAAATCCACCGCGCCCACCCAATAGATATTATCCACCACCTTTAAAGGTTCCATGGGGCCTCCCAGAGCCTTACGCGATTTAAAAGGCCGGCAAAGCCGGACCTTTTAAATCGCTTGGCTCTAAAAAGATTATCTACCAATTATCGGCCGGCACGGAAAGAGCATGGCCGTTGTCAGGACGGTTGAAAATCGCTCTTGCCGGCCCCGCAGACGGGACAGGCCCAGGTGTCGGGAATGCTTTCGAAGGCGGTGCCGGAGGCCACGCCGTTGTCGGGATCGCCCGTGGCCGGATCATATTCATAACCGCAGACGTTGCAGACATGCTTCTTCATAAAAAACCTCCATTTTTTACCAAGGGGTCTGATTTTAACGGTCCGGTCAGATCCGGCCGTGTCGAAATATCAAAGCCGTATGATAACTTAAATCCGGCCGCCTGGCAAGGCGCGGCGCCGTGGGCGCTTTAATTCACTTACCGTTCTTAAGGACGAAGCCCAGGCTAACTTTCGATAAATGGCTTCAGCTTGCGGCTGCGGCTGGGGTGGCGCAGTTTGCGCAGGGCCTTGGCCTCGATCTGGCGAATGCGTTCCCGGGTCACTTCAAAGTCGCGCCCGACTTCCTCGAGGGTGTGGTCGGCCTTTTCGCCGATGCCGAAGCGCAGGCGCAGCACCTTTTCCTCCCGGGGAGTGAGGGTGGCCAGCACCTTGCGGGTCTGTTCGGCCAGATTCAGGCTGATGACCGCGTCGGCCGGGCTGACGATGCGGCGGTCTTCAATGAAGTCGCCGAGGTAGCTGTCCTCGTCCTCGCCGATGGGCGTCTCCAGGGAGATGGGCTCCTTGGCTATCTTGAGCACCTTGCGCACCTTGTCCAGGGGCAGTTCCATCTTTTCGGCTATTTCCTCGGGGGTGGGCTCCCGGCCCAATTCCTGCACCAGATAGCGGGAGGTGCGGATGAGCTTGTTGATAGTCTCGATCATGTGGACCGGGATGCGGATGGTGCGGGCCTGGTCGGCGATGGCCCGGGTGATGGCCTGGCGTATCCACCAGGTGGCGTAGGTGGAAAACTTGTAGCCGCGCTGGTATTCGAATTTGTCCACGGCCTTCATCAGGCCGATGTTGCCCTCCTGGATGAGGTCCAGAAACTGGAGGCCCCGGTTGGTGTATTTTTTGGCGATGGAGACCACCAGGCGCAGGTTGGCTTCAATGAGGTCCTTCTTGGCATCGCCGGCCATGACCTCGCCCTCTTCGACGGTCTGGAGGATCCGGGCCAGGTCCTTGGGCTTCATCTTCAGTTCTTCTTCCAGGTGCCTGGCCCGCTGGACATGCTCAACAACTGTCTGGCCTATGAGCTGGACCCGCTCGGCCGTCAGTTTCGGGTCGAGCTTGCGGCAGGCCTTGGCCTGGCCCTTGGGGTCTTTTTTGACGGCCATGCAGAATTTTTTCAGCTCGGTCAGGTTGGCCACCTTCAAGAGGGCCTTGGCTGAATCCTCCACCCTCCGGCAGTCGGCGAACTCTTTATGCCAGGACCGGAGCCGGGAGACCATGGCGTCGTAATGGTTCTGATCCAGCCTCAGTTCGCGGAACAGCTTGGCGATTTCCAGCTTGCGGCGGTTCAAATCGTCCTGAAGCTTGGCCTGCCGGACCTTGTCGGCGGTCTTTTTTTCAGCGGCCGCGCGGCGCGCCTGGCGGGCGTAATACTGGCTCTTGCGCTCGATCTCCTTGATCAGGGTGATTATCTGGTCGCGGCGCTGGGGGGAATCAATGAAGTTTTCCTCTTCCTCGTCGGCGTCCTTGACCACTTCCTTGAGGCGGATCTCGTCGGCTTCCAGCTTTTTCCGAAGCGCGATGATCTCTTCAAAGCCTATGGAGGTCTCCAGGATGGCGGTGATGACCAGTTGTTCCCCCCGCTCGATGCGCTTGGCGATCTCCACTTCCCCTTCCCGGGTCAGGAGGGCCACCTGGCCCATTTCCCGCAAATACATCTTGACCGGGTCGGTGACCCGGGCGTCGGCCTCGGCCTCCAGGTTCAGGTCCGGCTCGCGGTCTTCCTGGCTCTTGAGGTCTTCAAATTTCTTGGAACTCTTGACCAGTTCCACATCCTCGATGTTCGGCAGGTCAATATCGTCGAAAATA
>Ga0082212_10012337_pt1 | contig 10769 bp, 8 predicted proteins | sample TergutNt197P3_FD_71548 | JGI IMG/M metagenome (GOLD analysis project Ga0082212, IMG submission 71548) | Neocapritermes taracua P3 segment gut microbial communities from Petit-Saut dam, French Guiana - Nt197 P3 | ecosystem: Host-associated > Arthropoda: Insects > Digestive system > Gut ...
AAACTGTTCAAAAAAGTCTACAACGCAGTGAAAAAGGGTGGTTCTGTAACCATTGTGGATGATGCCGACGAACCGGTTACGGTGCCGGTACAGCGGGTGGATACCAGTTTACGGTTACACCCCGATGAAACCCCTTTCGAGCAAGAGCGGCGGAAACGAGGGCAAACAGGGGCATCAGAGTCGCCGCCGAAAAAACGAGGACAGCGTGGGGATTACGGTCAATACTTATCGGAATGGGGTACATGGAATTGGATGCCCGGCTACGAAGTGGACAAGTTCTTTCTTGCCGGTGGCTCGGGAACCATTGCTGAAATTTCTGAAGTGACCCACCGGAAACGGGTATCGATACAGCGGCATTTACTGCTATTGCTCCGGTTCGGATTGATTATTTGGGGGGAAGGGGACGTGTTCCGTGCAGCGACACGGGCGGAACGTATCCACTTCATCGATCATGGCATCAAGAAAACATACCGTCCGATGGGCGTATTTGTGGTGCGAAAACCGATGATTTCAGATTCAGGAGGTGAAGAGAATGTTTGAAGAGTTTGCGGTACGAAAAAACCAAGTGCGGAGATACACCCCGTCGGGCATTTCTCAAACGACGACGCAGATCATTGCGGGGGACTGCCGGGAGAAGTTGCGGGACATCGGGGATAATTCCATCGATTTGATTGTAACCAGTCCTCCGTATGCGGATCAACGTAAAACCACCTATGGCGGTATTCAGCCGGACGAATATGTGGAATGGTTTTTACCGATCTCGAAAGAACTGCTCCGTGTATTGAAACCGACGGGGACATTCATTCTCAATATCAAAGAGAAAACGGTTGCCGGGGAGCGGCACACGTATGTTCTTGACCTTATCAAGGCGTTACGGGAGCAGGGATGGCGGTGGACGGAGGAGTTTATCTGGCGCAAAACGTCCTCCATTTCGGGAAAATGGCGTACTCGGCTCCGGGATGGTTGGGAGCGGCTTTTGCAATTCAATAAAACATTTGATTTTGTGATGTACCAAGATGCGGTCAAGAAACCTCCGGCACCCGCAACTGTTAAGAAAGCACAGCGAATACATACGTTACTCAAGTTCCATGCACCGATGGGGATCAGCAATTTTGGGCGATGGATATCGTCTACAGGCTCCGGTTTCACACGGAATTATGCCAATCAGTCGCTTGATTTGATTTTTCCCGATAACGTGTTGGAGTTATCGACGGAACCTGTTTCTCAAAAGCATAGTGCAGTCTTTCCCAAAGGGATCCCCGAATTTTTTATCAATCTGTTTACGGTGGAGGGAGATACGGTTTTAGATCCGTTTCTAGGAAGTGGGACTTCGGGTTTGGTTGCTCGCCGGTTGGGTCGCAACTTTATCGGGATCGAGGCGAAAGCGGAATACGTACAAGTCGCCGAAGAGCGGATTTTCGGGGATACGTAAAAACGCCGTGATTTACAGCGTTTCGGCGAACTCTTCCAATGTGTTGCTCCCGATGACCTGCGCCAATAGCGATTCCAATACAATCGGATCACCCTTTTGGTTGACAGCCCGTTCAACGTCTTCCGGTACCGTTTTGAATTTTTCCCGGAGTGCTCGCAAAACCATCGCTCTTCCTGCCTTGGTTTCGCCTTCAACCAGTAACTTTTCTGCTGTTGTCATAACCATTTTATTTGCCTCCTCTTTACTAATTACCTGTGAAAATGTCTGTGCAACTTGCTCTTGTTCGAGTGTCGTCGTCGACAGTACGTATTGAGCGAACGAAGACAACCAACTGTATATTTGCGGGTCATCGCTGACGGCTTTGAGCCGTGCCATCACCCTATCCAAATTCGCCGCCAACTCATTCTTTGATGCCAGTTGAAGCATTTCGAGAACAACCTGCAATACCGGATGTCCCACGAACTGATCCTGCGTCAACAGTGAAATATCGATGAGAATTAGCGTGTACTTTAACAACCCTGTCTGCATTCCCGGCACAATTTCTATCAACTCATCCATCGTCGGCACATGTTCCCATGCCGTTTTTCCGTGATACAAACAAACCAGAATCGGATAGGGAAGTTTCTCTCGCCCCTTTGTGATTGCCCTGAACTTCTTGTAGTCCAGTACAATGTGTTCCAGTCCGCGAAGACAAAGATCAGAGTCCTTGCTCGATTGGTGCTCAAACAATAAGTAGACGTTTGATTCTCGGTCGCTCTCTTTGGACGAAACCGTGAATCGCAAGTCTCCTCTGCCCTCTATAAGTCGGTCACTGACCGTTACCGGATCCTTGCACACCAACTTCGTTAGGTCAAGCAACGCAATCCTCTGCCGATCTTCAGGGTTCTTCAGGTAGAGTTGCAGGAGTTCCGCCATCCACTCAGGATTGCACAGAAAATGCCGGGCGAACAAGTCGTGCGGGTGTCTCAGTTCGGGGTGTTCCATTAATGTCCTCGCAGGATCAATTCACTCCATTCTACCAAATAGTTTCGAGAATTCAAGACGTTGGGAGCACCTTCACAGCAACGTTTCCAATATCTAAAAGACATGCCATAAAGATTCATTGCTTGAAAGATGTATGGGCATTTCCGTTCTTCCAAGATATTCGAACAATGCCCAATCAAGAATAACACGATTTTGCAGAACTGTTGTAATATGCCGCTCTGCAACAGGCTGTCCGCAGGATCACACGATGCCTCTTCAACTCTTCACGAACATTTGGAATGTCGATAGAAAGCCGAAAGTCCGTAACGAGGAATTGGACGGTCGGGAATATCTTGTGGTTCCGATGTCCATGATTCTGGAAGGGGTACATGCGGGTTCGCAGGGACCGATTTACTATTCGAAAGCCGAACTCGCCAAAACGCCCAAGATGTGGAATATGAAGCCGATCACGATAGCCCACCCCAAACGGGGAGATACGGCGACGGACTTGAGCATTTACAAGAGTCAGGCGATTGGAATGATCATGGGGGCAAAGTGGCAGGACGGCAAGTTGAAGGCGGAGGCGTGGATCGACAAGAAGAAAGCCCAAAAGATTGAGCCGACGGTACTGAAACATATCAAAGACGGCGTTCCGATGGAGGTTTCTACGGGACTGTTTGCGGATTGTGTATTGGAAGAGGGTTCTTGGAAGGGGGAGAAATACGTCGCAACAGCGCAGAACATCCGTGCGGATCATCTGGCGATTTTACCGGATAAGGATGGGGCGTGTTCGATAGAGGACGGTGCCGGATTGCTGGTCAATCAGGCAACAGAAAACGCAACGACATTGAGAAAAGAAAGCGAAGGGGGGTTGAAAATGACCATGTCTATGAACGATATGCGGCGGTTACTTGACGATGCGGTGAAGCGGGTCGTGAAAGAGGCTTATATTAGCGATGTCTTCCCCGATTTCCTGATTTACAGTGTTTGGGATAAAAACACTCATGCCAATAGTCTGTTTAAGAGGGATTACAGTCTCACAGAGGAAGGGCAGGTTGTTCTAGGAGAAACTGCTTCGCCTGTCGAGATGCAAACGAAGTATGTATTACAAGACGGTTCGTTTTTGAATGCAACAGAGACAGTAGATAACTACAGGACGGAGGGTGCGGCGAACGACCCGGCGACGCAGCGTCGGCGGGAGATGTTGCTGAGCATTCGTGCAAAAATCACGGAAGCGACGAAAAAGATTTACGAACTCATGAAGAAGATGGAGGATCGTAAATTATCGAAGGAGCAGTATCAAAAAATGGGCACGTCGCTGCGTGAAATGCAAAAGGACTTGCAAAAGCATAAACAGTCGTACTTGGATGCGATGAAGTTGGTCGACGAATCGGACAAGTTCAATCCAGTACGAAAATCGGGAGTAGATTCCAACCTTCAGGCGTTGGCGACGGAGTTGCGAAAATCAGGGGTCAATGACCTTGAAGGGTTGATTCATAGAATACGAAGTTTGTAAAAGCAGTTAATCATGGAACGCAAAGAAATTATTGACAGATTGATTCAGAACGAGAACTCGGTCTATACAGAGGCGGATATAGAACTTTTGAATGCGATGCCGGAGGATTTTCTTAAGCGCACGTATTTATCGGCTATCGGCAATATTGCTGCTAATAAGTCGAACACATCTGTGGCGAATAGTTCGGACGAGCAATTCCAAAGGGCGGTGTCGGCGGGAACGCAGGCATTGAAAAACGTCCAGAAGAAGATATTCGAGCTTCGGGCGACGGAATCGCAGATGCTGGAGGAATTGAGCGGACTGGGGATTGCCGAGAAGTCCATTTTTAACGTTGATTATTCGACCATTTCCGAATCGGACATTGATGCCTTTGTGCAGAATTCGCACAGTCCGGTGGCACAGGTGCTTCGGGAAGCATTGGAAATCCGCAATCGGGGACGTGTGGAGTTGATTTCGCAGGTCATTGCGAACAGTCATGGTCTTTTTACGGAAGAGGATTTACGGCACAAGACGGCGGAGGAGTTGCATAAACTGGCGGCGTTATCCGGCGGCCCCGCCCAGCAGTACGGTGCTCCGCCGATGCAATTTGATTCGCCGGGCATGAATTGGCAGGGTGCCGGGATGGGGAATATTCCAATTACGAATGAGGCGGCTGGCGGGGAGCCGTTAGGACTGCCGAGTACATTTACTCCGAAGAAGAACACCTGATTGATATTTTTTGGTAATGTGTCCGCATTCAACGGCGGAACATACCGCTTAGGATTTACTATCAACAACTGGAGAGTTCGCCAATGATTCAAGATCAGAATACGATTACACTGATGACGCAAAACGGGTATCACGAAGAGTATCTTCTTGACCCGTCGGAAGCCGGGTTGGTTTTACCCGGCAGCATTGTTTCGTTCAAATCGCCGAACGTGGCGACTTCGCAGGCGGTTGATTTAGCGGCGGTGGAGCCGCTCATTGTGAAGGAGAATGCACTTCTCGGCGCATCCATCAATCGTCCGTCGATGCGGGGTAACGTGATCTTGCTCCATCGGGGGGTGTCGGGGGACAGGTACCTTTTACGTGCAGTGGCGGGGACGTACAAGCTTAGCGAGCCGCTCTATCTCGTTCAGACGGCGAACGGTATTTACATCACCAACGAGGAAGATAGTACGCAGCGTCCTTTTGCTTATGCACTTGAAGACTTTACGGTTTCAGGAGGAATTGTGGACTTGAAAGATGAATCCAGTCCCGACGGTTTCGGCAAGAACGAAGTGCCGAACGGCGGGGTGGTGAACCTATTACAAGTACGGTTAGCATAATGTTTCAATCAAATGTTGAGTTTAGCCGGGGATAAATTATGGCTCATCGTCCCGCTTTGTCTGCCGGGACATGGGGAAGTTCAAACAGGACAAGAAAATATGAAAGAACAAACAATTTACCGATTCAGGGTTCTTGAAGGAGAACATCGAGAACGCAACAGGGTTTTCACGAAGGGGGAGGAGTTTGAATCCCCTTATCCATTGGACGAGATGTTCGTGGGGAAGTTTCTGAAGATGTCCGACGTGGTGGAGCGGTATGTGCCGGAGCGGAAGGTGCAGCCGGATACCCGCATGATGTTCGTTTTTGCGGATGCCAACGAAGTCACCGGCAGTTTTCCCATTGCACAGGAACAGAATCTGCGGGTTTTCAAGAGTGCCACCGGTCATTATGCAGTGGCGGCGGCGGACATGCCGGAAGATGACTTGATGAACATCGCCCCGAATGTTTTCGGCAGCAAGAAGCAGGTCAACGAATGGCTGGCTTCTTATGCCGAATCCCAAGCGTAGACGGAAAACGCGTATCGGTACGAAGAGTTAGATAACGTATCGGCGGTTCCCTTATTCCATGTCGGCGAATGGGGAGAGGACAGCCGATTGAAATTATCCAGTACGGAAAGAGACGATGCTCCTGAAACCGATCTATCTCACTACCCCGATTCATGAGAGACCGCTTGCCGAGGCGAGTTTGATCTTCACGCATGACGGGAATCTTTATTTGGATACGGCGACGAAGCGGATCCCTATTTCTGATATTGTCTTCGCCGCCAGTCTCTCTGATTTGCAATCCGTCCAAAAGTACGTCAACAAGATTTATTGCGTTGACTCTGTCCTTTATCTTTGGAACGGGACGAGTCTTGTTTCGCTGACGGTGCAGTTGGGGATCGGTGCGGTCAATGACATTGTCGTGGCGAATGCGTTGGGGAATCTTCAGCGATCCGGCGTGATTCTTGAAAGCACGGTTGAGCTGACCCAAACGGTCTCTCCGATGGCAACGGCATCACACGAGAAGGTGGCGACGGAGAAGGGGGTACGCAGTGCGATAGAGGACTCGGCGAGTTCGTCGAATAAACAGGACAAGATCACGTCGACGGGAACGACGGCAAATTCCCATTTATTACTGGCACCGACAACAGCGGGAGGGCAGCCGGGAAAAGTTCCGGTCGCCGACTTCGCGACTGCTGCACAAGGGGCAAAGGCGGAGAGTGCTGTCCAGATGGGAGATTTACATACGGTCGCCACGACCGGCAGCTATACTGATTTAGGCAATCGACCGGCTTTGGGGACGGTGGCGGCATTGAATACGGGTACGGCATCGGGCAATATCCCGGTATTGGGTGCAGATGGGAAATTGAATACCGCCGTATTGCCTGCACTGGCGGTGACGGATACTTTTCCAGTGGCGAGTCAGTCAGCAATGTTAGCCTTAACGGTGGAAAAGGGGGATGTCGCTGTTCGTACCGACCTGAACAAAACGTTCATTTTGAAAGCCGAACCTGCGTCAACACTTGCCAACTGGCAGGAATTACTCTCTCCGACAAGCCCTGTCCAGTCTGTCAATGCTAAAACGGGAGCGGTGACGCTCACGGCTTCGGATGTGGGTGCGATCCCCGTGACGGAAAAGGGTGCAGCGAGCGGTGTGGCAACATTAGGAACGGACACCAAGGTGCCGATTGCTCAGTTGCCGACGCAGAGTAGCGTGAGCAATTCGGCGACAGCGATTCCAACGGGTGCGGCGGTCTATTCACATACCAACGCCACATCTGCACATAGTGCAACGGATGCCGCCACTGCGTCACGGATCGTGATGCGTGATGCAAGCGGTCGTGCCAAATTCGCTGCGCCGGATGCGGAGACTGATGCGGCGAACAAAAAATACGTCGACGATAAATTCGGTAGTGCCGTGTTCTCTTTTGGCACTCCCACAGGAACGGTAGGGCAAGCGACGGCGGCAAACAATACCAATAGTGAAGGTACGGAGACAACGGTCTCCCGCAGCGATCATCGGCATGAACTGTACTTTGACAGTACCGCACCTGCGGTAACGGGGAGTAGTACCGGCACGGCGGGAACGAGTACGATTCCGGCACGGCGGGATCATCGGCATGGATTTACTTCGGCAACGGATGCCCAGATCACTTCCACCGGGACAGCGAATAGTGCTGGTAGCGGGAGCTATCTGGCTCGTGGAAATCATCAGCATGCGATTGGTTATGATTCATCCGCTGCAACGAATCTCCCCGCACTTCTCGGTATCGCCGATCCGGGTATCAGTACGTATCCGTCACGGCAAGATCACGTTCATGCCAAACCAACGGCTACGGAACTGGGAGTCATTGCCGGAAATCTCGCCGATATTCTGTCAGGTTCATGCAGTACCGCAGTGGGGACAGCGGCAAAAACAACGGCGGTTACCGGATTCACGTTGGAAACGGGCAGGCTCGTTGCAGTGACTTTTACGAATGGCAATTCAAGTACGTCGGCGACGTTGAATGTAACGAGTACGGGTGCTTATGGTATTCGGATGTTGAATAGAAGTACGGTCCCGGTGCTGAACAATATTCCGGCGAGTCATATTGCGTATCTGTATTTTGACGGTTTGTACTGGCTCTTATTGAATCCGGCGAATCTAGCAACGGCAACCCCGGCGGCATTAGGCACCGCCGCCGTTGGCACCTCGAACCTTGCGGCACGGTCGGATCACGTCCATGCCACCCCTGCCATTCCTGCCGGAGCCAATCTCGGAGTCACGACCGCTTCGTTCGGACAAGCCATTTCTCATGGTTCGGCAACGACGTTTGCAAGAAGCGACCATAATCATCCGCTTCCTGCGGCACCGACATCCGTTTCCGGCAACGCCGGGGACATTGCCTCCTTCAATATCACGGCGGCGAATCGGGGGACTTCGCTGACTCCGGCAACGACAGCGATCAATCAAGCGGGTTCGGCACATATTCTGACGCTCTATCAGAATATTACATGGCTCAATGCCAATAAAGCGGCGGCGGATCATACGCATTCTTATCAGGAACAGCCCACAGGGACTTGCAGTACCGCCGTTGGTACCGCTGCAAAAACCGTTGCGATTACAGGTTTTACCCGATCCGTTGGGAGTACCGTCACTGTGACGTTCACGAACGGCAATTCGAGTGCTTCGGCGACGTTGAACGTAACGAGTACGGGGGCTGCCGGTATTCGAACGCTGGATCGCACCACTGTACCGGTACTGGTCAGTATTCCGGCAGGTCATGTTGCCGACTTGCGTTTTGACGGGACGTATTGGCTCTTACTCAATCCGGCGAATGGGTTCATTCCCGCATCCGCTGTTGATATGGTCGCTTTTACCAATACCGTCACTTCGACTTCGCCGGTGACAACGACGGCAAGCCGAACGGCACAAAGTCATATCAATTTACTATTCGGGCAAATACGGTGGTTGAATGATAATAAAGGGACTTCCAGTTTAACGATTGGCACAGGGTCGTCGAATGCCGCTGCGGGGAATCACACTCATGCGTGGAGTAGCATTACGAGTTCGCCGACGATTCCTTCGGCAGCGAACTTATCCGGTCAAGCGGCTACGGCGGGTCAGTCGGCAAATAATGGTGTTGCGGCAACGTTCGCCCGTTCGGATCATTATCATGCACTCCCGGCATCCGCAGGGAGTGTGGCGAATCTGTCCGGTCAGCCGACCGCTTCGTTTGGACAATCCGTGAGTAACGGTTCGGCAACAACGGCGGCAAGAAGCGATCATTATCATGCGTTTCCCGCCGCACCGACAACAGTGACCGGCAATGCGGGGAACATTCAGTCATTCACCCCGACCGTCACCGCCGTACAACCGGTTACGAGTGCCTCGTCAGGGACTGGTACAACGCATATTCAAAATTTGTACTGCTATTGCCGGTGGCTCAATGAAAACAAGGGGAGCGGCGGCGGTGTTGATCTCGTGACTACGGGGAGTACCAGTACCACTTACGTGGCGGCACAACGCCGTTTGCTCCGAACCATTTCGGGGAACACGGCGACGTGGGCAGACGCTTGGCTGGACGAACGGAAGTACCATTTCGAACCCTACAAAGGACGGCAGTATTACCGCAGCATTGACGTGCCCGAAGTGCGGAGTTTGAGGATTCATGTTCCTGGACTCGCCGATACGTACTATTACGGAAACGGCGGTCTGAAACAAATCCGCTCACTCGCCGGTGATGTGCAGCTCTTCGAACAGTTTCGGAATCTTGACCCTGACCATCCAGGCGTTGATATTACTTACCAAGACGTTATGCACCCCGACATCATTTGGATGAAATGGTGCGAGTTTTGCAAAGATGAAGAACAGACCACCGGAAAAAGAAAGGATTTATGGAAGGAGCTCGAAGCAGCAGAGTATGACTGCGACTTTGAAGCAGCTAGGATTTTGGCTTCAATCCAGAAACTCGGCGGCGAAGCACCTGCATCTAAACTGCTGGACTGCTCTCGGAAATTCAAAGATTCGGTAGCTCTTGACCTGAAACTTCAGGAAATGGTCAAAATGGGATTACTGGATGACCGCCTCGACACCGCAGGAAACAAGCAATCGATCAAGTTCTACTCCATCAAGACCGCCTGACCGGTTTGACCGCTGGGACGCTGGGACGAAAACGACCCAAAAATCCGAGGGTTGGGTGCGTCCCAGTTGTGTTTGACGCTTGAAAACAAGGAAAAATAAAGGACAACTGGGACGTAAACGCAGGAATCGGGAGAAAAGGTTGCAATCGAAAAAATGCAATTCGGTCGAGATCCGGCATACCAGCGGGAGTCCTGCCGGTCATCCCGAAAAAATGCCGTTCTACCGCAATCGCGTTTTTGGGAATAATTGCTGTTCCGTCCCAGTTGTGCCCCGCAGACGCTAGAAATTAAGGAACATGGACGGATGGGACACACTGAAACATTGAGAAAATGAAAGGCTGCCGTCCCATCGGGGACTTCTGAAACGCTCAAAAAACCGCCTACCTTCGGGCAAGATAGCGGTTTTCGACTCGGGTCTGTGAGCATTTTCTGCCGTGAAGGAACGCAGGAGTGTACCATCGGCGGTCTTTCGGCACTCATTTCTGTAATTTTCTCTTTGCCATACTCCCAGATCACGCTGCAATGGATTTGTGTTCATCTGCGAAACTGTTCTCGCGCGAGAATCAGATACCAACAAAGGATCGCCAAAAAATTCTTTTTGGGAGGGGGCTTGACAAAGGTGAAAGTTTATGATACACTATGCCCCATCTTGCACGGATAATCATTTGGTGTCGGCGAATGCCACACTTTCTTGAGCGAGGGCAGATGCTTTGCATCTTGCTAACATTGCCTGTAATTACGGCGGTGTTTCTGGAACTTTCCCAAAACAAACAGCGTTTTGTACATTCAAATTTTTTCTGGAAAATTGCTTGACGCTGATTCGGTTTTGAGGAAGATAATCGTTAAGTGGCTACTGCGATAGTAGCTGGTATCATTTTGAAAAAGAGGAGATATTGATGAGAGTTTTTGAACCACTATTAGGAATTGATGAACTTATGAGGATTAC
>Ga0082212_10012338_pt1 | contig 10768 bp, 6 predicted proteins | sample TergutNt197P3_FD_71548 | JGI IMG/M metagenome (GOLD analysis project Ga0082212, IMG submission 71548) | Neocapritermes taracua P3 segment gut microbial communities from Petit-Saut dam, French Guiana - Nt197 P3 | ecosystem: Host-associated > Arthropoda: Insects > Digestive system > Gut ...
TGGTTCGTTTTGCGTCAAGTGGTTCGGCTATTTTGAACACCAAAACAGAACTTCCGGAAATCGACATACTATATGTAGGGATTTGAAAGCGATTTGCCGACACGAGGGGACGAAAATTTGCTCGCCTCACTGAGAGACAGTACCGTCTCCTTTCTGCACTTGCAAATTTCGAAACTTTAGGCTAGAATACGTACAGTTCTTTCCCACTGGAGGTATTATGAGAGTTCTTTCTTTGCTCGTTCCCCTATCGTTTGTATTCTGCACCGCTCTTTGGACGGAAGCAGCAGAACCTAAAAAGACCGTCGAAGTTATCCTGCAAGCCGACAGCGAAGATGACGGCTACGAAGCCTTCCGGGCAATGGACGGCGATCCGAAAACCATGTGGCACACCCAATGGCGTGGGGCAAACCCGCCGCTGCCACACACCCTGACCGTTGACCTGACCGATGAATACGAAATCACCGGATTCGCCATCACGCCGCGCAATGACAACTACAACGGCGTGATTCGCAAATACGAAGTGTTCTCGACCAATGATCCGAAACAACCCGGCAACGCCGTCGCACAAGGAGAATTCCCCAGAGGACAACAACCGCAAACCGTCCGCTTCGACAAACCGGCGAAGGGACGCTATTTCATGATAAAAGTATTGAGCGAACACGGAGATGGTCGTTACGCTTCCATTGCCGAACTGGAATTGTTCTGCGAAACTGCCGAATTCAAAGCGAAAAAAGTTACCTCGCTGGAAATGCAACTCGGAATCCTCAAAGAGGAATTGGGAGACAACATCAACCCGGAACATCTCGACGAATACCTTCGGCTCGTTCGGGACATCAAGCAGAAGGCACGATTCGATAGAATTGCCGACGAAACATTGATGCCGGAGTCGTTGATTCTCGACACCGACCGCGATCCGGCGGACGTTGTCTTTCGCCGGACGATGGCGTTGCTTAATGACTTGCAAAAGATGCCGGGAAATACTGATATTCCAACACTCGACGACTTTGAGAGTGTATTGGTAAAACGCACTGTTGCCGCCATCCCCGTCGAAGATTTGAAAAAACGTTTCGAGTTGTTTGTGAGGCTTGTCAATTTCCGCCGACAAATCGCTTTTTCCAATCCGCTACTGAACGATTTCGACGAAATACTCTTCGTCAAAAAACATCGGGCGACGTACAATCACATGTGCGATCAGTTTTACGGAGTCAATTTGCCTCCCGGCGGTGGAATTTATGTACTTTCCAATCCGTTTAGCAATGCACCGACAGTTCGTTCACTCCTTGCCGATTCGACCGTTCAGTCGGGTCGATTGGCGGGGACAAAACTTTCTACGGGATCGTTTTTGTCGCCGAATCTTTCGTATGAAGCCGATAAACTGGCATTTGCTTACGTCGAGTGTACCGGCGACAGGGCTCAACGTTTCCATACCGATCCCAGTCGGGGACACTGGCACGAAGGTCGGTCATTCCACGTTTTTACGTGCAACATCGACGGCAGTGATCTGCGACAAATCACCGACGGGACGTGGAACGATTTCGATCCCTGCTGGCTGCCCAATGGTCGGCTTGCGTTCATTACGGAGCGGCGCGGCGGCTATCTGCGATGCGGTCGGGAATGTCCCACATACACGCTTTTCGATATGAATACCGACGGTTCGCAAATCCGGTGTTTGAGTTATCACGAAACGAACGAATGGAATCCCAGTGTTACGCATGATGGTCGGATTCTGTACACCCGCTGGGATTATCCTGACCGGCATGGTTGTACGGCACACCATCCGTGGATCACTACGCTTGATGGTCGAGACTCTCGGCAGGTTCACGGCAACTTTTCGCCGCGCTACGAACGAGCGGATATGGAACTCGGTTGCCGACCGATTCCCGACTCGTTGAAGTTCGTTGCCACGGCGGCTCCGCATCACGGTCAGGCTTACGGTTCGTTGATTATCGTTGATCCGAGCGTTGCCGATGACGACAAGATGGCACCGGTCAAGCGGATCACGCCGGATGTCGATTTCCCCGAAACACAAGGGGGCGGACAGGTTTACGGTACGCCGTATCCGCTTTCCGAAAAATACTTTTTGGCTGTTGTCGATTTTGCGATGGATCCAAATCGAGGGGCGGAGTGGCACAACAGCGAACGCGCTCGCGGCGACTACGGTATTTATCTCGTCGATGCGTTCGGCAACAAGGAATTGATTTACCGCGATCCTGAAATTGGATGTGCGTCGCCGATGCCGATTATGGCAAGAACCAAACCGTCCGTGATGCCGCAACAGATTTCGGACACGATTGAACATCAGCCGTATCTTTTGCCGCTTCGGGATAAAATTGATTCGCTTCCGCAAGCGACGGTGTCGATTGTCAATGCGTATCAATCGTTGCGTCCGTATCCTGATGGGACGAAGTTGAAGGAACTGCGTGTGATTCAATGGATTCCGATGTCGGTTCCGTCGGGTAATCCGCCGCACGAAATTGGTTTCCGCGAACCGACGAGCGGCGACTCGGTTGTACTAGCCCGATATGTTCTCGGTACGGTGCCGATTGAGGAAGATGGCAGTGCGAATTTCATTGTTCCGCCGCGTCGGGAGTTGCAGTTGCAAGTCTTGGACGAGGAAGGACTTGCGGTGCAGTCGATGCGGAGTTCGTTTTACCTTCATGATGGAGAAACGCTTTCCTGCAATGGTTGCCACGAACCTCGCAATGCTGCGCCGATGGCAATCACGACAGTTCCGAAGGCGATGCAGCGTCAACCGTCGGTCTTGAAACCGTCGCATCCTGATGCGAATCCGTTCAGTTATCCGCGATTGATTCAGCCGATTTGGGATCAGCATTGCGTTGCGTGTCATTCCGACGAGCGGGCAAAGGGGACGGCAAATGTCCCGAACCTTGCGAAAGAGCCGATTCGGAATAAGTGGTTTGCTTCGTACAATGAACTGGTGCCGAAGTATGGTTTTTACTCTTACGGTGAAGCGTTGCGAACACCGCCGGGCAAGTTCGGTGCGAAAGGTTCGCAGTTGTATCCGCTCTTGAAGGAAGGACATTACGATGTGAAATTGAGTGCGGACGAATTACAGCGGGTGGCGTTGTGGTTGGACTGCGTGTCGATTTTCTATGGCGTGTACGAAAAGGAAGGGGGTGAAGCGCAACTTCGCGGCGAAGTGGTGTTTCCGACGCTGGAATGATAGGGTGGAGTTTTTAGCGATAATCGAAGGGAGTATGCTGGCACGGAGCGGTTGCAAAAACGAAAACGATATGCTACAATGCCGGTAATACTTCCGTTTTTCACGAAATTATTCATCGAAACAAATGCGTATTGGCGTTTTATGTAGCGGCGGGGATGCTCCCGGTATGAATCCTTGTCTGCGATCCATCGTTCGGACCGCCTGTATCAGCGACATCGGTATGGAAGTCTATGGCATCCGACACGGATACGAAGGACTGATGACCGAAGAATTCTATCCCGGCGAAAACGGTACTCCTATCATGGGCATCCGTTCTGTCTCCGGGCTCTCCAAAGTCGGCGGCACCATCTTGCGGAGTAGCCGTTCCAAACGGTTTCAAGACCCTAGCGGAGTTAAGCAAGCGGTCAAAGTTCTGCAAAAATACGGTTTCGATGCGCTGATATGCATGGGCGGGAACGGTACGCTCAAAGGGGCTATCGACTTAAATGATGCCTGGGATGGTCAGGTCATCGGTATTCCCGGCACGATTGACAACGACCTGTACGGCACCGATTTCACGCTCGGTTTCGCTACGGCAGTCCAGACCGCCGTTGAAGCGGTGGACAAACTTCGTGATACCGCCGGCAGTCACGAATTGATGTTTTTCGTCGAAGTGATGGGTCGGCACTGCGGCGACATCGCTCTTTCAACGGCAATCGCCTCGGGGGCGGAAATCGCTTGTATTCCCGAAGCAGAGGAATCACCGGAGCGGATCGTGGCGAAGTTGAAAAAAATCAAAGACGACGGCAAAGTATCGGTTTTGGCAATCGTTGCCGAAGGAGATGAAAGCGGCGGTGCGAATGCGATCCAGAAGATTCTTCAAGAGGCGGGCAATCCTTTTGAAAGCCGGGCGGTTGTTCTGGGACACGTTTTGCGGGGCGGCGCACCGGTGGCGGCGGATCGAATTTTGGCATCGGAACTCGGCAACTTTGCGGTCAGTGCGCTCCTTCAGGGAGAGACGGGCAAAATGGCGGGAAAAATCAAGAATGAGTTAGTATTAACTCCATTAGAAGAGTGTGTCTTCAAGCACCGTACCGTCGATGTCGATCAACTGCGATTGTTGCAAATTGTCGCAAGTTAACGTACAGGAGTCAGGAGAAGGATGTCTGACTCCTGTATGCTGACTCCTTTCTCCTGACTTCTCTATGCAGTACATTCAGATTCAAATCACGTTCCCGACGGCGGAGTTGGCACAGGGAATGGCGGCAAAACTGGTGCAGGAAAAACTCGTGGCCTGCGCTCAGGTTTGTGGTACGATTCAGAGCGTCTATACTTGGAAAGGCGTGTGCGAAACGAGTACCGAAACGTTACTCTTGGCAAAAACCGCGTTGCCTCTTTTTGAACGAATTGAATCGGTAGTCCGAACGGAACATCCTTACGAGTGTCCGCAAATCGTTGCACTGCCGATAGTTGCTGCCAATAGGGACTATCTCGATTGGCTGGCGGAACAGTTACAGGAAACGGAGGAATAAGATGGTTGTTCTGCAAAGGAGCAACTATTTCGGCACAAGGGCGGCATACACAAGTATGCCGGTTTTTCGTGAGAAACGTCGAAACTCACCGGCACCCTTGCGGGATGTCGCTCGTGCGCTTGCTTCGGGATGCCGCTCTCTTCGAATTGCTCACCGCAATTTTGCGATTGCGGCTCCGTAAGACTCTGGTAAAATGGGCGTATGCTACCGATACTTGAAAACAAATCCTGTTTGCCGGAGATTACCGAAAAAATCGTCGCTTCCTACAAAGAAGGAGGGACCACTCATCATTTCGATCACTGTCCACTGCCGAGATATTCTGTCGTCGTGGAAGTCCTCGAAGATTTGAAGGAAATCCTTTATCCCGGCTATCGGAATCGGGACTGTCTCCGTTCTTCCAATGTTGTCTATCACGTCGGCGGAATCGTTGATCGACTCTATGACCGGCTCGTCGTGTTGTGTGAACGTGCTCTCTGTCACGGACAGAGAAGCGATGATGTTTGTACGCCGGAAAAACGGTTTGCCCTCGAACGTATTGCTCACCAAAAGGCACAAGAATTTTTGCAGCAGATTCCCGACATACGGAAAACGCTTGCCAAAGATGTCGAAGCGGCATACGCCGGTGATCCCGCCTGCCAATCGTTGGACGAAGTGATTTTCTGCTATCCCGGCTTGGAGGCAATTACGATCTATCGACTTGCTCATGCGCTTTACGAGTTGCAGATTCCGTTGATTCCGCGAATGATGACGGAGTGGGCGCACAGCAAGACGGGCATTGATATTCATCCTGGTGCAACCATTGGCGAATACTTTTTCATCGATCACGGTACGGGCATCGTGATTGGTGCAACAACGATCATCGGCAACTGGGTGAAACTTTATCAAGGGGTTACATTGGGAGCGGTCAGTTTTCCGAAAGATGAGACCGGCGAACTCGTTCGGACGACGAAACGTCATCCGACGATTGAGGACAACGTGGTGATTTATGCCAACGCAACGATTTTGGGAGGCAACACAGTCATCGGTAAAGATGCCGTGATCGGGTCGAGCGTTTGGTTAACCTCTCCGGTTCCGCCGGGGACGACGGTAACCATCGAGAAGCCCGGTTTGCGAATTCGTAATGCTACCGAAGGATGATAGGCGTTGCGAACGGCGATTTTGATCGCCACTACCCTGTTTTTTCCGTCATGAGAAGTTATAATTTCTCTCCATGTCCGTCATTAAGGAAATCAGAGGCGAGTTCGACGATTGGACACGAGGTTCAGGAAAGTATTTTTCCGACCGACTGACCTATCTCGGTAATTTCACCTTGTTTAGTTACCAGACATTCGCCTGGCTCTGCTGGAAATTGCCGAGACGAGAACAAATCATCCACTCCTTTTACACCATTGGCGTATTAAGTTTGCCCGTCGTGGTGCTGACCGGTATGTTCATCGGGATGGTTCTTGCCGTCCAGACGTTTACGCAATTCAAGCAAATCGGCATGGAATCGATGCTCGGCGGTGTCATCAGTTTGGCACTGGTGCGCGAACTCGGACCGGTACTGGCAGCGACGATGTTGGCAGGACGCGTCGGTTCCTCTATTGCTGCCGAACTCGGTACGATGCGTGTTACCGAACAAATTGATGCGCTCACCTGCATGGGAACGAATCCGATTCACTATCTCGTGGTGCCGCGATTTCTCGCTTGTTTGATTCTCATACCGGCACTGACGATCATTGCCGACTCGACCGGTGTGTTCGGCGGAGCGTTTTACTGTACTCATGTATTGAATATTAACGAACACCACTATTGGGAGAATGCCGAAGGCTTCGTCGGACCATTCGACATCGTTGCCGGTATGTTCAAGAGTATCTTTTTCGGCGGGATTATTGCACTGATTAGTTGCCATCAAGGTTTTCACTGTAAAGAAGGAGCGGAAGGAGTCGGCAGAGCCGCCACGCAGTCATTTGTCAATTCCTTTGTGGCGATTCTGCTACTCGATTTATTACTCGGCATCATGATCGACCATGCGATGCTCCTCTTCGGCATCTCCAGCGGATTGTCAAAAGGATGAGTTGTATTACGGTGATTTGTTTTCGCGTTGATTGATGACTTCCGATTCGATGTTGCCGTCTTTGAGCCATATCACCCGCTTGGCTCTGGCACCGACATCGCTTTCGTGCGTTACCAGAATAATCGTCTTGCCTTCCTGGTTAAGATGGTCAAGCAGTTGCAGAATTTCTTCCGTCGTTTTTGAATCGAGATTTCCCGTCGGTTCGTCGGCAAGAATAAAATAAGGATCGTTGACGAGACTCCGGGCAATGGCAACACGTTGCTGTTGTCCGCCGGAAAGTTGCGTCGGTCGGTGTCCGAGCCGGTCGCCCAAACCGACCAATTCGGCAAGTTCCACGCAACGCCGCCGGGTTTTTCGGGAAATGCTCCCCTGATACAGAAGAGGAACCTCGATGTTTTCCAAGACGGTCAACTGCTGAATCAAGTTGTACGATTGAAAAACGAAGCCGATGCGCCGGGCTCTGATGTCGGAAAGATAGTAGTCGTTGAGTTTCGTAACTTCGTCCTCTCCCATCCAGATCGAGCCGGAAGTCGGGCGGTCGAGACAACCGAGCAGGTTGAGCATGGTACTCTTTCCCGAACCGGAGGCTCCCATAATGGCAACGAAATCCCCTTCGGGCACTTCGAGGCTCACTCCGCGCAGAGCCCGGACGGTCTCTCCTTTGAGAGCATACTCCTTTTTGACATCAACCAACTTTGCGGCAAGTTTCATGGTCGGTATTAACGTTATTTCACCTTCACCTTCAGTACGTCGGACTGGATACCACCGGCTATCTCGAATACGCCCAACACCATACCCTTCACCGCTCCTTTGTACTCGATGACACCGCCATCTGTACTGATAATCTCGAATCCTGCGACCTTGATGTCGCCATCAAAGAGATACGTTTTCGACGCGTTGTCATAAACACCCACCTCGTATGTTGGAACCCCAGCAGGCTTGTCCTTAGCGGTCGAAGGCACCACGGTGAAACTGTTATCACCAGCGAGTGCTTTTTCCCTCTTTGCAAGTTTGGGCGACTGATACTTCACCGTCTTGATACTCGTCTTGCCCACTGCCGATGTCCAGACGGTGCCGTTAGCATCGGTTGCCACGGTCGTCAGCGCAAAGGAGTATTTTGTTCCCGCGAAAGGTAAGCCCGTGATCCGTATGCAATCCACCGCCGCACCTTTAATGGTGGGAGTTGCCCGCTCCGAGTCGAGACTGCCGATGGCGGCGAAACCGTCCGTTGCGGTCTTGAAACCGCCGTTCTTGGCAGCCTTATCTCCCTTCAATCCCTGATCGGCAAAGAGCAGATTTCCGTCCGCATCGATGGTGAGGGTGCAGTAGAAGGTCGTTTTGACCTTGTTGACCTTTGCTACATAGGAGACGACGAGTTGGTACGTGACCTCTAAACCGGCATCAACGTCTCCCTTCGGCGGTCTCGGTTGCAACACCGCCGAATTCATCGTTGTTACGAACGCCGTTCCTTTTTGGTTCACCGCTTTGAGTTTGGTGGCAGCATATTTTGCCGTCTTGACCGAAACAGCCGCCGCCGCCGATAACGTCGTATCGCCGCTCATAGCGAGACTGAGTTTCTGAACGTTGAACGTGAACTTCATACCGGCTGGCAGACCAGAGATGATTGCCTTATTCCCTTCGATACGAATCTCCAAATTCAAGGCTGCCACGAAATTTTCCTTGTCCGTCGGAGTATTCGTGTAGGCAACTCCTTTCCAAGTAAAATTCTTGGGGAACTTAATTTTGCTCGCATCAATCGTGACCACGTAGGTGTTTACGGCATCGGGCAGAGACAACTCCACCGTGTTGACCGTCGGTTTATTGGCACCATTCTTACTGTTGCCTGCCTTCACTCCCGATGGTTTCGACTTTTTCGAGGCATCCGTCGTCGTTGCCGCTCCCGTTGTCTGTTGCACGACCGCACTTGCTCCCGTTGTCCATTCGGAGACGACTCCCGCCTTCACGACGCGAAGTTCGAAGGTGTACTCCGTACCGCTGGCAAGTGCCGCAACGGTGTATGTTGTCGGCACTTTACCCCCTTCTTCGGTGATTTCGAGCACCCGCCAAGATTTTCCGTCGGAACTGTACCGGATTTCATACTTGATAGCACCGGTAACATCATCCCACTTGAGTTTGACCGAATTTTTTGTAACCGCTGTCGCTTCCGGTCCATCGAGTTCGAATCCTCCCGGCACTTCCACCGCCACTGCTTTTGTTACAATCGCCGACGGAGCCGAATCGAGATAGTCGCCGCCCACCTCTGCGAGTGCCACCACTCGGAACTGGTATTCTTCGGAGGCGGTGAGCCCTCGAATGTCCACCGTCCATACTCCGGCACTTTTGGTAGGAGCCGAACCGCCTGCCCCCCAAGCCGTAAATGCCACCCAGTTGGTTCCATCAAACCACAGAATCTCGTAACTCTCGGCATTGGAGTTATCAGCCCACGAAAATTTGATCGTCGTTGCCGTTTTATCGACCGTGCCGGAAATGACCGGAGTCGCCAAGGGGGTCTTGGGCACTACGGGTGTTCCCGTTTTGGTTAGTTTGTTCGACGGCTCGGAATCCAGGAACGTCGTGCCGTTTCCTATTGCCACGACGTAAAATTCATAGTTCGTGTTGGCATCGAGCCCGGAAATCGTTATCATCTGATTATCACCGACTAGACCGGGAACATCCGCTTTCCATTTTGCTGCGGCGGCTCCGTCAATGCTGCACCAAACTTGGTAATCGGTTGCATTAACATCGTTTGCCCATCTAAACCATATCTCTGTCTCCTCGTTCATCATCTGGACCAGCGTCGGCGCGGATAAATTCGTTACCCTTGCCGGTTTGGTTACCGTGTTCGATGGTTCGGAATCCAAGGTGGTCGTGCCATTTCCTTTCGCGATGACGGTGAAGTCATACCTCTTGCCGGCGATGAGATTGGAAATGTTGATCGACCAAGTGCCGCCAGATTCAGTAGGCACATTCGCCGTCCATTTTGAGGCGGCTCCGCCATCAATGCGGCACCAAACCTCGTAATCGTCCGCATTGGCATCATCCGCCCAAGAAAACTGGATGCCTAGGTCATCGCTACCAAGAAGGGTAACCTCCGGGTCAGCGAGTTGCTTGTCCGTTTTTTTGACGATTGGCTCCGACGGGTCGGAATCCAAGAAGAACGTGCCGTCCCCTATCGCTTTGACGTAAAATTCATATTTTTTACCTGCATCGAGACCGGAAATCATTATAACTTGATTGGTGCCGACAAGACTGGGAGTCTCCGGTGCCCATATTGCCTCGGCTCCGCCATCAATACTACACCACACCTCGTAACCGATTGCACAGCCGTCGTTTGCCCATCTAAACATGATGGATGTGTCATCACCATCCGTGAGGACAAGCACCGGTGCCGATAATTGCGCCACTGCCGGTTTGTTCAGTGTGTTCGACTGATTGGAAGCCATGAAGGCGATGTTATCTCCTAACGCTACGACATAGAATTCGTACTCTGTGCCGCTATCAAGACCGGCAATGGTCATCGTCCATTTGCCGCCGCCTTTAACGGGAAGATCATCGGTCCATTGTGTAGCGGCTTCACCGTCAATGCTGCACCAGACCTCGTAACCGTCTGCATTGCTGTTGTTCGTCCAAGAAAACTCGATGGACGACGCATCAATTAAGTCGACGGTAATCGTCGGTGTTGCTAATGGCACCACTGCCGTTTTGGTCAGTCTATTCGACGGAGCGGAATCCTCGAAGAGCGTGCCGTCTCCTTTTGCGATGACGAAAAATTCATACTTCCTGCTGGTATAAAGACCGGAAATGCTGATCGACCATGTGTCACCGGTTTTAGTAGGACCCGGTGACCATATTAACGCGGCTCCGCCATCAATGCTGCACCAGACCTCGTAACCGGTTGCATCGCTGTCATGCGTCCAAGAAAACCCGATGTTATTGAAATTGTTTAAGTTTTCGGTAATCACCGGTGTCGGTAAGAACGCCGACTTGACCACGATATTCGACGGGTCAGACTCCAAG
>Ga0082212_10012339_pt1 | contig 10767 bp, 10 predicted proteins | sample TergutNt197P3_FD_71548 | JGI IMG/M metagenome (GOLD analysis project Ga0082212, IMG submission 71548) | Neocapritermes taracua P3 segment gut microbial communities from Petit-Saut dam, French Guiana - Nt197 P3 | ecosystem: Host-associated > Arthropoda: Insects > Digestive system > Gut ...
GAATGCTGAAACTGCACTTCCTGCCAATATTTTTGCGGGAAGTTCCGCGGCACGGGACAAAACACCGGCCAGGGCAGTCGTAGTGGTTTTGCCGTGAACCCCGGCGATTCCCGATGAGTCAAAGAGCGCCGAATATTCGCCCAGGACATCGGAGTATTTTAGGAGGGGAATACCAAGTTTAACTGCCTGTGCCATTTCAGGATTGGTTTCCGCATTGTATGCAGCCGAATGAATTACCAGCGCTGCATCACAAGGAACATGAACAGCGTCAAAACCTTCATAGTACGGTATGCCCAGTTTTTGCAGAATTGCATCAGTGTAGAAAACTTCGGAAGTGTCGGACCCGGAAACGGAAACTCCCGAATGTATCAAAAGCTCAGCTAGAGCAGAAATCCCCGTTCCTTTAATACCAATGCAGTACACCTTGGCACGACCGGAAAGGAGTTTGCCCAAATCCATAGATTTATAGTAGATCAAGCTGTATTTTTTTTCAATAATTCGTAATCAGGTTATTATTTTATATGAATATAACAGAACTGTATTCCTGGCTTGGTTCCTTTATCAACATGGAACGGGGTTTAGGAGGCGGACCTTCTGCTGCTGCGGAAGAACATTTTAAACTCGAAAGAATGATATTGCTCTCAGAACTGGCGGGGTACCCTGAACTTTCCGCCCCGGTAATACATATTGCCGGTTCAAAAGGCAAGGGTTCCGTTACCGCCATGACCGCTGCAATTCTTGAACAAGCAGGCATTAAAACCGCCCGGTATATGTCGCCTCACATTAGCGACTGGCGTGAGCGGATCAGCCGGGGAAACGGTTCATTTTTTCCCGGTACAGTATATGTAAAAGCAGGCGAAGAACTGCAGGAAATCTACAGAACGTATACATATTCTAAAAAGACTTCACACAAAGCCGCAAATCCACAAAGTTTTGGGCGCAATTTGCAAAATCCGAGCCATCCTTTGCGAGATAATTATGAATGGTCGGGGGAACCGACTTTTTTTGAATTGATAACTTTGTTATTCTTTTTATGTGCCCGCCTGGAAAACTGCCAGGCGATGGTTGTGGAAACAGGTCTTGGGGGCAGACTTGACGCAACCAATATTGTACAGAGCACTGTTTCGGTAATCAATGTGATAGAAAAAGAACATACCGCTTACCTTGGAAATACCCTGGCTGAAATTGCCAGTGAAAAAGCGGGAATAATAAAAAAAGGCCGCCCGGTGGTTTCGGCAAGACAGGAAGCGGAAGTGCTGTCAGTATTACAGCAAAAGGCGCTGGAATATAATGCTCCTTTTGTGTATGTAACAGACAGCATAAATATTCCCGGTATGCAATTAAAGGGGAAGATTCATGCTTCCAATGCAGCCCTTGCAGTACAGGCTGTCCAGTTAGCATTTCCCGGCATTGATCAAGTTTGTATAGAAAATGGGCTGCAAAGCGTTACCCTTCCTGCCCGCTTTGAAAAAATTATCAACGATCCGCCGTTTATTATAGACGGCGCCCACACTCCACTCAGTGTTAAGCATTGCCTTGAAACTTTTTGTGAACTTTACGGAAGCAACGGTATTCTGCTCTTTGGCTGTGCGGCAGACAAAGAAGCTGCTTCAATGGCGGAACTACTGCTCCCCCACTTTAGCTGCTGCATAATCACCGCAACGGGTGGCTTCAGGGCAAGTGATCCCACTGCTGTGTATGAAGCATTTTGTTCTGCCGGTAAACAAATCGGAGTGACTGTTGAATCTGCCGGCGATAACATTGCTCTCAGTTGTATTCCCGATACTGCAATCGCCATTGATGAAGTGATAAAGCTAAGTAAAGAAAAAAACCTTCCAGTCCTTGCTTGCGGTTCTTTTTATCTGGCGGCAGAGATACGGAAAAAATTGTGAGGGAGATTTCTCGAAGAATGCCTCACGCAGAGGCGTATAAAAATCCGCTTCCCTGCGGATTTTTATACTGGAGTTTTTCCGATGTAAAAACTCCAGCCTAAAGCATTGGAACCACCGCCCTCCATGGCGGAAAAACAAAGTGAACATATAGAGGAAGATAACATTAAATTTTAGACGCTTTTACGTTTAGGCCATTCTTCAAAATAAAAATAATTTCTTCTCAGCCCTCTATCACAATACCCGTAGCCCGCAGTGCAAGAAATCCCGAATCGCTGTAGCCCTCATTATACAACGAGTCGTTCAGTATAGGCCGGCCAATCCATGCAAGGTGGCATCGTATCTGATGGCGGAACCCTTTGCGTATGCGAATCTTAATAAAACATTTACCGTCCATTTCGGTGCATGTGATTATTTCTGTCCGGTAAAGTTCTCTTCTTTTATGTTTTGCGCTTTCTGCTACGAGTGGCCGTACTGCTTTCCGCCCCTTCCCAAACGGCCTGAATGAACTTTCTATAATAGTTGGCACACATTCAGCGACACATCCCGGTATACATGTCTGCATTGCAAAATCCGCAGGCAATTGAGGAAAACCTGGTAGCAATGCATTATTTTCTTTGCAACATACAGCTTCGTATTCTTTAACTATTTCTCCTTTTTCCTGTTGAGCCAGCAGTATTTTCATCGCATCTTCTGTTCTGGCGCAAAGAACAAGCCCTTGTGTTTCATAGTCCAGCCGGTGAATCAATCCGCCTTCAATTTCTTTTCGGCCTTTGATCCGCAGCACTTCGGGAAAACGTAATGCAATCCAGGCAAGGAGGCTGTTTTCTTCTCCCGGCTGCAGAGGAGCGGTATGTATAAGCGGTGGTTTATATGCAATCAGGTAAGAAGAGGTTTCAGTAACAATATGCGGCTCCATGTCAGGAGTTAACCAAAATTCTTCCATGTTTATACAATTGAAAAGTTAATTCTTTTTTACTCTCCTATTAAGTTCAGTTATGACAGTTTTAAACCTGTCCGGCATGGGCGCTTTAAAACAACGTTGATCAATCATACCGGGAATTACAATAGCCAGACTTAAAGCATGGAGCATCAGAGTAGAATTTGGAAAGTCTTTGTTCCGGTCTTTTCTGTTTCCTTCATACATAGGATTATATATTGAATCACCGGCAATTGGATTGCCCAGATGTTTTAAATGAACTCTTAACTGGTGGGTGCGCCCTGTCTTCGGCTCAAGGATCAATAGGGAATAACCGGGCCAGGATTTAATAACATGGTAACGGGTAAGGGCGATTTTTCCCTGTGGTTTACTGCCAGGAATAATCGGCAGTGCAGTGAAACGTTTGCGATCCCGCGGATCACGAATTAACCGGGTATGAATGCGGCCTTTTGAATTGACAGGAATTCCCTGTACTATTGCAAGATAACGTTTACGCACTGTTTTTGCCTTGAACTGAGCTGAAAGGAAGGCAAGTGCATCATCGTCATAAGCGGCTATAATTACACCGGAAGTATCTTTATCCAGCCTGTGAACAATGCCGTTTCGATATGATAAAACAGATCCGGAGTTTGCGTATTTGTTTTTAGACCCAGGATTCAGTTTATTGTATGACCTCCACAACAAAGCATTGGCCAGGGTGCCTGAATGGTTCCCCGCACCGGGATGTACTACCATTCCCTGGGTTTTATTGATTACAGCACAGCGATCATCTTCGTAAATCAAATCAAGGGCAATGTTTTCCGGTTCCAGGTACAATGGAGCAGCAGGCTGCCAGGAGAGTTCTATTGTATCGCCGTTTTTTACCAGACGAGAAACCTTTACTGTTTTGCCGTTGAGTTTTGCTTCCAGGCATCTGGATTTAATCTGAGAACGGCTTAATAACCGAAGTGTTTCTGCAATATAACGGTCCAGCCTGATACCATCAGTAATTCCTTCTATCATGCCTGAATAACCGCAATTCATTAATATTCCGGTGATTCCGCAGTTCTGCGCTTATTCCTGACAATCAAATGATCCGCCACAGCGATCAGGAGAGAAACGGAACCGGCGATGCCAAACATCCATGCTATTTCCTTGTTGTCCATAGCAATGGCCCCGGCAGATTGAAAAGGCCATGGGGCATAACGTTGATCCCAGTTATGCTGTCCCATACGAAACAGTCCCATAATTGTACTGGTAAAAAAAATGGTAAATGGCAAAGAGCCGAAAAAAACAATTTCTCCCCTCCTAAGATCCAAAACCCACTGCGGAGAACCTGCAAAAATCGATTCACTCTGATTGTATTGGTTATTCAGAGACACAGGGTTAAAAATATTAAAACTAAAAGGGGTATTTAAAACTTCTTCCAATCCGTTAAAGCGAAACGGAGAGTACCCTGATGTGGTTTGGGCAAAACAAAGGGTACAGAAAACCAGCACCAACAGCAAACAACAAATCCGTTTCATTGCATCTCTCCGGGAGGATCACCAGTCCGGGCGGCATCTGTAAGGTCTTCGGAAGGTGTGCCAAACAATGCCGTACCTATCCTGACCAGTGTAGAACCTTCCTCGATGGCAATTTCATAATCATTTGACATGCCCATGGACAAACAGGAAAAATCAACATGGGGAAAACGCTGCTGCAAGCGAACACGGACGGCTGTAAGTTTTCTGAATGATTGACGAATGAGCCTTTCTTCAAATTCCCCTATCTGCCGGACAAAAGGAGCCATAGTCATAAGGCCGGAAAGTATTAAGCCGGAAAAAGACAAAACAAGTTCTACTGCACGGGAAAGCGCATCCTCGTTTGGGTACCCGGATTTTGTTGCTTCTCCGGTATGCATTTCCAGTAAAACCGGCAAGGGTTTTCCTGTATGTACATTTCCCAGAGCAATAATCAATTCATCACGATCCAGGGATTGAACACCATCAAAAATCCCTGAAACATTCTTTACTTTATTTCGCTGAAGTTTTCCAATCAGGTGCAGGCAAATTCCCGGATACTTTTCTTTTAATGCAGGGAATTTTTTTGCCGCCTCCTGAACCCTGCTTTCACCAAAAAGAGAAATCCCTACCTTTACCGCTTCCCCAATTTTATCACAACCATGAAATTTGCTTACACCCATAAGCTGTATATCGCCGGGCATTCGTCCCGAACGCAAAGCGGCTTTTTCCATTTTTTCCCTGATACTATCAATCCGTTCTGCTATGGACATTTTTTTCCTCAATATAATTTCCCAGTTCCAAAGCCAGAGTAAAAAAAGTTTTACAGGGAAGTTCTTCTGCTCTTTCGCCACCCGTAAGACCACAAGTTTTAAGGGCCCCGGCTGCTATTTCTGCAGTATTGCATCCCATATTTCTGATTGTACAGGAACGGCCAATAAAATTCAGCAGATTATTAACAATTGTTTTCCGGCGGGATGCAAAGAGTGAACGAACCAATGGATAAAAAAGAGGCGGTGGAACAGACGTATTTATGATTCTTTTAAAACAGACCACTGCAGAATCAACATGTGGGACGGGATAAAATGATTGCCCTTTAAGATTCATAATAATCTTCATTGTATAGGCGGAAGCGCAAAGCACAGAAATTGAAGAATAATCCTTTGAACCGGGCAAAGCCGCCATCCGCCGGGCAACTTCTTTCTGAACGGTAATAATCATTTTATCAAAGAAACAGGATCCTTCGATCAGGTTCCCAATAAGCATGGCGGCAACAGTATAGGGCAGATTCCCCAAAAGATACGGCGCCCTTTCTGTTGTTTTCCATGTTTTAAGTACATCGCCCCGGATTAAGGAAAAATCCTTGTTCCGGGCAAAAAGTTCTCCCAAAACAGAACAAAACCCCGGATCGATTTCAAAAGCGGTAACCTTTATACCCCGTTTCAGAAGTTCGTGTGTCATGTTGCCAAGTCCGCTTCCAATCTCCCAGACTGCTGCGCCGTTTTCAGCTTCCAGGGAACCGGCAATAAAATCCCGTGCTCTTTGGTTAATTAAAAAATTTTGACCCCATTGTTTTCGTACGGACAGACCCCGTGCATCCAGAAAGGAACGCATGGCAGATCCTGAATTGTAATTGGGAAAACCATTCATCTTTGTTGATGACTCAGGCGAATCGGGTAAATTCATTTCTGTAACGGGTATGCCGGTCTGCAAACAATAAAAGAAAAATAATCAGCATTGGTGTAATAATGCAAACCACAGGAAAGCCAAGAGATAAACCCGGGAAGCATGCAAAAAGTGAAATGCTCCATTGCATAAAAAACTGTATGGCGATTAAGAGCTTATCAAGAACAGTTCCGATAATTTTACCAATAAACGGAAGTTTAAACATAAGAAGCCATAAAAAAGAAAGAGCCATAAATATCCCGGAAAGCGGCGCTGCAAAAATTCCGGCAATTAATCCAATGGGACGAAGTATACCAAAAAATGCTGCTACCACCGGTGTTGTAGTAAGAAATGCGCCAGAAGATGCACTTAGCCCCATAGCCAGAAAAGGAGGCACCCTTCCACGGAGGAGTTCGAGCAAGGGACTGCTCAGTACCAGTATACCTGCCAAAGCTAGATAGCTTAATATAAAGGAAATACTATATGCCGAAGCCGGATCCCACAGTATTTGTATAAGGAAAGCCGCAGAAAGCAAAGCAATGGGCTGCCTTACTGTACCGTTCAGTATCAGGAAGCTGCCCAGCCCATACATAATTACAGCACGGACAAGGCTGGGCTGCGGCCCCACAAGAAATACATACAGAACAATAAAAATAAAACCAGTAACGATGGAAAGATTTTTCCCAAGCGGCTTTTTTAATACAAAGGCCAGCATGGCGGAAATAAAAGCAAGATGCATCCCCGAAAGGGCAAGTATGTGCGAAAGTCCCGCATTACGGAAAGAAACTGACATCCCGTCTTCCAGGTTTTCTCTGGTTCCAAGGAGCAGTGCTGCAGCAAGCCCACCCCAGGCTTTTGGCTTTAAGGCGGAAATAACAACGCCTCTTACGGCAGTCCGCAGCCGTTCCAGCGGCGGAGCTTTTTTTATAATGTGAACCGATGATGCACTGAACCGGGGAACTGAATCTGCCCCGTTTATTCCAAGTGCGGTATTAAAAAAACGGCCTTCGATATAGAGTTCCGCCCCCCTGCCGAAATCGCGCAACCTGGGCATAGTTCCTGCCGGAAAAAAAACAATCACCCTGCCGCGGGCAGAACTGCGAACGGCACCGGAAATGTCTCCTGCCCCCTTTAACTCCATCACCGCCATGCCGCGTTCTTCTGCCGGGACATTATTAAAGCCCGCAAAGGAACGCGGATCGTCCAGGAGTTTTCCCTTTATTGAAGCAATTGTTTCAACGGGAAGCCCTGGAGCGCATGGAACAATTTTTGAAACTGCGGCAAACCCTAATATTAACCCCAGAGCCGCTGTGAATGCAGCTCTTATATACATTAGATCCAGCCGGCAGAAAAACAGTACCGGCTTTTTTATCATTACAGAAAGCAATACAATAAAGCTGCCAATTATTAATAGTGCAGCCAATGCAAGCAGGCATATCCGTCCAGCCGGCATAGTAATATACACAACAAGCACGGCCGCACAGGCAGCAATAATTATAGGACTGTTCCGGCTCATTTTTAATAAGAAACGCTTTACCATTTCAATTCTGATAATGCATTCTGTGCTGCATTTATTATATCATCGGGATATGGAAGTATGCTTGCATAATACAACCCGTCGTAAGAGGCTTTATAAGCCAATTGTCCCAACGCTCCAATTAGAGCCAGAATTACATCATGTTCTTCTTTTTCCAGTTCGGCTAACCGGGAATTATACAAACCCAGCTGAAGCGCCAGGGCACGGGCTGCTTCTGCGCTTTTCATTGTTCCAAGGCAATCAATAACATCTATTAACAGTTGCTTATATGAAAGACTAACTCTAAATGCGGACAGACTTTGGTTATAACATTTTATAACCTGAGGAAGGGAACGGACCCATCCTGCTTCCCGAATAAGCCGGATTGATGTTCCGGTTAATTCCAGAATTTCATTTCGCCTGTCAAAGGGGATAAAAAGCGCTACTTCCAGGGCTGTTTCCGCCAATTCTCCTTTTTGTTCTTCGGACAGGTCTTCCAGAGAAAGCGCCAGTTTAAAGGCTGTAAGTTTTTCTTCAGGTGAGTTATTAAAAATTACCTTCATACAAAAGCCATAAATATCTCCCGGGATTTCAAGCATAGCATTCATTGCCTCATCTCCCAAAGACCCGGAATAGATAAGGCTTGAAGAAAACAGAACGGGATAACATGATTCATCTCCCGTTTTGCCAAGAATAGCGAACAAAGATGAAAGGATCTGATAATCAGGAGGAACATTTAAATTATGCCGCCTGTTTTGCTCAACAAGAAATTCATTTATTTTTCCGGTAAGGGATATTGTATCCAGTACCGGTAATACTTCAAGTATCTCATAGCGGATAACAAAATCGGAAAAACGCAAAAAAGTCTGCCATACTGTTTCTGATGCCGGGGTATAGGCATAGTCCCCCACACCCCTGACTGCCGCAACCGAAATGCTGATCATGTCAGGGTCATCCCGGAAAAGTGCAGCATTATGCAAAACAAAACGCAGCGCTATTTCACACAGTGGTCCGTAAAATTCGGCAGCTGCTTCATCGTTAGCGGCATCGGAAAGAACATTGACCTTTGTGTTCAAGCTGGACCTGACAAAGATTCGTTCATAGGATTGCAAAATTGATTCCCCCGGAGTTTGTGCAAAAAGAACCGGTACAATCAAAAAAATAATTGCAGTAAACAATATTGTTTTTTTAGTCATAATACCCCCTTCGTACTATAGGGCGTCATCAGTTACAGCGCTTTCAACGGGAAGCGCTTCACTGGCTGTTTCTTCAACTGTTTCGCCGGATACTTCTTCATCCAAAACACGGAAAGGAAGCTCATCATCATCTTCGGGAAGCATGCCGAATACTTCTCCCAGAATATGATTGCGGGTTCCTAAGGGCATGGGGTCAGCCTCCGTGTGCAGAAGCGATTTATTGGTTTCTTCATTATAATCCATGGATCGAACCGTACCGGAAATACAAACTGGCTTATTGTTTAAAATAAACTGAACTTTAATCCGCAGCCCTACAGCACCCTGTCCGCCAATAAGTATAGCACAGCCGGAATCGGAAAGATCTTCGATAAAACACTTAAGGCCGGGATTCATTTCTATATTATACGATGCCTGGTCGCTATCAATAACATAGAGGAATGCCGGCTTGTGGGTTTTTATCCTTATTGAACGGCGTTTTTGTGTCCTAAGAAGGTTTTCTCCATGGCTAATCTTAAGTGAAGCAGTACCTCTGGAAAAAACTTCATCCTGGACATCGGAATCAAATACATAGCCTGCATCATCATCCCGCCAGAAATAAACTGAAAGTTTCAGGCCAGTCCAGGAAAAACTTGCAGGCAGCTTAGTGTTGTTGGGCCGTGTAATGGTAATATACTGATTTATGTTTTTAACAACTTTGGAAGGAAATACTCCATGACCATTTACCAGTATCCTGATAAGCTGACCCTCGTCTATGTGCCGGCTGTCATTAATACCATTTTTTATTTTGGGTTTTTCCATCTCTATCTTTTTGCGGTAATCGTAGAGTTTGGAAAGAAAATCCTGGGTATCCTGATCTGCCCCGCCTGCCAGCCTTGAAGAACGAACCAGGTTTTTAATGCACATGTCCAGCTGGTTCTGGGACCAAAAAAGTGCCGAAGGGTCGGCCAGGGCGCTTTTAACCGCCAGTTTGCGGAGCAGCTCTATCTCTTTAAAAGCGAACCCGGCATCTTTCCCCTTTGCAAAAAACTGTATCCAGGATTTACTTTTATCTTTATTTGACTGTGAAAAAATCAGGATTAAAACCCCGGAGACTATTATGACAATAACCAGAATGGTTACAAGCATTATGCAATTCCTTTTTTGGCAGTATACTATCGCAGTATCCTGCTATTATTATAAGCCATAAGGAGCGGATATTAAAGGTCTAAACCATAACCAGTTTAAGCTGCTGGAAGCAATAGCGCTTTTTTTTGTCCTCTTTTTTCCGCGTCCTCTATATATTTCGGACAGTTTTCCCCTTGCCGTAATAGGCCAAACATTTCTCTGGCGCATTCCTGCAATTGTTCTGATACTGCTGCTTATGGAAAAAAAGCCTGCAATTTGCATAAAAAGAGACATTCTGGCATTGGCTGCAACCCTTCCCGCCCTTGTATTAACAGGTTTTCTTGTATCGTTTTGTGCAAAGCGAACTGGCCATGTCCCTCCTGTCGAAGTAATTCCGCCAAATGGAAGCGCAGGCTGGATAGCGGCAATATTTCTTTCCCTTAGCACAGGTTTCCTGGAAGAAGCCTATTTCCGCTTTTATCTTCCCGGACGGATTCTGGAACAAAATTCTGCCCGAACATGCCGAACATTGTTGAGCGCCCATATTGTTTCCAGCCTTGTTTTTGCCCTGTGCCATGCATACGAAGGCCCCTGGGGCATTGCCAATGCAATCCTTGCGGCTTTTGTACTATCTATTGCCAGCATAAAAAGTTCTTCGTTCCCTGGCATTGCCCTGGCACATGGACTTTACAATATTATTGTTTTTTTAAGCGCAAAACGGTAACCAGCACCGGCTTCGTTTACCTTGTATAAAACAGAACGCGGTTGCGGTCTTCCTCCATTAGCCCTTTAAGGATGTGAAGTTCTTTTATAATTTCCGGTGATTCATTAATATTGAATGGAATCATATCCGAATTGGCAAGTTTTTCATTTAATACCAGTTCATTGGCGCCGGCCAATGCCTGTAACCTGCAGGCAAGGTTGATGCCATAACCGACATAATCACGGTATTTAAGTTGCGATACTTCGGCAGATA
>Ga0082212_10012340_pt1 | contig 10766 bp, 10 predicted proteins | sample TergutNt197P3_FD_71548 | JGI IMG/M metagenome (GOLD analysis project Ga0082212, IMG submission 71548) | Neocapritermes taracua P3 segment gut microbial communities from Petit-Saut dam, French Guiana - Nt197 P3 | ecosystem: Host-associated > Arthropoda: Insects > Digestive system > Gut ...
ATGAGGAAGATATAGAAAAAGCAATTTTGTATGCAGATGTAATAAAAAAGTTTATAGAAGATAAACTTATCGAAACAGAATATACAGATAACAAATAAACTATTTTAAAATCCAAATTATATATTTACATAAACCTCCCTTTAAGTTATAATTAAATTATAATAAAAAGCAAAGTGAAGGGGATGTAAGATGACTAACTAATCCCCGGAGGAGAAAATGTTTCTAGAATATTTGCCAAGAGATAAGAAAAAAACAATCGAAGGAAAACCTTTGGAAGGTCCGTTGGGGAATAAAAGATACTTCTTCTACGATGGAGAAGGAGTTACTGGCATTTTTGAGTGCCAGCGGGCTGAGGCAGTGAATGACAGCACTCTTTTTGTCATCAGCATACTCGAACACGAGAGCGAAGTAAATTATACGTCGCCGTTCAAAATGCTACAATATATCACGTATGTTTTGAGCGACTATGTAAAAGAGAATGATAAAAAATACAGCGATGAAATAAAGAAAAACGGTAAGACTAATTTAAAATTGAGCAACTCGAAAGACTTCAAATACCCGCCGGTCTTGCCTATAATTTTTTATGACGGCGTAACCGAATGGACGAGCGAATTAAATTTTTTCAGTAAAACTGAAATGAATAATATTTTTGGAAAATATATTCCGAAATTCGAGTATGAGCTTGTAGACCTGAATCAGTACAGCCGCAAGGAAATCATCAAGTACGGCAACGCGCTGTCGCTGATACTGCTGATAGACAAGATACGGTGGGCTGAGGATATAAATTCTACAATATCTGTGCCGGAGGATTATTTGGACGATATAGATAATCTTGTGAAAGTAAGATTTGATTATTTTTCTGCTGCTATTGTTGAAGTTGATGGCAGAATCGCTTCCGTGGCATTTCTGGCGATTTCAAATAAACCTGCAAGGACATTCTGCGTTTATGTGAATAATAGACAAATTATGAACTGACGGCAAGTCAAAATATATCTAAAACCATGATTCTACGTCTGTTCACTTGACATTTAAAGAATTTTAATATATAATTAATATATAAAGTAAGTACTGCGGCAGGTTAAGTTTTGAGACGAGGTGATAGAATATGCTGTTGTATAATATTATAAAGGATATGTCGGCTGATAAACCGGAAAAAAAGAATAAAAGCAATCTGAAAATTATCAAAAGCCTGAAAAAGCTGGACGAAGAATATAACCGCGCTGTTTTATCTAAAGAAAAACGCGGCGCGTCCCGCAGCAGGTCGTTTAATTAAAAAGCCGTACATAAAATTTAATAACTTAAATATCTTTGCTTTCTCACGGCGAAGATTTTTTTATTTATATTATGTAACGGTTACGTAAACAAGCGTCTGATTTACAAGCTGGTAGGCGACTTCGCCGAACGTAATCGGACCGAAAAACGATTCTATATGCTTGCCCTTGAGCTCTCCGTATAAAAAATTTAATATACAGTTGCACGAAAAGACGGCCTGCGTATCTTTGAGATTTTTAAGACGGTTGTGAAATTCGTCCTCGTAATTTGTTATGGCTTTCGCAGTCTTATATTTTATGCCGGGGAAAACGGGAGCGTAGAAGTTTACGACGCCGTCTTTAATCTCTTTAAAAGATATATTAATCCCCGCGCCGGAATATTCGCCTACTAACGGGAATTTGGTATTTATATTATTTTCGGCTATATAATCGGCGAATACTGCTTCTTTACCGTCGACAAGGCATGTTTTTGCCGAAAAGCCTTCGTCGGCGAATTCAATCGTCGGCGAGTTTTCGTCCTGTCCGAATATATTCACGATTCCGATATTGACTAATTTATCATCAGGCACTGAAATATGCAGAACGACGGCTTTGCTCGCGTAACATTCGCGTGTCTGCCCGTTGACGGCTATGGGCGTTTGTCCGGATACGCCGAGATTAACGCCTGAAACCCAGCCGGCTATGTTCTTAATAAACATGTCGTCGAATTCCGGGGCTTTATCCGCGTATATTTTATGTATATCGCTGTCAAACGGGAGAATTACGATAGAAAATCCGTTGTCAAACGCGTTGACGGCTATGCTTTGTATAGAGTTTTCGTCATATACTCTGATTATATAATTATCGTACGGAAATTCCGTTACGAAAAACTGCCCGTTGGTGATTTTTCCGCCGTCCTGAGTCATAAAATATTCAGTCGAGCCTCCTATCCAGTTGCCCTTAGGAAGTTTTTTAAGCAGGTTTTCCGTTCCCGCTATATGCAGCAATTTGCCGGTTGAAATCATTTTAGCGGTTTCATCGAATGAAATAAACATATTTTTTTCCTCCTGATATAAATTAATTAAATTCTGGCAAGCGCAGTTAAATCTTCCGTCATGAGCGAGCTGTATTTATGCAGAAATATATTCATTTCATTGATACAGAACTGCAGATTTTCCGGCGTCGGTTCTTTTTTATACGTGCCTTTCAGACGTGTGATAAGAAGCGAAAAAGCAAGCATTGAAAACGCGTGGCTGCCGGTTAAAAGTTTTTGCATTTGAATTGATGTGACGTTGTTCATCAGTTTTCCTCCCGTTTATATTTTTTTGCGTATATTAAAAAATATATTATCATAGTAAAATTTTCATGTAAAGTGAGCGTGGGGGGTATGATAAAAAATATTTATCTTGACATTTAAATAATTAATAGTATAATAAGACATATAAATCTAATAAAAGACGGACTGTTTTCGTCCGGGGAGGTTGATTATGAAGCAAATGGGATTGTATCCCGCCGCGCCGAGAACTGAACTAATGAAATTATTCGACGGGCTTTCACAAAAGCGTTTATTATATATACACGCTCCGGCGGGGTACGGCAAAACTTTTTCGGCGCGCATGTGGCTTGAACGTTCAGGTTCGGTATCCGCGTGGATTGCCGTGAACGAATCCGCGGGGCGCAAACCCGTCGATTTCTGCGAACGGTTCACAGATACTCTGTGTACTCTCCAGCCGGATAACTCAGAACTGAAAGAAGTGATGAATCACGGTTCTTTTGCCGCCGCGCCTTTTGAATTTATGGAACGCGCTTTAAAATCGTTCCGTTCGTTTGCTTCGGCGCTGGCCGCAAAAGAAAAAAACGAGCAGAAATATAATCTTGCCATAGACGATTTGCACCTTGTGACAAACGCGGATATATTAAAACGCCTGCCCGCGATTATTTCGGATTTGCCTGAAAACATAACCGTTTTTATTCTGAGCCGCGCCGAACCGCCCGACAGTTTTTCAGAGTTTGTCGTAAAAAATATAATGGCTGTCGTCGAAGCCGACAATTTAAAGTTTTCGGAAAGCGAGGTCAAATCTTTTTTCGCGGCGTGCGGGCAGAAACTGAGCGAAAAGCAGGCTGACGAAGTTATGGCGGCGACAAACGGCTGGGCAATCGGGCTTAACGCGCTTTTGCTGTCCGGCAACAGGGAAATCGGCGGCGGGCAGATTTTAAAATATTTAGAAACTTTTATAAGAGAGCAGGTCTGGGAAAAATGGAGCGGGGAACGGCGTGATTTCATGCTCCGGGTATCGGTCGCCTATGAGCTTACGCCTGATTTCTGCAACGCCATGACAGGCAGGAAAGACAGCGCGGAAGTTCTTGCTTCGCTTGTACGCGACAACGCTTTTGTGAGCGCGGATAAAAACGGCGTTTACCGTTTTCATCATCTTTTTATCGAATTCCTGAGAAATATGCTTGAGCGCGACAATAAAAAATTACTGAACGGGCTTTATAAAAAAGCGGGCGAATGGTTTTACGGACGCAAGGATTATTATAAAGCGGTCGAATATTATATGAAATGCGGCGACAAAAAAGGCATAAGCAGCGGGCTTAAATTCATGTATAATTATAATTCGCCTTACGCGTCTATCGAGGACACGGTTTCTATTATACATATGTCGGTCGACGGCTCTATTACTGACGATTACCCGTTTTTATTAGAAACTGAAGCGTGGGCGGCGTATGTCGAGGGGCGCGCTTCAGACATGGAAAATTATATTGACCGTTATTTTAAGCAGCTACCGAAAATTATTCTGCAGCATCCCGCTTCGGCGCAGACCGCGCTGCTTCTGCGCTGTATGGACTACAGAAACAGTTTGACTGACATATCGAACAGCCTGAAAAATCTGCCGTTAAAGCTGTTCGCGCAGGCAAACACGCCGTCGATTACGCAGAATATGCCTTTACTGCACCGTTCCAGCAGGGATTATTCAGAATTTATGGCGGATATGGATAAAAATTTTCTGAAGCTCAGAAAAACCATCGGCGTTTTAATCGGCGAAGAATACGACGTAATGGAAGATATAGTGCGGGCGGGGCTTGCTTATGAGCAAGGCAATCTGCACTCGGCGCACGAGCTCGCGCTTTCGGCAAACGCAAAACTCAAAGATAATTTCTCTCCCGAAGTGAAATTCTGCGCGTTTATGATTATCGCCGCAATATCGGACGCGCAGGGCAATCATGAAACCCTGCAAAAAATCCTCGGCGCAGCCGAGGCGATGACAGAAAAACATAAGGCTTATTATTTAAACGCGAACATGCGGGCTTTTCTTTGCCGTTTAAAGCTCAACGACGGCGATTCGGAAGCGGCGCGGGACTGGCTGAAATACGATGCGGTCACGCCGTACAACGATTTATCTTTTTATAAGCTGTATCAGCATTTCACGACCGCGAGGGCATATATAGCTTCAGGGGATTATGCCGGCGCAGTCATGTTCTTAAAAAAATTACTGATTCTGAGCGAACAGTACCGCCGCCCCCTTGACATAACCGAGATAAATATACTGCTTTCAATCGCTTACCGGAAAAAAGGACGCTCCGGCGACGCTTTTATAGCTTTAGAACAGGCTGTTCTGTCAGCGCAGGAATACGGCTATACGCAGTTGTTCGCAAACGAGGGAGCGGAGCTTTCAAATATGCTTCACAGGTTTCAGAAACGTATCCTGCAAAAAGATTACGACGGAAAAATATCGGCCGGATATGTAAAAAACCTGTATGTGGCGGCATTAACGCGCGCAAAACACTCCAAAGGGCTGACAGGGGGAACAATACCGGAAAATCTTAAATTTACAGACCGGCAGAAAGAAGTCATGCGGTATCTTTGCGACGGGCTTACCCATAATCAAATCGGCGAAAAAATGGGGCTTAAACATTCAGCCGTTAAATCCCATATGATTTTAATTTATAAAAAATTGGACGTATCAAACGGAGTCGACGCAATGATAAAAATAAAAGAATTAGATATATTATAAGTAAAAAAATCCCCCGTATCATTGGGTATAATACGTATTCGTCCCGCCCATTCGTAAACATCGCCGAGAATGTGTCTGTGTATTGCGAGCATATGGTCATAGTCGCACTTCTCGGGTAAAATACTATCTATATTCGGTTATACCTAAAAGATTCCTCAATACTCCGTTATCGTCTAAATATGGGTCTTTATTCATGTTTTTTATACCGGTCTATGACAGCTTTCTGAACTTCGCTGACTTCCATTTGACCTTCAACATATTTTTGAGCGAGTTCTCTTGCGTATGGCGACGGTTCGCCGCCGCCAAGCGTGCTTGTTTCTGCGTATGAAGCCGTAAGTCAAGAGAAATCCTGCATTAAAACAAAAAATATTATATATGCCGTGACGAATCCCCCGGACGGAATACTCCGTCCGAAGAGATACGCTTTAAGTTTATATTATCGCATAATCTTCGATATCTATCTGTGTAAACAGACAGGCTCAGTTTCTTGTCCGTAAATTGGTCTAATATCCACTGGAACAGATATTGCCCGATACCTTGATTCTGGCAGTCTTTATTTACGAAGAAGAAATCATCACAAAAGCTGATATTGATGCCGCTTTTAAAACAGTAACGCCAATTCAACGGGAAAGGGTTTTATTGCATTACTTTGCACAGCGTCCGAAAAATGAACAGGGCGAAAAGCCCGAAGCTACAGGGAAAAACGAGGATTTTGGCAAACATTCGGGCAATCGTCGCCTAAAAAATGGTAAAAGCGGCGTAAAAATGTTCACAAACGGCATATTCTGAAAATAAAAAATCCCCAAACCTATGATAGAATGGGGGATTTGGCGGAGAGAGGGGGACGCAGGGGGCTTTCACGAACTAAATAATATCGCTTTTACCTAAGTTACAATTTTTGCAAAGAGTTTGCAAGTTTTCAATGATAGTTTCCCCACCTTTTATCCACGGCTTAATATGGTCGATATGTAATTCAACAGAAGGGTCTTTTGCAGGAGATGCTCCACAAGCACAACATTTAAAATTATCTCTGCTTAGTACGAGAAATCGTAAGCGGAGGTTAGGTTGACGATTAGTTTTTCTTCGTTTATTTAAATCATTTTCAGTAGTAATTTTTTCTTTTGAAGATTTTAATTTGTGCTCGTCTACAACTTTACTATCCATTAGTTTGTCAGATTGCTTAGAAATATTTTTTGGTGACGAAATGCTGTCAACAAAATTTTTATTTATAACGCTTTTACTTGAACTCTTTTTCAACCCCGCAGATATTAACGCATCATTCCAACTTCCAAACCTACGCCTAAATATATCAACGAAAAAGAATCCGTGTTCTAAATACTCATTTTGAGAAACAGTATCTTTCATTAATATGTTCGCTACACGATTAAGGTCTGCTAAAAGTTCTTCATTTGATTTTTTTCTTTGCGTGCTTCCATGGGGAACTAATGATAACTTAGCTTTAAGGCAAGCATTTACCCATCCATTGAATCGATTTCGGATTGTGGAATCGGTAAACTGACCATGTTTGCTATAGTCTTCTCTATTCACATATGTTTTTCCCAAAAAATCAGCAACTCGCTTCATATCTTTCAATAAATCTTCATCAGGTATATTACGATGAAAGGTTTTTAATTCAAAATTCTCAGTAGAATTATCATCAGTATTGATATATTCAATAAAAGCATCTAAAGTTGCTTGCCAACCACCAAAACGATTAACATATTGCGTTTTTGAGTATTTTGAAGCATTGCTGTCGATATAAGCCGCACTCGGCTGTTTGCCCAATCTTTCCCATATGCGTGCTATCTCCTGAAACAATTCTTCATCTGTAACAGAAAAATCTGAACTCTTTTTTAAATTTGCGAGACTTAACGCATTGTTCCAACTTCCAAATCTGGATACTATCGTACTGTGACCACCTGAGTCAGGTTTTCTATATTTTTTATATTCTGATTGTGAAACTGTGGTTCTTTTCAACAAAACAGCTACATCTTTAATATCTTCCAAAAGTTCTTCATTTGTTCGTTTTTGTCTATTTTGGGGATTATCCATAGTGATACCTCTGGGTTAATAAATTGTGAATACTGTGTGTTTCGCCACCCACCACCCTACTCACGGTACAAAAACCCGCATAAATCCATTAATTTCTAACTATAAAAATAATCCTGCAAAATTATTTTGTTACAAGACTACTTTTTGATATTGAAAAGCCCAGTACAAATGCGGCTTTTCTCCTCTGTTCGAGGAAGCTCATGGCGGAGAGAGGGAGATTCGAACTCCCGGAACGCTATTAACGCTCACACGATTTCCAGTCGTGCGCCTTAGACCAGCTCAGCCATCTCTCCGTAATTGTATGCGTTATAAATAAATTTATTATAGCACATACAAATGCCGTTGTCAATATATTTTTACTTATATTACACGTGAATCTAATTTAAAAAAATGAAAAGATATAGCAAACCCTCGGAGAAAGTAGTAAAATAACTTTGAGGTGATTGAATGAAAATATTGAACGAGTTGCAGAAGGCAATGGAAGAAGTGGAGAGGGAATCGGAACACAAGGGGTATTGGTATCGGCTAAGAGACATACTAACAATATTAATATGTGGAATGTTGTGCAGTTTGCAGACAATCGACGATATACACGAGTGGTCGCAGTCAACGCCAACACGAAAACTGCTGACGAAAAGGTTCAAGATAGAAAAAGTCCCATGCAGAGCGCAATTCTACAATATATTAGGATATGTGAAGCCGGAGAAATTCAATGAAGTATTCATAAAATGGGTACAAAGAGTGTTATGTGTAAGCGTTTCCGGCAAAACGGTAGCGATAGATGGAAAAACCATCTGTTCAACAGACAAGCTGACAGCAGATGGAAACGCTTTGCATATCGCGAGCGCAATCGTTTCCGAGTATGGTTTGGTGATAGGGTCGCAAGAGTGCGACACGAAAACCGGCGAGATAACAGCATTTCGAGAATTGATAGAAATGCTTGATGTAAAAGGAGCGGTTGTCGTAGCAGACGCATTGCATTGTACTACAAAATCTGCGGCGACGGTAGTTGCCGCAGAAGCAGACTATCTGTTTGTCGTCAAAGATAACACACCGAAACTAAAAGCAGATATTGAACTATTGGTGAGAGAAGAAACCCTTGAAAAATACGTTAAGACCGAGAAAAATGGCGGACGAATAGAGCGTCGTACAGCGTATGCCTGTTGCGAGATTGACTGGCTTGACGGGCGTGAAGATTGGAAAAATCTACAATGTATCGGAGCGATCCACACCGAATTTGAAAAAGATGGGAAATGTTCAAGTGAATGGCATTACTACATTTCCAGCGCACCGCTGACTGCCCAATCACTTCTCCGTCATGCGCGTTTGGAATGGAGCGTTGAAGCTATGCACTGGCTACTTGACGTACATTTCTCCGAGGACAAGACCCGCGTTTGGGACATGAATGTCCAAAAAACTCTCAATATTATGCGTAAAGTCGCCCTCAATCTCGCTAAAGATTTCAAATCCAAAACCGACAGTAAAGTTCCTATTTCCGGTATTCTCAAACGTAATCTTTTCGATATTCGCAATCTCAATGATTTTTTATCTTTCTTTTCACATAATCTAAATTAGATTAACGTGTATACGTGTTTTTGTCGGATTTTTGCGCCTGTGGGTGGAATCACCCTGCGGGCGTTTGTTATTTCTTGACGGAAATCCGGGCGGTAGCCCTTGCCATATCGCCCGGAGATGGTACGTCGGGATAATATATAATATATTTTTAGGAGGAAAAATTCATGAATGAAACTGAAAGCCCCCAAGTTACCACTACTGTTGAAACCAAATCAAAATTTTGTAAACACTGCGGAGAAAAAATAGACATTGAATGTGTAATTTGCCCCAAATGCGGAAAACAAGTGGAAGAATTGAAAACAAATAGCGGCGAACAGCCTAAAATTGAAGTTAATGTAAGTCAAAACCAATCAAGCGTCAATACAAACACAAATACAATTCATGCAGGTATGCTGAAAACGCCTAAAAACAAATGGGTCGCTCTTGCATTGTGCTTCTTTATAGGATATTTGGGAGCGCATAAATTTTATGAAGGAAAAATCGGCACAGGTATTCTTTATATATTTACTTTCGGTTTGTTCGGTATAGGAGTACTAATTAATTTTATCACATTATTGTTTAAACCAAATCCTTATTACGTGTAAGAATACATAATATAAAAAATCACAACCGCCGCAGATATAATATTCTGCGGCGGTTTTTATCAACTCTTAAATTATCTATACTCTACATCGTCGCCGTGGAGCAACTGCGAATTCGCTTTGATGTAATCGACAAGTTCGTCCATCTGCGCATACGCTACCGACACATACGTGTCAGCCGCTCCGCAGTACATCGCGATTCTTCCCGTGTCAGCGTCGCACAGAGCGGCGCACGGGAACACGACGTTATCTACAAATCCCGTCGTTTCATACGGAGCTTCGGGGGTGATTATAAAATCCCTGCATCTGTAAAGCACTTTCGACGGTTTGTCAATATCTAATAAAGCCGCTCCTGTGCTGTAAACGAATCCGTTGCATGTAAAACATACCCCGTGATATATCAGCAGCCAGCCCTCGGACGTTTCTATCGGGATAGGCCCAGCGCCGATTTTTGTCCCCTGCCACGAACCGCCGCCTCTGGTCATTACCCTGCGGTGCTTGCCCCAGTATGTCATGTCGGGGCTTTCGCTTAAAAATATATCGCCGAACGGAGTATGTCCCGTATCGCTCGGACGGCTGAGAAGAACATAGTTGCCGTTTATTTTTCTCGGGAACAATACGCCGTTTCTGTTAAACGGTATAAACGCGTTTTCAAGGCGCGTAAAATTTTTAAAGTCTTTTGTTTTACCCAGACCTATAGTCGGTCCGCCGAAGTCCGTACACCACATGATATAATATGTATCGTCGATTTTTACGACGCGGGGGTCGTAAGCGTAACCGGGCTGATACGGCGCGCCGCTCTCGTCAAACCAGCGGATTTCTTCGTCGTCGATATCCCATTTAAAGCCGTCTTTACTGTGTCCGACGTGAATATACATACCGCCGTCCCTGTGGTCTGACCTAAACACCCCTGCGAATCCGTCGCCGTAGGGTACAAGCGCGCTGTTAAAGATTCTCGACGACCTTTTTGTGGGGTTTCTGTCGATTACAGGGTTTTTGCTGTGCCTCCAAACTACGTCCGTGCAACCTGCGGGTTTGTCTTCCCACGGAATATTTTTGATTGATTCGCCTATGATTTTTACCTTTGACATTTTTGAATCCTCCCGTTTTTAATTTTTTATTTTTAATATGTTATGTTTTTCTTCCAATAACCAAACCGTGTTCGCTATATCCAAGTAACGTTCGTTTTTCGCACATTTCAAAGTGGCGTTTTATAAATTTTTCATATAAATCGTCGGGTAATTCGTTCAAATAATTCTTAAAAATATATCTCATGCCGTCCGTTGCAACGT
>Ga0082212_10012341_pt1 | contig 10766 bp, 6 predicted proteins | sample TergutNt197P3_FD_71548 | JGI IMG/M metagenome (GOLD analysis project Ga0082212, IMG submission 71548) | Neocapritermes taracua P3 segment gut microbial communities from Petit-Saut dam, French Guiana - Nt197 P3 | ecosystem: Host-associated > Arthropoda: Insects > Digestive system > Gut ...
CGAATGCGTAATACACTCAGAAGAAACAAGGAATTGAAGAAATTTACAGTTAGAGAAGTGATGGAATTGATGGAAACAGTCGTCCAGATAAAATATGTGGGACGTTATGGACAACTTTACACTGAAATCGGCCCCAAAGAACGGAAGATCATGGACACCTTTGCCATACCTGTACCTACATAGTCATAATTCCGGGAAAAGAGGTTATATGGACGACTTCACTCCCGGCATTAAAGCCTACACCCCGGAAATGGGCGACCGCAAGCCATCTGTCCGCATGGAAGCGTCCTTGGGGCATTACGGAAAGCATTATTTCATTGATACACCGGAGGAACTGCGCGGACGTGGAATTGAGTACCGTAAAACGTACACCACCAACGACCTTACGAAAGCCGGACAGTATAAAGTCGGTTGGCACTCGTACCAAGTAACTGCGCGAGCCTTTGAAAAACTGAAAGCCACATATTCCATAGGATACGCAATGCACCTGGATTAAATTCAGCATAAGGAGGATAAAACTATGATTCAGGAAGTATCGCAAACCGGGGACATGAAGTCCTCAGATCAAAAGCCCATAGATTTTAAAAATTTACCCGGGCTTGATTACGAAAAGGGGCTGGAAGTTTTTGACGGAGAGATGGAAGATTATATGTCCGCTCTGCAGTCATTCATTAAAAACGCACCTGCTACCATAGATAAACTTCGCAGCCATTTAACAGGCAGTGTTTCCGCAAATAATCTGGCGGAATACGCAATTGACGTTCATGGGCTTAAATCCATCAGCGGCTGGATCTGCGCACAAAGCATAAGGGAGGGCGCCGCAGAACTGGAAGCCCTGGCAAAAGCAGGTGATTTAGCCTCGGTAACCGCGCGAAATGATGCGTTCCTGAATGATGCGGCTGCTTTTCTAAATGAACTGAAAGCTGCGCTTGAGAATATTCAGGAAAAGTAATGATGAAAAAACGAAAAGCATCAGCAATCACCGTAATATTTATTTTGGCGATGCTTTGCAGCTGCGTGTTCCACGGGAACAAAGATGCCGGGAAACCTGTTGAATCATATTCCGAGTCATCCCCCTTCGCTTCCTTCCGTGACATTCCCGGAGTGACAGATGAAGAGATCGCAGCCATTGAGGCGCTGCAGCAGCAAAACAGAACATTTGTTTTTGGGAAGGCGGTATCTACAGAAGGTTTTCTCAGGGAGAACGGTGAAATCGGCGGATATGTCACCTTGTTTTGTGACTGGTTATCAAAATTGTTTGACATACAAATAAAAATTGAAGGTTGTCCCTGGGGAGAATTGATCCCCAAATTAAATTCCGGCGAAATTGATTTTACTGATGATTTGCGGGCTACAGAGGAACGCCTGAAGATTTTTCATATGACTCCCACCATTGTAGTACACCCGGTAAAAGCCATGAGAATAAGAAACAGCCCGTCTCTTTCTCAGATTGCCGCATCGCGTCCTGTGCGATATGTGTTTGAAGGAGGCGCTGCTGTAGGCCGCGATGTTATTGCAGCGCTTGAAGACGGAACGTATGAAGCACAATTTTCCAATGATTATGACGATATCTACCGTATATTAAAGGACGGAGAAGCCGATGCCTATATTTGCGTCAGTATATCAGAATCAGTTTTCGACAAATACCTTGATGTAGTTGCCGAAGATTTTTTTCCGTTGATTTTTAATGAGGTTTCGTTTACAGCGGCAAATCCGGAACTGGCGCCGCTAATATCGGTGGTGGCCAAGGCACAGCAAAATGGCATAACGCCCTATCTGAACTATTTATACAACCGGGGCTACCATGATTACATGAAACATAGACTGTTCACCTATCTCAGCAATGAAGAGCGCTCGTACATAAGCAGCCACACCGTTGTCCCGGTGGCGGCTAACTTCGATAATTACCCTCTCTGTTTCTATAATACGCGTGAGAATGAATGGCAGGGAATCTTTTTTGATTTATTAGAAGAAATAACATCGCTTACCGATTTGTCTTTTACTGTTGTTAACGATGAAAAAGCTACCTGGCCGGTCGTACAGGAAAAACTTATCAGCGGGGAAGCGGCTTTTGTCGGGTCATTAATCCGGACGAAAGAGCGGGAAGGCCTTTTTCTCTGGACGGATACAGCCATGCAACCCGATTATTACGCGCTTTTATCCAGATCGGAATATCGCGATATCATGATGCATGAAATTCTGAATGTCAGAATAGGTCTGGCCCGGGATACAGCCTATACAACTATGTTTAAACAGTGGTTCCCAAACCATCCGCACTCCATTGAGTATGAGAGTATGGAAGATGCTATCAACGCCTTACAGCACGGGGATGTGGACATGGTAATGGCTACACAAAGAAGGCTTCTGCTCCTGACCCATTATCAGGAGCTTGCCGGCTACAAGGCAAACATGGTATTCGACCAGCCTATAGAAGCCACATTCGGATTCAACAGGAGCGAAGCCATTCTGTGTTCCATTATTGATAAAGCGCTTAAAATAATTGACACAAATGGAATTTCTGACCGCTGGATGCGCAGAACCTACGATTACCGCGTAAAGGTGGCGGAAGCGCAACGGCCATTGTTTATAGGCGCCACTGCCATGTCTTTGTTTATTCTTGCCCTGATATCGTTGATATTTTACCGGAATCGAAAAATGGAAAAAGCACTGATGGACGCGGATCTAACGCAGATTTTATTAGATTCCATACCTATCAGCAGTGTAATGCTTGACAAAGATCATAATGTAATAATTATGAATAACGAAGCTGTAAGATATTTCGGGCTGTCGGGAAAAGACGATTCGCTGGATATATTTAAAAATCATTCGCCGGAATATCAGCCATGCGGCAAGTTATCCGTAGAAATGGCTGTAGAAGACATTGGGAAAGCGTTTCGGGATGGCCGTCACCATTTTGAATGGATACATCAAAATAAAAAAGGTGAGCCTATGCCTTCCGAGGTTGACCTTGTAAGGGTTCAATACAGGGGCGAATACGCAGTGGCGGGGTATACAAAGGATGTACGCGCCCAGAAAGCATATCTGGCTGAAATAGAAAAACGCGGCAGCCTGCTGGACGCGGGCAGCCGCATGGCTTCTGTACTTCTTGCTGCAATCAATGAAGATGATTTTAAAGACACGCTTTTGGACGGCATGTCGCACATAGGCATTTGTCTGGATGTAGACCGTGTGCAAATCTGGCGAAATGAGGTTATCGACGGTGAACTCAGTTTTGTTATGCGGTATGAATGGCTGAGTGAATTTGGCAGGCAAAAGACGCGTGTACCTGTTGGGTTAAGCATTCCGTATTCCAAAAAACCTGACTGGGAAGAACTGTTCAGGCGGGGGGAATATATAAACGCACCTGTTTCTTCACTGCCGCAGGACGACCAGGATTTACTGAACCAATATGAAATGAAGTCAATCGCAAACATACCATTGTTTACAGACAATAATTTTTATGGCTTTTTTAGCATTGACGACTGCCGGCGCGAACGTACTTTTACCAAAAGTGAAATTGACATTATGCATTCCGGCGGTTTGATGATTGCAAATGCCCTGCTGCAAAACAGTATGATTAAAGATATACGTAATGCTTCCATGGCAAAAAGCCGTTTTATTGCCAATATGAGCCATGAAATGCGGACACCCATGAATGTAATTGTAGGGCTTACCGATTTAATGCTGGAAGAAAGCGACATTCCCGACAGGACAAAAGAGGAATTCCGAAAAATTAATACAGCGGGCAATACCTTAATGGAGCTTATCAACGATGTGCTGGATATCTCCAAGATTGAGGCAGACAAGCTGGAGTTGATGCCGGTGCAATACGATATGGCAAGCAACATAAACGATATCATAACGCTTAATATAATACGCATCGAGGATAAACCCATTACATTCAAACTGGACATTGACGAGAATCTTCCGGCCAGCCTTTTCGGCGACGATCTGCGCATTAAGCAGATATTGAATAATCTATTAAGCAATGCTTTTAAATATACGCATAAAGGAACAATCACATTAGGCATCAATTCCCGGCTCAAGGACGGCGACGTATGGGTTGAATATTATATTAAAGATACAGGCATCGGCATACGCGAAGATGATCTGGCAAAACTTTTTACCGACTACAATCAAGTGGATACTCATGCCAACCGTGTAATAGAAGGAACCGGTTTGGGTTTGAGTATTACCAAAAAACTTGTAATGCTGATGGACGGTGAAATTACCGTGGAAAGCGAGTACGGCAAGGGGACTACCTTTCATGTGCTTATACGTCAGGGCTTTGTTAATGATACACCTATTGGTATAGCAACCGCGGATAACTTGCGTAGCTTGCGTTATTTGGACAATAAGAAGCTGGTACAAGAAAAACTGGTACGCCCGAATCTCAGCTACGCCAGGGTGTTGCTGGTAGACGACATCCCTACCAACCTTGATGTGGCCGCCGGAATGTTACGTAAATACAAAATCCAGGTAGACTGTGTAACAAGCGGACAGGATACCATTGACCGCATTTCCGCCGGCGAACCGCGTTATGATGCGGTGTTTATGGACCACATGATGCCGGGAATGGACGGCATAGAAGCGACACAGGTAATTCGCGCATTAGGTACAACATACGCGGAAAACATACCGGTCATTGCGTTAACCGCCAACGCTGTTGCAGGAAATGAGCAGATGTTTTTGGACAATGGATTTAACGCATTTTTACCCAAGCCTTTCAATGTGAAGAGTTTAGATTCCATTATCCAGAGGTGGGTACGGGATAAGGCAAGGGAAAAAAAGCCGGACTAAACAGAAGAAGAGGACAGAGGATGAAAAGAATTATGCGGCAAGCGCTCATACGCGCAGTACCCGCGATTATCATTATTACGGCGGTGTTCTCGGCATGCGCGAGAGACGCAGAGCCTGTGGTATCGTCTAATGGCAAGGTTTCTCCATTTACTTCCTTCCGGAGTATTCCGGGAGTGACGGACGAAGAGATCGTAGCTATAGAAGCGCTGCAAAAAAATTATAAGGCTTTTGAATACGGCGCGCTTCCGACTTATGAGTTTTTTGCCAAGGAAAACGGTGAGGCCGGCGGATACACCGTTCTGCTCTGCCGGTGGCTGACAGAGCTTTTCGACATTGAGTTTCGACCCCGGTTTTTTCAATTGGATGATTTGCTTGAAAACCTTGTGGTCCATGCGGTTGATTTTGCGGGCAGCCTGAGCGGCGCCAGTGGACTTGCTCAGGTATATATGACAGATCCAATCGCAAACCGCCAATGCGTGATGGTTCGGATCAAGGGAAGCCTTGATATCGCACAAATAGCCCGAACACGCCTTCCCAGATACGCTTTTCTGAAAGGACTTGCTTTGGAGAGTATAGTTGCTTCTGTGTCGGAACCGGGATCATACGAAGCCGTGTTGGTTGACAATCAATTAGAGGCATATGAGGCTATTGCGGGCGGAATTGTCGATGCTTATATTGCACCAAACGTAACGGAGGGGTTCTTTTCATCGTATAACGACGTGAACATCGAAGATTTTTTCCCGATAGTCTTTACTCCGGTCTACATCATAGCAGCCAATCCTGAACTTCAGCCGGTAATATCAATAATAACAAAGGCCCTGCGAAACGGTGCCGAGCCGTATCTGAAAAATCTGTATAATCAGGGTTACGATGAATATAAGAAAAGTAAATTTTTTCAAACGCTCAGTAAGGAAGAACTCTCGTATCTGCAAAATCCGTTACCTGTGCCGCTGGCAGTGCACTATTATAATTACCCCATATCCTTTTACAACAGGTATGAGAAGAAATGGGAAGGTGCCGCTTTTGACATTCTGAGTGAGATTGAAAAGCTTTCCGGGCTTGCCTTTGAGGTCGTCAATGATGAGTTTACGAATTTCCCCGATTTATTGGAAATGATGTATGACGGCAGGGCATATATTATGCCTGACCTGATTTTTTCCAAAGAGCGGGAAGGCAGTTATATATGGCCGGAAAATAAAATTACAACGGATCAATACGCGCTGTTATCAAAGACAACATATCGCAACGTGAGCGTTAATGAAATAGCTTCTGAGCGGATAGGACTGATACGAAGTACCGTACATGCCGAATTGTTCCGCGCGTGGTTCCCGAATGCCATTAACACAACGGAGTACAGTACCGCGGACGCCGCTTTTTATGCACTGGATAAAGGCGAAGTGGATCTGGTCATGGCCAACAAAAACCATCTGCTTTCTGTTCTTAACTATTATGAGTTTTCGGACTATAAGGCAAACTATCTGTTCAGTTATAGCTATGAATCCACGTTCGGCTTTAATAAGGACCAGGCTGTACTTTGCTCCATTGTCGACAAGGCGCTTTCGTTTATTGATACCTATATGATCACCGAGCAATGGATGACCAGGACATATAACTACCGCGGAAAGCTGGCGGAAGCGCAGCGGCCGTGGCTAATCGGCGCCATCGCCCTGGCTTTAGTCATACTTGCCCTGATACTGTTTATGTTTTTCAGAAACCGCAGTGAGGGAAAACGGCTTGAAAAACTGGTAGCGGAAGAAACGTCAACTCTTACATCAATTATAAACGCCACGCAGGATATTATATTTTGCAAAGACCTAAACTCACGATACATACGATGCAATAAAAGCATGCAAAACCACTTCAACCTCGGCAATTCCGATATTATCGGTAAAAACGACACGGAGGCTTTGGGTGTACCGCCCGAAATGGCAGCGAAGTTTATTGTGGAGGATCAAATTGTTCTTAACGACGGGAAAACGGTCATTCTTGAAGAATTGATCCCATCCGCCGACGGGAAGATGCTATTGTTTGAGACGATTAAAACCCCCATCATGCAAGACGGTAAAGTGACAGGGCTTGTGGGCATGTCGCGGGACATCACTCAGCGAAAAGCGATGGAGGAAGAAGCAAAAAACGCTTCCATGGCTAAGAGCCGTTTTATCGCCAACATGAGCCACGAAATGCGCACACCCATGAACGTGATCGTAGGTCTTACCGATTTGATGCTGGAAGAAAGCGACATTCCCGGCAAGACAAAAGCGGAACTGAGAAAAATAAACACGGCAGGCAATACCTTAATGGAACTTATCAACGATGTGCTGGATATCTCCAAAATTGAGGCAGACAAGCTGGAACTGATGCCCGTGCAATACGATGTGGCAAGCAATATAAACGATGTCATTACACTTAACATGATACGCATTGAGGAAAAACCCATTACATTCGAGCTGGACATTAATGAGAACCTTCCGGCCAGCCTTTACGGTGACGATCTGCGCATAAAACAGATACTGAATAATCTGTTAAGCAACGCCTTTAAATACACGCAAAAGGGAACTATCACATGGGGCATTGATTCTTGCCACGATGAGTCGCTTCCATGTGGAAGCGGCGACGTATGGATTGATTTTTATATAAGAGATACCGGCATTGGTATAAGAGAGGAAGACCTGGTAAAAATCTTTACCGATTACAATCAGGTAGATACCCGCGCCAACCGTAAAATCGAAGGAACCGGTCTGGGTTTAAGTATTACCAAAAAACTGGTAAAGTTGATGGACGGGGAAATCACCGTGGAAAGCGAATATGGCAAGGGGACTACCTTCCGTGTACGTATTCGTCAGGGGTTTGTCTCTGATACGACTATAGGCAAAGCAACCGTGGAAAATCTGCGCAGCTTCCGGTATTCGGACAAAAAGAAATTGATACACGAAAAACTGGTGCGTCCGAATCTCAGCTATGCCAAAGTGCTGCTGGTGGACGATTTGCCCACCAACCTGGATGTGGCCGCCGGGATGCTGCGCAAATACAAAATGCAGGTGGACTGCGTAACAAGCGGACAGGATGCCGTTAACTGCATCTCCGCCGGTAATCCGGTTTACGATGCGGTGTTTATGGATCACATGATGCCGGGGATGGACGGCATAGAAGCGACACAGGCAATTCGCACTTTAGGCACAATATACGCAGAAAATATACCGGTTATTGCGCTAACTGCCAACGCCGTCGCAGGAAACGAACAGATGTTTCTGGACAAGGGCTTTAGCGCATTTTTACCCAAACCTTTTAATGTAAAGAGTTTGGATTCCCTTATCCAGAGGTGGGTACGGGATAAATCAAGAGAGTGAAGCCGAGTCTGAGTCTGTCTGAGCGGAGTATTCAGGCGGCGGTTGATCGAGTATAGTAACACGACAGGCTCTGTAGCGGAGTTCTCCTTCACGTTTGGAACGTTCTGTATCCTCTTCCAACTGGTATTTTACTGTCATGCCGGTCTGAAGTTCGGAAAAATCTTTATTGGCAAGAGTGCTGTAATGGAAAAAAATGTTGTTCTGGCTTTCTTCTTTAATAAATCCAAAACCATTGGCATTAAGGCTGATTATAACAGAAATACCTTCAATTAAATTTTTTTGGGAAGAAAAAAATGAGGGAATATCATAGTTGTCTCTTAATTCCGAACCGGGAATTTCATTATCAAGTTTAAAATTTAACTGATGGCTAAAATTCCGTTCAAAACCCTTGTCGGGAACAAAAAGATTCTTTACGTAATCATTGCCATTTTGATCCATCCGCTGGTGCATGGGTACAGAAAAGAAAACCTCATCCTGTAATTGCCGGGAAGCTCTTGTTTCTACAATATCACCACTTTCATTGTGATAGGAAAAATCCCAGCTTATAAGCATTACCTGCGTTCCCAGAGTATGAAGTTTCCGAACCAGCGGAACATAATCCCCATCTCCTGCTACCAGGACAAGAATGTCAAAGTGTTTATAAATTGCAAGTTCGTACGCTTCCAGGGCAAGCCAGACATCTATACCTTTTTCCTGGGCAACATTATTATCATTGAAACGCAGGGGAAGGTAATGGGTAACAATGTTTTCACGCATCAGGATGTCTTCAAAAATCCGTTCGCTTTGGACCTTTTCACCCATCTCCTTTGCAGAAGAACGGCCTTTAAAGTAATGAGCATCAATTATCTGACACTGTCTGATATCTAATCCTACAAGCTGAGCAACTTCAAATTTTATAAAGTCGTGCAGACCTGAAATACTTATTCTGGCTTTTTTTTCATGCTCGTACTTATAAAAATTACTTACTTTATAAAAATAGTAGCCATCATAAAAAATACCTATTCGCAATACTTCCAATAAATTGTTATTCACATTTTAAGTAAAATAGATTAAACTTATTAAGTCAAGGGGGGTGCTGTCTTAAGCAAAAAAAAATGTTAAGTGTACGAATATGGGGCGACCGGGGATCCATACCCTGTCCGGGAAAAGACACGGTTATTTACGGCGGAAACACTTCATGCCTGGAAATCCGTGCGGATGAAAAACTCGTGATCGTCGATCTGGGCACAGGAATAAAACCACTTGGGGACTTTCTTATGACCAACGATTTTAAAAAAAAAGGCTCTGTCGATGTAGACATTTTTATTTCCCATACTCACTGGGATCATATAATGGGCTTTCCTATGTTCACTCCGATTTTTATGTCAACCACACGTATGCGAATACGCGGACCTGCTTCTTTCGAAGACGAAACCCTGGAACAGATAATCGGCGCTCAGCTTACCTACCGTTACTGGCCGGTTCGTATCGACGAACTATCCGCCCATATTGAATATGCACAGATAAAAGAAACATCCATAGATCTGGGTGATGGACTTCATGTTACCACAAAGTATTTAAACCACCCGATACTTTGCCTGGGTTACCGCTTTGAATACAAAGGAAAATCAATTGTTACTGCTTACGACAATGAACCCTTTCGTAACCTCTTTCCTACAGATCCTGAGGATCCCAATTACGATGAAGATGCCGCCAGGGAAGGAGAAGAAGCAGCTAAAGAAGAGAACGAAAAACAGCTTCGTTTTTTTCATAATGCAGATATATTAATCCACGATACTCAATATACTGCCGAAGAATACAAAAAGCATTTGGGCTGGGGGCACTCATCTTATGAACATGCCATTAATACTGCAAACAAAGCAAAAGTTAAAAAACTGGTCTTTTTCCACCATGATCCAAACCGTACTGATGAACAATTGAAAAAGTTTGAATATAGTTACCAAAAGCGTATCGCTGAAAAAACAAACATGCAAATTATGATGGCCCGAGAAGGGCTTACCATAGAAGCATGAAAACAAATCCCAATTTATCGCTGAGAAAAGGTTAGCCACAAAACACTTTCTAATCCGTTCCTACTCCGCAAAGAGGACTCTGCCCTGACCGTGAACGCCGGTCGTGGCATTTGTTGATTGACGCTCTGGCGTCGCCGCAGTTTACGCACGCCGAATGTTCCCGGCAGGGCAGAAGGTCCCCTTCTGCGGAGCAAGCACATTTCCGCAATTGTTTGTGGCTAACCTTTTCTCTGCTGGCATGATGTGATTTGATTAAACACAATCTGCCGTTGAGCTTGGGGCATTTAACCACCCCTTTCCAAAACATACTGCAAGCGATCGCATGCCAGGTACAGTGGTAATTTACGGTTTTAATGATGGATGTCTTAGCTATCGTAACGCTTTAAGTTGCCTCTGAGCATCTGTCATACGATAACCTGGAATAATGCCGGGAAAGGGCTGAAAACACATAGATTTAGTATTATTTATAATAGGCGCTAAAGCGCTGCTCACAGCTGGCGACCGGGAGCGCAGTTAGGGGTACAAAAACTATCCTGGAATTCTCTGCCGGCAGACCAGCGAAAAAAAGTAATACTATTAAGACAAGCCCGGCGTCTAAACAGGATAT
>Ga0082212_10012342_pt1 | contig 10766 bp, 13 predicted proteins | sample TergutNt197P3_FD_71548 | JGI IMG/M metagenome (GOLD analysis project Ga0082212, IMG submission 71548) | Neocapritermes taracua P3 segment gut microbial communities from Petit-Saut dam, French Guiana - Nt197 P3 | ecosystem: Host-associated > Arthropoda: Insects > Digestive system > Gut ...
ATTTTTAAGAATGTTTCGAGGAGTGTCAAAAAAGTATTTAAAGGGTTATGTTATGATTAGCCAATATTTCATAAATTATAAAGAAGATGCACCAGATAAAATTCTAGAAACAATAATAAAAATATGAACTATTTCAGATGCATGAGCGAAAAAGATATAATACACATAAAAGGAACAGATAATATGCTTAAAAGACTGAAAAAGTATCCAGATAAAAAACCATACAGTTTCAGATTATCCAAGTCCCTTATGGAAAAAATAAATATTTATTGTGAAGGTAAAAATACTACTGTTCCAGATTTAATAGCTAAATTATTAGAAGAAGAGGTAAAAGACCTCACTTTAAAAAGAGAATCAACAGATACTGGAATATTAATAATGCTCCCTGTATTTAAAGATGTGAATAATTTCATCAAAGAAAAAACCGAGCTAATTATTTACAGCTATCATGACATGAACAAATTAGAGGATGAAAACTCAAAAGATTATAAAAAAAGTATAATAAAAACAATTGATACAAAAAAACAAGAGGAAAATATCAATTTAAAAAAAGGCAAGTATTATTTTAATAAAATAATCAGATTAAACAATAATTTAGACACTTTAGACAATGGAAATTATAAAAAGGATAAATCAAAAAATGAAGATAAAAAACACGAAGGACTAAACATTTTAAGATTTTGGTTAGTTAATTATTTTATAAGATACACATACTTTATGGGTGGAGATGGATTAGAAGAAGTAGAAAATATTAATTTAATAAGTAAAACAGAAGCAAAAAAACTTGCAATAGAATCAGACAACAAAGACCTATTAACCCAAATAGAATTATTAAATCCATCAAATGAAAAAATCACAACGGAAGAAGAAGATTTAAATGATTTAGTTCTTAAAGAACTCAAAGAATTATTAAAATAATTTTTATAAAACTCATATTAAAAAATACAATATAAATACATAAAAAAATAACGTATACGCACCGTATACAAAAGAAAAAGTTTTTTATATAACAAATAATAAATTAATCCTTACAATCAATTAATTTTGATTTCAAATAAAAAATTCAGCTATACAAAAATAGCTAAATAAAAACAGCTAATAAAAAATAGCTAAAAAATTCAGCTATACAAAAATAGCTAAATAAAAAATTCAATTAATTAAATTAGGTGATAAAATGACTGATACAGAAATGACATTTTGCCAATCTTGTGGAATGCCTTTAATGAATAGTGAAGTTTTAGGAACAGAAGAAGATGGAACTGTAAGTGAAGATTTTTGTAAATTTTGCTATGACAAAGGAGACTTTGTAGCAGAAATGACTATGGAAGACATGATCGACTTTTGCGCTCCTAAAGTAGCTGAAGCTCATTCTATGGACATACAAGATGCAAAAAAACAAATGGAAGAATTTTTCCCAAGCCTAAAAAGATGGCAACAAAAATAATAATTATAGGAGGATAATTTTTGTGAAGATTCGTTTTGAAAAAAGAGATTCTTTTAGAGTTTCAGGTTTTGCAGTTGAAACTAATTTGGATTCTGCTGTTGAAGATATTGCTTATCTTTGGAAAAATTATGAAAAACAGCTATTAAGTTTAGTTAATGATGAATCTCCTTTGTATGGTCTTATGTGGTATACAAAAGACCATAATTATTTTTATTTACTTGGTATTGAAGATAATGATAATTCTATTACTAGCAATGTTAATGATATTAGCAATGCCAATAGTAATAATGAAAATTCTAAAAATGAAGTTGTTTCTATTGATATTCCATCTGCTTGTTTTGGGATAGCTACTATTCCTGAAGAAATGGATGGTATTGAAGCATGGACACGATACTTTGAAGTTGAACTTCCAAAATTAGCTTATCTTCCTGACGGTGAACATGGAAAATACTTTGAAAGTTATTTTGATGGAGTTTGTGAATTTTGGACTCCTGTTAAAAAGATATCTTAACTCCATTAATTTTTACTTTTAAATTAAATATACATTTAATTTTTAAAATTATTTTAATAATTAATTTTATTTTTTTATAATTAATTCAATTTTATTAAAAATTATTTTAATAAATAAATTCAATTTTATAAATAAATTAAATATAATAATAATTTTATATTTTATTAAAAATTATTTTAATAAATAAATTCAATTTTATAAATAAATTAAATATAATAATAATTTTAATTTTTTTATAAATAAATTTAAATTTTTTATAATTAATTTTAATTTTATTAATAAATTATTTTAATAATTAAATTCAATTTTATTAATAAATTAGAATAATATGAAAAATATAGGATAAAAACATGTTTAGTAAACTTATGGAATTGTTTTTCAGAGGAAAGTTTGGAAATCCTACAGGTTTTCGCGGGAAAATTTTAGTTAAACAAATGAATATATGGCATAAAGAACAGTTTAATGCCGTATTAGAAAACATAAACCTAAAATCCAATGAATCTATATTGGAAATAGGCTTTGGAAGCGGATATTTAATAAATAAACTATTTAAACAAAATATTCCAATTAAAATTTATGGTGTAGATATATCAAAAGATATGGTAAATGAAGCTAAAGCGAAAAATAAAAAAGAATTTGAAAATGGTGATTTGAAACTTTTTCAAGAAGACATAGCAAAAACATCCTTTGATGAAAATTTTTTTGATAAAATATACACTATAAATACATTATATTTTTGGGATGATATACATACTTGTTTTTCTGAAATTAAACGTATATTAAAACCTAAAGGAATTTTTATAAATGTATTCCATACAAAACATCGCTTAGATAAATCAGAACTTACAAAACATGGTTTTAAAAAATATACTTTAGACGAAATTGAAAAAATAACAGAAGATAATGGATTTAAAATTAATAAAACATTTGAAATAGAAAAAAATGGATCCTATGTTATGATAGCTGAAAAATCTAATTAATCGTGCTTTTAATGATTTAATAGCTAAAAAATCTAATTAATTATGATTTTAATGGTTTAATAAGTAAAAAATTTAATTAATCATGATTTTAATGATTTAATAAGTAAAAAATCTAATTAATTATGATTTTAATGATTAATGATTTATTTAAGATATTCTAGTATTCTCTTTCCTAAATCAGTTGTTATAAAGAGTCTTCCTCTTGTTTTTTCTTTATTAAGACATAAAACAAGCTTATTATCTTGTAATCCTCTAAGTGCTCTACTTGTGTGAGCTGGACTTATATTTGATTTTTTGGATATTTCAGAAGATAGTAAAATATTATTATCAATAGCTAATAAAACATTTTTTCTATGTTTTGATGCTTTAACATAAGATAATTGGTCAATAATTTCTTTCTTCATAATATAAAACTTGTTTTTCATTTAATATAGTATTAATTTCCTTTAATCTTCCTTAATATTTTCTTTATATTATCTTTTAATTGTTATTAAATTGCATTATATTTATATAAGCATATAATTTAAATTATAAGGAAAAAAGAGGACTCATTTAATAAAAATTTGATTATATTAAAAATATATAAAATTATTAAATAATTATAAAAAAATCATGAATTATTATAAAAAAACTTTAAAAAAATCTATAGATACTTATAAAAAAATATAAAAATAAATTATAAAAAAACTTTAAGAAAACCTATAGATATTTATAAAAAAATCCTAATAAAAAAATAAATTAAATAAAATTATAAATAAATTGTATATAAATTATATAAAAATTGTAATAAAATTGTAAAGAAATTATAAAAAAATTATAAAGAAATTATAAAGAACATATACAACTTGTATAAAAATTGTTAAGAAATTATTAAAATTATTTTGAAATAAATGAAATTAAAATATTATTATATATAATTATGAATAGAATTCAATATATTATATAAATCATGAAAAATTTTTATATATTACTTTTCATCACCTTGGAGAAATTAAATAAATAATAATTTAAATACAATTAATTGGAATTATGAGAAGACACATGAAAAAAATAAGAAAAGTGTATTCTAATCTAAAAAATTATTAAATGGATCGGAATATGGATTTAAAAAATAATAATGAGAAGTAGATAATGTGTCTAAAAAAAATAGTATAAAACTATTTCAAGATAAAGAAATAATAGCTGTTTGGGACGAAGGTAAAGAGGATTGGTTTTTTTCAGTGATTGATGTAGTAGGAGTCTTAAGTGAAAGTGAAAATCCTAGAAATTATTGGAAAGTGTTGAAAAAACGTTTGAAAGATGAAGGAAATGAACTGGTTACAAATTGTAACCGTTTGAAACTCCCTGCAAAAGATGGTAAAATGCGATTAACATTTTAAATGTATAGTGTACATATAATATTTTTTACTTTTTTATGATTAATAGGTTATTTTTTCATGTATTTTATAAATATTAATATAATAAATTAAATAAATATTTAATTATAATAAATAATTAATTAAATAAATATTATAAAAATATTATATTTTTAAATTGAGGAGAAATATTAATGTTGACAAAAAGAATCATTCCATGTTTAGATTGTGATCTTCAAGTTCCAGAAGGCCGTGTTGTTAAAGGTGTTGAGTTTAAGCAAATAAAATATGCTGGAAATCCAGTTGAATTAGCTAATAAATATTATGAACAAGGTGCAGATGAACTTGTTCTTCTTGATATTACAGCTTCAAGAGAAAAAAGAGCTACTATGAAAAATGTAGTTGAAGCTGTAACAGAAAATGTATTTATACCAATATGCATAGGTGGAGGAATAAGAAAAGTCGATGATTATCGTGAATTGCTTAAAAGCGGTGCTGATAAATGTTCCACAAATACTGCAGCTATACACAATCCAGACCTTATAAATGAAGCATCTGAGGTAGTTGGTACACAAGCATGTGTAGTTGGAATTGATGCTAAAAGAAGATATGTTGATAATCCTAAAGAAAGTGATGAAAAAAATATAGTAGAGACAAAAAAAGGATATTGTTGGTTTGATACAAGTATTTATGGAGGAACAGAATTTACAGGAATGGATGCTATTGATTGGGCCATGGAATGTCAAAAGCGTGGAGCTGGAGAAATTCTTTTAACTTCAATGGATAGAGATGGTACTAAAGATGGTTATGATCTTGAACTTACAAAAGCAATCAATGGTGCTGTTGACATACCAGTTATAGCATCAGGTGGTGTTGGAACACCTAAAGATATTCTTGATGCTTTTAAAATAGCTGATGCTAGTGCAGCTCTAGCAGCTAGTATTTTCCACTTTGATGAATATCCAGTACCTGTAGTTAAGGAATATCTAAAAGAAAACGGCATTAATGTTCGATTATAATTAAAAACAATCCCCCAATAAAAATTAATATAATCAAATATGCTAAAAAAAATAATCTAAAAATAAAAAATTAATTAAACAAATATACTAAAAAAACAAACACAAAATAAAAAATTAATTAAACAAATATACTAAAAAAACAAACACAAAATAAAAAATTAATTTATCAAATAATTTAATCCACAAATCTTAAAAATACTAAAAAACTAGAAGTGTAGGAGTAAAATCAATGAAATACAAGGAATATTACAATGATGAATATATTTTAGAACTTTCTGGAAAAATATATTCTGCAATTGAAGACTTTGATGAAAAAGCCTTTTCTGAAGAGCTGATTGGTAAACTTGATGATAAAGAATTGTTTGACCGTCTTGATTACATTGTAGATGCTATGGAAAATAACCTAAAAAATGATTATTCAAAAAATATCCAAGAATTCTATAATATCCTTGGTCCAGAATTAACTCAATCTGAAGGAATGTTTAGTTTTGGATGGTGGTTATGGCCTATTGGAAGATATATTGAGAGAAATGGAAATAAAGACTGGAAATTATCATTATCTTTTTTAAAAGAATTAACAAAACGTTTTACTGGTGAGTATGCAATCCGTCCTTTATTAAAAGAACATCCCCAAGAGGTGATGGAAGAGTTAATTCTTTGGACTGATGACGAAAATGTCCATGTCCGAAGACTTGCAAGTGAAGGAGTAAGAATACGTTTACCTTGGTCAAAAAAATTGCTTGTGGCCATAGAAGAGTTTGAACTCTACAGAAAAATTCTTACAAATTTAAAAGATGATCCAGAAAAATTTGTACAAAAAAGTGTTGGTAACAATCTAAATGATTTGTTTAAAGAAGCACCAGAAAAAGCAGAATATATTATTAAAGAGTGGGAAAAAACCACTGGAAGTGAAGCACAAGAATGGATTATTAAACATGGAATGAGAAATCAAAAATAAATGACTATTATGCAGTTAAATTCTATAATAAACCTAAAACTCACCCAAGAATCTGGTCAAACATCACAACCACCATGGAAAGTTAAAGATACTTCTTATTGTGATATGGTAGAAATAGACAATACTCCAGTTCTTTTAAAAGTTCAACAAAATGGTATTGAGCATTTAAACTTGGAATATGAACTTCCAATAGCTAATCAAAATATATCTATTGATAAACCATCTACTAATAAGGTAGCTATTGATAAAAAAGTTATTGATAATGAAATTATTAATGAAATAGCTATCAAAAATGAAGTAACTAGAATATTCGACCTTGAATTTGATATTGATAAATTTTACAACTATTTATCTCTTGATGAAAAGCTTAAACCAGCTATTGATTTTTGTAGAGGTCTTAGACTGTTTTTAGCTAAAGATCCTTTTGAAGCTATGGTTTCTTCTATTGCTTCAGCTAATAATTCTATTGCTCGTTGGACTAAATCAATAGCTAAAATACGAGAAAAATGGGGAAATCCTATTGATTTTCCATCAGGTACTTTTTACAGCTTTCCCACTCCAACACGTCTTATGTCTGTTTATGAAGATGATTTTGAAGAGTATGAAGCTAGAGGTAGGTCTATTGAAATTGAATGTTGTAATAAAAACTTAAAAGCTTGTGGTGTAGGTTATAGAGCCCCTTATATGAAAAAAACAAGCGAAATTATTTCCATTGAAAATAATCTTCATGAATTAGCAAATATGAAGTATGAAGAAGCATTTGAAACAGTATTATCTCTTCCTGGTGTTGGACCAAAAGTAGCTGACTGTATTCTCCTTTATGGATATGGTTTTAGAGAATCTTTCCCTTCTGATGTTTGGATAAAAAGAATCATATCTCATCTCTACTTCAATGATAAAGATATTTCTGTAGAGAAAGTTCGTGATTTTGGAATGGAACAATATGGAAATTACGCAGGATATGTTCAGCTGTATTTATTCCATTATGCACGTAAATCTGGGTTAATGAAAAAATTAAAATAAAAAAAACCAAAATTTAATCTTTTTTTATATGTTTCAATACATTTTTTCCTTTTTTAGTTAAAAAATAAAGTCTACCTTTTTTTGCATCTTCATTAAGGCATTTTACAAGACCTTTTTCTTTTAAACCTCTTAGATTAGAACTAACATGGCTAGTTATTGTACCAATTTCATCAGCTATTTCAGATGGAATTTTAAATTTTCCATTATCAAGAGTAACTAATATACTTTTCCTGTACTTTGATGGTTTCACATAGCCTAAAAGATTTATAATTTCAGTATTATTTTCCATAAAGTCTCCCATAATCTAATATCAGCTATAATTTAATTTGAAAAGATAATTTATATAAATATAGTGTATTGATTAAAAAAATATAGTATAGGAGAGATATTTTACTATAGAAAATAGTTTAATTATTTATGATATATTTATAGCATTTCATTTATCTTATGAAATTATTTAATTATAAAAACTTTTTTAATTAAAATTATTTATTATTTCATTTTTATATATATTTAGTGCTATTATTGATATGATTTAAATATAATTTAAATATATTTTATATTAATATAAGAAAAATAACTAACAATGAATAAGAAAACCATAACAAATGTAATAAAAATAGCTAACAATAAATAAAAAAAATACTAAAAAAAATAAAAAAACAGCAAACAATAAACTAAAAAAAAATACTAAAAAAAATAAAAAAACATCAAACAATAAACTAAAAAAAAAATACTAAAAAAAATAAAAAAACATCAAACAATAAACTAAAAAAAAAATACTAAAAAAAATAAAAAAACATCAAACAATAAACTAAAAAAATATTTGAAAAATCTGGAGTTTTTTAATTTTACAAAAATTCTTTTATATTTGTCCCTTTATCAGTCATACAATATAGTCTTCCTTTTGTCTTATCTTCATTAAGACATTCGATAACTCCCATCTCTTTTAATTCTTTAAGATTGACACTAATATGGTTGGTTTTTAAATTTAGTTCCTGACCTATTTCTGAAGGAATCATTACATTTCCCTTAGATAAAACATCAATAATATTTTGTTTGTGTTTAGAAGCTTTTATTATAGATAATTCTTCTAGGTATTTTTCATCAATTTTTTTCATAATTTTCTCCATATTGATTTTATTTTAATCTAAAGCCCTTTTTACACTAAATTATTGGTGATTATTCAAATAAAATACTAGAATAAGTAATTGAATTAAGCATTATATTCCAACAAAAACATCATATCCTCATAGAAAACATTATATCTCAACAAAAACATCATATCCTCATAGAAAACATTATATCTCAACAAAAACATCATATCCTCATAGAGAACATTATATCTCAACAAAAACATCATATCCTCATAGAAAACATCATATCTCAACAAAAACATCATATTTCAATAAACTTGATGATTGATTATAATATTTCCAATATCTTTTCCTAATTCAGTTTTTATAAGTTTTTTATTTTTTCTATCATTTTCATTAGTACAAATTATAAGTTTATCGTCTTTCAAATCCTTTAAAATTTTGCAAGTATGAGATAATCCAATTCCAAGAAGTTTAGACATTTCTGAAGGAGTTTTAGCCTCTTCAGATTTCATGAATATTTGTAATGCTTCTCGACGATATTTTGAAGATTTAATATAAGATATAATTTCTAGATAGAATTTATTATTAAGATAATATTTATTTTCTATAATTTTTTTATCTGAAAATTTTTTCTTAGATTCTATGTCTTTAGACATATTATATGCTGTATTTTATTTTTTTATTATAGTTAGTGGTGTTTTTAATTCCTTTTTATACTGTTTTATGTATTATTTAAGCAATTTTAAATTATATATTGATATTTTTTAAATACAATTTAGATAATTTATATTTCATTTGTTTATATAAATTAAAAATAATTGACTTTAAGATTATATTTTCTGTAAATTAATTATAAATTTTTAAAAAAGAATTAAAACAGAAGGATTTGATAAATAAAAAAAATATATAATTTATTATTAAATTTAAATTATAATAATTATCTAAATAATAATTTAGCTAAATTTAAATAAAATTAAAAAAAAATATAATAAAACAACAACAAACTCAAAAAATAATTAAAAAAAAATATAATAAAACAACAACAAACTCAAAAAATAATTAAAAAAAAATTAAAAAACAATAACAAACTCAAAAAATAAATTATAATAAAAATATAATAAAATTTTTTATATCAAAATATACTATAAAAATACACATAAAGTTTTTTGTAAAAAAAATTTTTTATATTTATAAATGAAGTAGATTAAATATATAATTATTTAATAATTATTAAAATTCAATTTTGGTGATTTTTATGAATATTCCATATGGATTAACTATGAGAGGACTCTTAAAAAAGCAAAAAAAATTTTTAATATTGAAAAGACACCCTGACTCCAGAACAAATCCTAATCGTTGGGAATTGGTAGGTGGTAAAGTGGACTCTGGAGAAAATTTTGATAAAGCTTTAATTAGAGAGTTTAAGGAAGAAACAAATTTAAAAATAAAAATAAATGATTTAGTAGGGGCAGTTCAAGAAGATTTTCCACATAAAAGAACTGTGGCTCTTATTATGAATGTTGAATATGTATCTGGAGAAATCAAAATAAGTGATGAACATATAGATTGGAAATGGGCTACTATGGATGAAATCAAAAAATTAAATTTATCTGCTTGGTTTAAAAAGCTATTAATTGAAAAAAATTATAAATTGTAACTAGTAATTTTATCAAAATTAAAATTTTATTAATGTTTTTTCTATTTATAATTTTTTTATTGTTCTAATGATTTTATTTAAATTTCTTTATTGTTTTAATGATTTTATTTATAATTTTTTTATTGTTCTAATGATTTTATTTAAATTTCTTTATTGTTTTAATGTTTTTATTTATAATTTTTTTATTTTTTTCTTTCAATAAGGTTTTTCCATTTAATTGCCAGAACTGTTTATTTTAATTTAAAATTTAAAATAATTTATTTTTGTAATATAATTCTGATTTGTTGATTTTAGATGGTTATCTGATGTTTATTGGTTTTTTCAAAAGTTTTTTTTAATATTTTTCTTAATTGTTTTTTTCAAACTGGGTTAAATTTTTCTATTTCACTATAATTTTTAGTTATGGTGGCAATATTTCTGTTTTGTGACAATTTTACCTTTTTATCTTCATCATGACTTATATATTACTTATTTCAAAAGATATAGTAAGATTTCTATATTTTTTTTATCATTGGAAAAATTTATATTATATAAAAATCATATTTTAAGGTGATTATTATTAAAATCAAGATTAATAATGAAATAAAAGATGTAATTCTCCTTAATGATTTCTTATTTGGTAAATTATTTGCTGAGAGAGGTTGTGAAGAGTTAATATTATATATAATTAATACTTTCACAAAGAATAACTTCAAAACATTAACTTATCAACCTCATGA
>Ga0082212_10012343_pt1 | contig 10765 bp, 8 predicted proteins | sample TergutNt197P3_FD_71548 | JGI IMG/M metagenome (GOLD analysis project Ga0082212, IMG submission 71548) | Neocapritermes taracua P3 segment gut microbial communities from Petit-Saut dam, French Guiana - Nt197 P3 | ecosystem: Host-associated > Arthropoda: Insects > Digestive system > Gut ...
TGCGCCGTTCAAGGCTGCGGGGCAACCTTGAACGGCCCCACAGAACTTGGATTTGTCAAACTTGCTACGCCGTTAAGCAAGCATCTAAAGCGTTACAATGTACTAATACCTAGTATCGCTTTAGATGTTTGCTCCGTTTCTGCATTCGATTTGAGACTTCTCACGTATAACTACTAGAGGCATGAAGATGCCCTCGGGAGAGGTAGATTGGAACGGTGTATCGTTATGGACTTTGCGTCAGAGAATCAAGAGATCGGTACCGCTGATTCTCCAATGATGCCCTGCCAGGTACATGAGTTTTCGGTACCTGACTCCGCGACCTGGCAGGCACAGGAAATCCCATTCGACTGGATTGTTCATCAGCACAGCTCAATGGTTTACAGCATTGCCTTTCATTTTTTGAGGGATAGCGGCCTGGCTGAAGATATTGCTCAGGAAACATTCTTACGCCTCTCCAAAAACTTGACAGGCATCAAATCAGAATCACACCTGGCCATGTGGCTGCGCCGAGTCACGGTGCGCCTGTGCATTGACGAACAGCGCAGATTTACAAAACGTTTTACCACTCTGGAATCAATACCTGAACCAGCTTCAGATCAAACTGAGGAGGATTTTCTGGCATCGGAGAGTATCCGCGCAATGGTGGCTGAACTTCCGCAGCAGTCCAGGATGGCTCTAATACTTCGATTTACAGAGGATTTACAGCCGTCAGAAATTGCGGGCATTTTGAATGAACCAATAAACACAATTAAAAGTCGCTTACAAAGGGCACTTGCCACATTGAGACAAAAACTAATACCAAACAGAAAGAACAACGAGGGCGCACATGATGACCAATGATTTTGAAGACAAGATACAACGGGCACTTGGACGCATCCCAACCCCGAACGGTCTGGAGCAGAAAATTCTTGCAAGGGTCAATACCGCACCGTCAAAAAAATATAAGCACTGGTACCCAATTGCCGCTGGCCTAATCCTGGCAGTTTCCATCCCAGGTTATCTTGTAAACCACCACTATCGCGCTGAGAGAGCAAAAGCACAGTTGTTATTCGCATTACAACTGACCTCGGAAAAACTCAACCATGCATTTGAATTAGCCCTGAATGAAACTCAGGAGCTGGTAGATCGAACACTAGAGGAGAAAAAAATATGAAATTCAAAGCAGTCTTTGCCGTTTCAATCTTGATTGGCCTTCCAATTATTGCCCAAAGCCCAGTAATCAATGCCGGACACTTAAACAAACTCAGCAAAAAAGCATCGGAATATGCGGAAATAAACATTTCTGGCACTGTTCTGAGACTGGCATTAAAAGCGGTTAAGAGCCAGGATCCAGAAACATATGAAAGCATAAAAGATTTGGTAAAAGGTGTTTATATCCACGCACTAGAGTTTGACAAGGAAGGTCAATATTCACAGGAAGATGTCGAAAAAATTAAGCGACAAATAAAAATGCCCCCATGGGAGCGCATGGTTCAGGTTTCGAGCAAAGATGGTGAGGATGTCGGTGTGTATATTTTGGGTGACCCAAAAAAAGATATAATTAAAGGTTTAATTGTGCTTGCCGCAGAAAAAAAAGAACTGGTATTTATCAATATAGTTGGAAATATCGACTTGGATAAACTCGACAAGTTGGGTGGCAATTTTGGGATTCCCAAAAGAGATTATAAAAACTACGACAACAAGAAACAAGAAGAAGAAGGCGAAAACTTAGGCAATAAGGATATTTTTTCATGAAAAAAATATTAACTGTTTCCTTAGTGTGTCTTTGTTCCACTTACGCTTTCGCCATAGACAAGTACAGAATTTCTGTGGCTCGAATGTTTGGCCGCAGCACGGCAGACTTGTCATACTTTTTTTTTCGCACCAAGGCAAAGGATAACAAGGACTTTGTTGACATAAGTATTACGGGTGGATTGGGCATCGTCGTGTGGGATTATGACAGCAACGAGGGCCGCCTGCACGCTGACTGGAATATGGGCATCAATTCCGTATATTTTTCTATCGGCCCTTTTATTACATCTGGTGCAATGGGAGCAGCTGCTGGACTTCGAACCGCCTGTGGGTATCAATTCCGCGGCAATGCATTCATCGGTGGTTACTGGGAAGTTGCAGCAGGCTTACCCTTCTCTAACCGAGGAACCAGGGCGGGTATTGGCCTCCAGGCAGGGTTTAGTTTCTGATTACCAAAACCTATACTGCACAAAGGCTGTCAGATCGGGGCTGGTATAAGTTCCCGCTTCTTCTGATATTCCCAGTCGCCACCTGGGCAAGCGAGAATGGCTGAATGTCCAGTGTTGTTGCCAGCCCGACCTGTCAATTCTTGGGATACCAACGACATAGGGGCTTTCTGTGTAGGAAATGGTTATATCCAGCCCTAGTCCGGTCAATACTCCATTCCCCATTCCCTGATATGTAATTCCCCCCCAGGCCCTCTTTTGTGTGTGGTGATCCAGCACTTCATTGTAAGGGTTTGTATCGTCTATTCCCAAAAATGCGTACTCAAGTTGTGTATGAAACATAAAGCGTCCAAAGGATTTCCAAAGAGCAATTCCCGCAAGCTCATCCCAGCCCCCGCTGCCCGAAAAATTGTCCCTTGAGCCAGTTGGGGCCTGTACAGAAATCCCAATCCTACCTCCTGACGCAGCACTCCCAAAAGGATAGAGCATAGCCAGGTCTGCATCCATAAAACAGGCCCTGTCTTTTGTTAATTGGGCTACTATCTGTTCATCCCGCACGAGTGTATAGTCCAGGCGATACTTTGGGGCCATATCGCGGCCACCCTGCGGTACGCCTAAGACTGAGTGCCAGGACGCAAATGCCTGATCAAACAATCCGCCGCTGTGCCAAATACCCCGTAGTCGCAAATTGAAAACAAAGGGGCCAAATCCATGGGCCAGATCAAGGGTAAGGCCCCAATCCTCCCCGTCAAAACGCGCAAAAGTGCGGCCGCCGTCAGCGTTTTCAAAATCGGGTCTCAAAAACTGGCTGGCGGCTTCCAATGTGATGGCAGTCCGACCATCAGGCAGAGGGTCTGGGAATATTGAAAAAATAGGATGCCTGTTGGGCCTGGGAGACTCTTGCCCCACAAGGGAGTTGCATAAAATCAGCAGACAAACTAATCGTATGCTGGCCACATCCAATTGCATCATGTCTACCTACCCATTATTGCCATTCAGTAATCGCCTTGCCTCTGCAACTATGCGGTCGGCGGTGATGCCAAATTTTTCGAAGAGAACTTCGGCAGGAGCACTTGCGCCAAAGCGGTCAATGCCTATATTGACCTGTGCATACTTCTGCCATCCTGATGTAACCCCTGCTTCGATGCTTATCGCCGGAACCTCGATGGGAAGAACTGATTGACGGTAGCTCAAATCCTGGGCCTCAAAGATTTCCCAACTCGGCAAACTGACCACGCGTGTCGGGATGCCCTCGCCTTCCAGTTTTTTGCGGGCATCAAGGGCTGTATGAACTTCCGAGCCAGTCGCAAGGACAATTACGCTCGGAGTTTTAGATGCCTCCTCCAGCACATAGCCACCCCTGACCGCGCCCTTGGTTTTTTCGGCATCCAATATTGGTAGCTTTTGACGAGAGAATATCAAGGCAACCGGTCCTTCACTTGCTTTCAGAGCGGCAGCCCAGGCTGCAATCGTCTCTGTAGAATCAGCAGGACGTATTACGGTCAGCCCTGGGATTATCCTCAGACTCATCACCTGCTCTATAGGTTGATGGGTGGGGCCATCTTCTCCAACTCCAATGCTATCATGAGTAAAGACGTAAACCACTGGTTGTTTCATGAGTGCGGCAAGTCTGATGGCTGGACGCAAATAGTCGCAGAAAACCAGGAATGTAGCCCCGAAAGGCCTCAAACCACTATGAAGACTCATGCCATTCAGAATGGCTCCCATGGCGTGTTCACGTATTCCAAAGTGGAAATTGCGTCCGGCACTGGCCTTGTTAAATGAACCCTCTCCTTTCAGGAATGTATTATTGCTCGGAGCGAGGTCTGCACTTCCTCCAATGAGTTGGGGAATATGTGGCGCAACGGCATTAAGTATCTGACCTGACGCTTCCCGCGTGGCCTGTTTTTCCCCTGTCTTGAAGGCCGGAAGGACTGCCTGCCATGCGTTACCTATATCGCCCTTCAAAAACCATTCAAACTCCGCAGCCAACTCTGGGTAGCTGGAGCGATAGCTTTCAAATCTGATCTTCCATTCCCCCTCGTATTCTGCCCCTCTTTGCACACACTTTCTCCACTCCGCAAGGACATCATCCGGCACAAAAAAATCAACTTCCGAGTCCCATCCCATCTCGAGCTTGGTGGCTTTTACTTCCTCAACGCCCAAGGGTGCTCCATGGGCAGCAGAGCTATTTCGCTTGGTCGGTGAAGGCCAGCCAATGATAGTGCGACAGATTATAAGGGTAGGTTTTCCGCAGTGCTCTTTCGCACTTTGAAAGGCGGTAACGAGTGCGCCAACATCCTGCCCGTCAACTTCCAGTACTCTCCAACCCTGTGCCTGAAATCTGGCTGCCATGTCCTCACTGGTAATTAGATCAGTGTTTCCCTCAATTGTGATGCGGTTATCGTCCCAAAGGACTACAAGTTTTTCCAAACCCAGGTGTCCGGCCATGCTGAAAGATTCCATGGCGACACCTTCCATCAGGTCTCCATCACCAGCAAATGCAAAAGTGTAATGGTCAACAATCTCGTGGCCGGGTCTGTTAAATCTGGATGCCAGCAAGCACTCAGCGATCGCCATGCCAACCGCATTGCCAACGCCCTGGCCCAAAGGGCCGGTGGAAGTTTCAACCCCGGCAGTGAGACCATGTTCAGGATGGCCCGGAGTCCTGGAACCCCATTGTCGGAAATTGCGTATATCTTCCATCTCCAGGCCATATCCTGACAAATACAACATGGAGTAGAGAAGCATTGACGCATGGCCGCAACTGAGAACAAAGCGATCCCTATTTGCCCAACCTGGGTTAGCTGGGTTGTGGCACATCACCTGAGTCCACAACGCATATCCAGCAGGGGCCAGACCCATGGGTGCGCCTGGGTGTCCCGAATTGGCCATCTGTATTGCATCCATGGACAGACAGCGGATTGTATCAATGCAACGCTTTTCGATGGTCATGATTTGGCAGCCTTTCATCGTATAATACCAAGTTGCGATCAAAGGATCGTATCTTGGTATCAGGGGACGCGAAAGCGGCCCCCGCAAATTTTGAAAATGCGGGCTTTGCTCGCGTTTGAAAAATTCTCTCGGTATCCACTTGCTTGCAAGTGGATACATGAGGCTTCCACGCTGACTTTTCCTGCATTTTGTCCTTTCAAATCGCTGTTTGTTTGGTTGCAACGTCATGTTCGTTTTGGCGTTTCGCGTTCAATGTCAATTGAACGCAACTTAGTACAAATGGTTTACCAATAGATGGCCCATATTCATTTTACTCGACAGTATCGCATAAAAAAAACTGTCCTTCAGGTTTTTGCCTCCATAGAATGGTAGGTGGCAGGTATTTTTCAGTGAGGCGGGCTTACCCATGAAAACTCTTGATTTCAGATCAGACACAGTCACAAAACCTTCAAAGGAAATGTATGCCGCAATCGCTATAGCAGAAGTGGGTGACGATGTATTGGAGCGTGATCCCACTATGGCCCGCCTGGAAAATAAAGTCGCTGAGATGCTCGGCAAAGAAGCAGCTCTGTGGGTACCCACCGGATGTATGTCCAATTTGATTGGGCTGATGATTCATCTCAGGCGTGGAGACCGATTTTTAGCCCCTGCCCAGGCGCACATTCTTGGGTCTGAACTTGGGACAGCAGCCTGGCTGGCACTGGGTATGCCTGAGCCTCTCCCATGGGAGGGAGGGCCTGGAAAAATAACGCCTAACCAGGTACTTAACGCTGCCGGAAACCCCGGGCCTTACTATTCTTTGCGAACAACCCTTTTATGCCTCGAGAATACGCACAACTTTGCAGGCGGAACCTGTATCAACGCTGCCGAACACAGAGCCTTGGCTATAGCAGCCCAGCAAAAGAACCTAAAAATCCATCTGGACGGTGCAAGAATTTGGCATGCTTCGGTGGCGACAGGAGATAGTCTGTCTGATTTGTGTTGGGGAGCTGATACAGTTTCTGTATGCCTTTCCAAAGGGCTTGGCGCACCCATGGGTAGCGTGATAGTCGGTGATAGGAATTCAATTGATGAGGCCCGCAGAATCCGAAAAATGTTGGGGGGTGGTGTTCGACAGGGAGGCGTAGTCGCGGCGGCTGGGCTGGTCGCGCTTGAACAAATTCCCCACCTGGCTGAAGACCATGCGAGGGCAGCCAGGTTAGCCGAAGGGTTTATTTCACTTGGTTTTAAGCTGACACAGCCAGAAACCAATATTCTTTTCGTATCAGTCCCAAGGTCTGGCGATGCAACCGCTCAATTGGAATCTGTCGGAATACGATGTCTGCCTGTGGGAAGTGCCCTGCGCTTTATCACTCACCGCGATCAGTTGGACAGCGATGTAAGCGATGCCATCAATCGAATTAAGCCAATTGTTGAAAAAATAATGTAGGGATGAAAGATTTTGTCTTTTCCCATTCAATTAATCATCAGGCTGTAATACTCTTAGCGTATCATGAGTTGAAGTTTTCCCTGTCAATAGCTCTTTTTACATGGTTCCATCAGGAGGACAACATGCACAAACGCTCACTTTTGCTTTCTTTGCGGCATTTTGCCGTACTTACTGTGCTACTGGCTTTGCCATGTGCAATGCCAGCCCAGCAATCCCGGCAAAGGGCTCAGACACCTGTCGTTGCCAAAAAACCAATAACTCATGATGTTTACAACACCTGGAAAGCTGTCCAGGGGACAAGGTTGAGTACTGACGGCCAGTGGACGGCTTTCTCAGTTCAGCCAGCCGAAGGCGATGGAGTAATTATTGTCCGCAACCTCAAAACCGGCAATGAGTTCCGCCACGATAGGGGGCAAAATCCCCAATTCTCCGCTGACTGCAAATATGTAGCATTTACGATTGCGCCCTTGCAGGCAGACGTTGATCAGGCCAGAAAAGAAAAGAAAAGGGCAGAAGATATGCCCAAAAATGGCTTGGGTATTATGGATTTGGCCAACGGACGCGTTGAGGTGATAAATGAAGTCAAGTCATTTCGCATGGCAGAACAAGGCGGGAAATTCCTGGCCTACCTGATGGAAAGAACCGAAGAAACTAAGGACGAAAATGCCAGTAATGAAGGCTCTGGAGACAATAATTCAGACCAGCGTCGTCCCACCCCGCAACGACCCGGAGGTGCAGCAGGTTCAGGCGGATCTGGTAGTTCGAGGGATAATGGGACTGATCTGGTTTTGCGCGAACTGACATCTGGAACCACTGCAAGCATTCCAGAGGTTGTTACATACCTTTGGAATAAAGCTGGCTCCTGTCTGGTTTACACTGTAAATTCCAGGACTACAGCGAATAACGGGCTTTATGCTTTGAATGTCGCTAATGCCTCTTTGAGTAACCAGAACCTTGATCAATATAAAACAGCATTACTGACGGGCGTAGGTAAATACCAGTCAATCTCCTTTGATGATAACGGCACACAGTTGGCATTTCTGAGTGACAGGGATGATGCAACTGAAAAAGAAAAAGCTAACGAAGCCAGGAGGGCTGCCAACAGATCGGAATCTGGCGGAGAATCCAGGCCCGCTGCCGGAGCAGATGATAATGCAGCTGAAAATGCTGACCCCAACGTCTTTAAACTCTATCTGTGGCGCACAGGGCAAAACAATTCCAAAGAAATAGTTGCCCCGGGGACTCCTGGTCTGCCCAACAATTGGAACGTGAGCGAACACGGCAGTCTCTCATTCAGTAAAGACGGGAAGCGGCTTTTCCTTGGCACCGCCCCCATTCCTAAAGCACCTCCCAAAGATGCTCCTGAGCCACTCCGAGTTGATATTTGGCACTGGCAGGATCCTGAATTGCAAACCGTCCAGCGGGTAAGGGCTGAAGCCGAAAGGAATAGGAATTACCGAGCTGTGTTCCATCTGGACAACTCCAAATTGGTTCAACTGGCAAATCCTGAAATGGCGAGTGTTAGTGTGAACGATAATAGCCGCTATGCCCTTGGCTCTGATGACCGACAGTACCAAATAGCCTCCACTTGGGATACACTTCATCGCGACTATTATTCAGTTGACCTCCAGACCGGGGCAAGGCAGCCCCTGCTCAAGGCCGTACGCTTTAATGCAAGCCTAAGCCCAGAGGGAAAGTATGCCATTGCCTTTGATGCCATTGAACAAAAATGGGTCACTGTTACGACTGACCGAGGCGTTACCAGAGACCTGACAGGCAGCCTGAAAGTTGCTTTCCATAATGAACTCACTGACACCCCAGAGCCACCCCGACCGTACGGAATGGCTGGTTGGAGCGGCGGCGATGCAGAAGTCCTCATTTATGATAGGTTCGACATCTGGGCCATCAATCCTGCAACCGGGGCAACAAGGCAGGTAACTCAGGGCCACGGGAGACAGCAGAACATGATATTCCGCTATGTGTCGCTTGACCCCGACCAGGAAGCCATACCAACGGATAAGCCTGTGCTGTTGTCCGCAACCAACTACGGAAACAAAGCTACTGGCTATTACAGAACCAGCTATCAGGGTGGAGAGCCTCAGAGACTTATATATGCCGATAAAACCATTTCCGGCCTCACAAAAGCACGGAATGCAGATGTTGTAACCTTTACACAGCAGACGTTTACTGAGTTTCCAGACCTCTGGACTTCGGGCCTGGATTTTTCCAGGCCACAAAAAATCAGCAATGCCAATCCACAGCAGAGTCAGTATAGGTGGGGAACTCAGGAGATGATTGAATATGTAAATAGCGATGGCAAGGTACTCAAAGCTCTTCTTGCCAAGCCCGAAGATTTTGACCCCTCCAAAAAATATCCAATGATGGTCTATATCTATGAAGGTATGACTGACGGCCTGTATCGGTACGTGACACCAGCTCCAGCGCAGAACATTAACGTGAGTCGCTTTGTCAGCAACGGTTATCTGGTGCTGCGCCCGGATATTGTCTATGAAACAGGCTATCCGGGGATGAGTGCCATGAAGTGTGTCCTGCCTGCCATCGAACAGGTAGCATCGAAGGGCTATGTTGACCGCGAGAGGATTGGAATCCAGGGCCATAGTTGGGGCGGGTACCAGATTTCATATCTGATTACTCAGACCAATATCTTCAGGGCAGTTGAAGCCGGGGCATCCGTTGTCAACATGTTCAGTGCCTATGGCGGTATCCGCTATGGTACAGGCGTAAGTCGTCAATTCCAATACGAACGCACTCAAAGCCGTATTGGCGGCACTCCATGGACAAAACCATTGCAGTTCATTGAAAACAGCCCAATCTTCTTTGCGGACAAAGTCCAGACACCCTATCTGACAATCCACAACGATCAGGATGACGCCGTGCCGTTCACTCAGGCGATCGAATTCTTTACGGCGTTGCGAAGGCTCGGCAAGGAAGCCTATTTCTTTAACTACAATGGACAATTGCACGGACTGCGTGACCGAGATGCCATCAAACATTTCACGGTTCACATGTGTGAGTTCTTTGACCACTACCTACTAGATGCTCCCAGACCGGAATGGATGATTAAACCTACCCCATACCTGGAGAGGGGCACGAGGGACGTGTCAGACCTTTTCAAGGCCAATACAGAACAAAAGTAAGTAACAGATGAAAGAACCAATGCCAACCTGCGCCCAATGCGTTTGGACCCAGGTTGGCATTGAAGTATTTCTGGTTATTATAGCCATACACGTTTTTTGTTGTTCATAGGCGGACTTGGCTCGCCGTAATGTGAACAACAAAAACGTAAGTAGCTATAGCCCAGCGTGGCCACCCCAGAACATTTTCGAATGCCCAACCAATAACCACTTTTATCCCCGTACCATGATGATCCAACTAACCCCACTGGTTGCGTTACCATCAATGCAATTGCACAGCATTGATTATCTCCTCCTGGTCTTGTATTTTGTCTTCGTAATAGCTATCGGTGCTTTTCTGAAACGAAGCATGAAATCCAGCGAAGACTTCTTCTTGTCAGGGCGTTCCATACCAGCTTGGATAGCTGGCTTGGCATTTCTAAGTGCTAACCTGGGCGCACAGGAAGTGATTGGCATGGCAGCATCCGGTGCCAAGTACGGCATTTCCACTGCCCACTTTTACTGGATAGGAGCCGTTCCGGCGATGGTATTCGTTGGCGTGTTCATGATGCCATTCTATTATGGCTCAAAGGCGCGGTCTGTGCCGGAATACCTAAAATTGCGCTACGACGAAAAGACCAGAGCATTTAACGCTTTCAGCTTTGCGGCCATGACAATCTTTTCGAGCGGAATTTCCATGTATGCCATGGCAAAGCTATTAAATTTGCTACTGGGGTGGAATTTCGATATGGCACTTTGGGTCAGTGCTATCATCGTATTGGCCTATATCTTTTTAGGCGGCCTGACTTCAGCTATTTACAACGAAGTGATGCAGTTTTTCCTCATCATATTCGGCTTTGCCCCCTTGGTGATTTTGGGGCTAAAAAATGTAGGGGGATGGCATGGACTGAAGGAAAAGCTGGTCGATGTAGCCGCTCAACAAAATTTTGGCCCTGATGCCTGGACTAGTGCCTGGGGTGCCCTTGGCTCGTCAACCTCCAATCCAATGGGTGTTGAGTGGTTTGGGATGGCCATGGGATTGGGCTTTGGGCTGTCATTCGGCTACTGGT
>Ga0082212_10012344_pt1 | contig 10765 bp, 9 predicted proteins | sample TergutNt197P3_FD_71548 | JGI IMG/M metagenome (GOLD analysis project Ga0082212, IMG submission 71548) | Neocapritermes taracua P3 segment gut microbial communities from Petit-Saut dam, French Guiana - Nt197 P3 | ecosystem: Host-associated > Arthropoda: Insects > Digestive system > Gut ...
TCAAAAACAGCGCGAAAGCCGGAGCAAAATTTTGTTTCCCGCATCATTCGAGCGCGGAACAGCTCGTCAACAAAAATAAGAGAACGATGGACAGACTGCCGGATTATCTCTACATGATAAGGGAAAACGGCATGATTCCCGGACTTTCGGCCCACATGCCGGAATTGATTATGTATTCGGATTATAACGAATACGACGTGCAGTCGTACATACAATTATTTAACTGCATGGGATTTTTAATGCAAATCGAAATCGAAAGTATAATCCAGATTATACACAATGCTAAAAAACCCGTTATGACGATAAAACCTATGGCTGCGGGCAGGGTTTCGCCGTATGTCGGGTTGACGTTCAACTGGAACGTGTTGCGTCCGTGTGATATGATAACCGTTGGAATCAAGACATTCTGGGAAGCGTATGAAGATATAGAAATATCGTTCGCGGCGTTCGAAAAAAGACTGCCCGACCTTGAGGGTCGCAACAGTCCGAATAAGACCGATATTATTAAATAAAAATCAAATATATGTTTGTGGGCGGCATTAATGCCGCCCTTGTAATTTATAATTTACTATTCAAAATCAGATTCCTAAAACACCCGTCACGCGGATTATACATAATTTTATAAAACCAACATAATATTTCGCGTGCCACCCTCTTTACTAAAGAGGGCTTTTGGAGAAAATTCCTATATCGTTCTTATAATTAATTCGCGTATTGTTCGGCTAATTTTATCAAATCGTTCGCGTCGTCTATATTATTTATCCCGTTTACTACAATCATCAACCCTTTATGCGACAAATTTTTTAATAAAACCGGCACTTCGTCTAAATCTGGAATCAATACAAGACCTTTTCCGGCGTTTTGTATTTTTCTGAATACTTCGATAAAATTTGACGTTCTCGGCTGTCCCGCTACGGGTGTCCATTGTATGTTGTCTAAATTTTTTACGGATAATAAAATATCAAGATGTCTTATCTGCTCCTGACCGTCGAAATGATATGTGCTGTTATCGTAAAATTTTGTGGTTTCCTCAAGTTCGGGTAAGACAAATCTTTCGTAATGCTGCGGTGAAATCATCACGCAGAAATCGCATTGCAACTGACCGTGCATTCCTCTCGACCATGTTTGCATCCATGAATGAGAAGAGCCGCCGTCGTTGCTTTTTTTTGTTATGTCGTAAAATTCTTTCTGTGTTTTTTTCCAGCCTTCCGTGATTTTATCCCGTGCTTTTTCGACAAATTCTGGATTATCTATCATGTCAATCAATAAATCGTCGTTGCTCCGTAGATTTGCGAGAGCGTCGATAATCCCGCAGTTGTCATTTTGACCTGTCAAAAATAATCCGTCTGAGCGTTCGGCTAATTCTGCCGTATATTTTTTATGTATGTTAAACACGCTTTCATCATAAACGATTTTATTTATGTCGGGTTCGTTAATAACAGGGTCAAACCATACCGTTTCGGGCATGTGTTTCACTTTCGCGCCGAAATACATCGCGTGCGCCGCGACTCCGAATACGGGGAAAATAACAGGCAACGCTTCGGCTAAATATACCGTGTTTTTTATCCAATGTTCGGTGCATCGAAAAGTATAATCCGCGTCTGTCCTTGTTTCTTCAAGAGTGTAGTGTTCTTTCGGTAAAACTAATTTTTCGGGGTTGTTTTTCGGCAGTTTTATAGATAAACAGCACCTGTCGATATATTCTTTGTTCCAGTAAGCGTCCATACGCTTTTTTGTTTCTTCCCAGTTTTCTTTGTATTTTATGAACATAATCTATATTTCCTTTATCATTTTTAAATGCGGAATATTTTCGTCTAAATATTCTTTACCAATTACTTTAAACCCCAACTTTTTATATAACTCTACTATATATTTTTGCGCTCCGAGCGTGATTATATCGGCTTTTTTCGATGAAATTGCTATATCCATAAGTCTTTTGCATACAGTCGTGGCGTAACCTTTTCTCCTGTACTCTTTTAACACGGCGACTCTGCCTATATGCGCGGTTTTTTCATTTTCGGTATAATATAACCGTCCGCAAGCGACAGGAATTTCGTTTTCGTACAGTACGGCATGATATGAGATTTTGTCGTTTTCGTCAAGTTCATGGTTTTGCGGTACTTTTTGTTCTGTTACAAATACGGGAACTCTAATTTTTAACGCTTCTGAAAAATCCTCGCCGGGTTTTATTATTTTTATTTCAGTCATAGTTTATCCTCGAAATTTTACAATTTTATCGTGTCGGTTGCGAAATATTCATCATTCATCGGCGTGGGTATAAAATCAGCTTTCGCCCAATATACCGCGTTTTCTATTATTTTTTGCACATGCTTATTATGATACGCGCCGTTGTTCGGGTGTCCGGGCTGAAAATAAAAAATCTTGCCGTGTCCCCTCTTGAAAGTCACGCCGCTCCTGAATACGTTGCCGTGATTGAACCAGCCGATAAACACGACTTCGTCGGGATTGGGTATGCCGAACGGTTCGCCGTACATTTCTTCTGAATCTATAATAAAATATTCGGGGACGTCTCTTGCGATGGGGTGAGCCGGAATAACAGTCCATAAAATTTCTTTGTGGTCGTCGCACCAGTGCAGGCGGCAGCCTGTTCCCATGAGTGCGAGAAACGGTTTAGACATGTGCGACGAATGAAGCGGGACAAATCCCATTCCCGATAAAACTCGGCGTTTAACTCTGTTTGTAACCTCGTCGCTTATATCGCCGTGATGTCCGTGTCCCCACCATAGTAAAACGTCTGTGTTGTTTAAAAGTTCGTCGGTCAGTCCGCAGTCTGGGAGTTCCATTGTAACGGTTGTGACTTCAAGGTCTGAGTTTTCAGATAAAAAGTCTTTGATTGTGTTGTGCATACCGTTCGGGTAGTGCTTAACTGCGGCTTGGTCTTTTTTCTCCTCGATGTATTCGTTGTAAATAGTGACTTTGATTTTTTCTGACATGTTATGTTCGCTCCTTTTTTATTTATATAAATTTAATTTTAATTTACAAGACTTTTAAAAGTTTCTATGTCCGTGCTTCGGTTTATGCGGATACGCCGGATTTCAAACGGGTCGTAATCCGTGTTGTGCATGCCTAAATCTTTACGCAGTCCGAAAGAGTAAAACTCTTTTGTCTTTTCTTTGACAATACCGTTAAATTCTCCGTTCGGGTAAGCTAACGCAAGCACAGGTTTTCCCGTTATTTCTTCGATTTTAATTTTAGAGTTTTGCAGTTCGTCTGTCAGACGCGTATTATTTGAACTTATCGCGGCAAGGCTCGGGTGCGATATAGTGTGGCTTTCAAACTTCACGAGTCCTGAGCCGCTCATTTCGATTATCATATCTTCTGTAATATTAGAAGCTTTTATATGGTTAAGCATTAAAAATATAGTTATTTTCGCGTTATATTTCTGTAATATCGGGAAAATTTCCGTGTAGTTTTCTTTGTAGCCGTCGTCGAATGTTAAAAATATTGGTTTCTCTATAATATTTAAAAATTTATAATCGTCGAACGTACAGAAAGTAAAGCCGTTTTGACATAAATACCGGATTTGCTTCTCGAATTCCGACGGTTTTACATATAATTCAACCAAGCCGCCGGGATTAGTTTCAGATGATGTGTGATACATTAATACCGGCACGTTTTTCGGGATTAATCCGGCAAATATTTCAATAATTCCAATAATTTCAGCCGCTTCAGTCGCTTCAATCGTTTCAGTTGTGTCCGGTTCTGTAATTTCTTCTGCTTCCGTGATTTCTTCTGTTGTTTCAATTTCTGTAATTTCAGCAGTTACAGTTTCAGCCTCAGTTTCAATTATAATTTCTGTTTCTGTTTCGGGTTCTGATTCTGTGGTAGCCTGAATAGTCTGAACGGCGGTCGGTTCTTTGCTAAATAATATAAAAAATCCCGCGATTAATATTATCGGGCAAATAATTAAAAGACTTGTTTTGAGAATAATTTTCATAAAATATTATCTATCCATGTTATTTCATAAATTAATAAATAAACCATAATAAAAACTGCCGTCGGTCCGTAAGCCGGGTTCTGTCTTGAACAATCATCTGTCTTGATTTCCGGTTGCCCGGATATTCTTTGCCGCTTCACGCGAAAAAACGGGGCTTGTCCCGCAGGTTTACTGCGTAAATTTCGTCTTACATCGGCGTTGCTTCGGATAGGGTTTACACGGCTGGTCCGAAATTAATCGGATATTCGCGCAGGGTTGCCGCTGCGCCGGTGAGCTCTTACCTCGCCTTTTCATCCTTACAAATAACTTAATATTTGCGGTAATTTTCTGTTGCACTTTCCCTAAAGTTGCCTTCGGCGGACGTTATCCGTTATCCTTTGCCCCTGAAGCCCGGACTTTCCTCACTCGATTATTAATCGGCGCGATTGTTTGTACCGGCAGCAGTTTTTTATGATTTATTATACCCATTATAAACCTTTTCCGGCGGTTTGTCAAAAGTATTTTGGCTTTTTTATAAATAAAATAAATTTTTTCGAAAAAATGTAAAATTTATGTTGACTTTTTTTACAGTGTGTGATATAATTAAATTCTTGCTGAATAAAGAACTCGCAAATATTATTATTAAAAGGGGTGTTTTTATTTATGTTAACGGGCGCGACCGATTTCAGCATTACGAGAGAGGCGGAAATTGAGTATCTGAAAACTGTACTGCACGAACTGAACGAAGAAAGAGAAAAAATAAAGGAGTTGATTTCAAAGGACAGCGATTCTATCAGACAAACGCAGAAATATATGCACGAAAAAGTGTACGACATGGACCCTACGGAGATTAGAGACAACAGGCGCGTTCTCGAAACTATGTTTGCCGCCGCTTACAATTTAAATATTAAAGACGCAAGATTGCAGAAAATGATAAATTCTCCCTATTTCGGTAGAATTTCTTTTTTATTTGACGACAAAAAATCGGCGGAGGGAATAAAACGGGGTTCGCCTGTCGATAACAACGGCAATTTCCAGATTTATATCGGGATACATTCGTTTATAAAAGACGTAAAAAATATAATTTATGACTGGCGTTCGCCGATTGCAGGCATGTTTTACGATTACGAAAAAGGCAGAGCGCAGTATAACGCGCCTAAAGGCATTATGACTGGCGAGATAAATTTAAAGCGGCAGTATAAAATTAATAACAGTATCATGGAGTATATGTTCGAGAGCGATTTAGTTATAGACGACGAGATTTTGCAAGAGCAGTTGAGCAAAGCGACGAGCGACAAGATGAAAAACATAGTCGCTACGATTCAAAAAGAGCAGAACGCAATAATCCGCGACGAAAAGTCCGACGTTTTGATTATACAGGGGGTCGCTGGTTCGGGTAAAACCTCGATTGCGCTGCACAGAGTCGCTTATCTTTTATATTTACTTAAAGATAAATTATACTCAGAAGATATAATGATTATTTCGCCGAACAAAGTTTTTTCTGATTATATCTCGAACGTTTTGCCTGAACTCGGGGAAGAGCAGATATTGCAGATGACGTTTGACGACATAGCCGAACACGAGCTTGACCCGATATGCGAATATCAGAATTTCCACGGGCAAATAACAGAACTTCTCGAAAACTACGACAAAAATTTAATAGAACGAATCAAGTTCAAGTCTACTAACGATTTTCTGCGTAAAATGAACGAATATATAGAATATATCGAGCAGACTAATTTTGTCCCTGAAACTTTTTATTATGTTCAGGACGAAAACGAGAGTTATATTTCGGCGAAAGTTTATGAAATATCAGAATTTTATCTTCTCGACAGGTTCAAAGCGTATAAGAGATTCCCGCCAATGACAAGATTAGACATGATAATCGAAGAACTTATAGACAAACTGATGGATTTTTATGATATAAAACAAACAAAGGTAAAAAAGATTCAGCTTAAAAACAAGATATATTCTATGTTCACGGATTCAAAAGATATAGTAAAAATATACGCGGGCATGTATAAATATATCGGCGCGGAAAACATGTATGTCCCGAAAAAAATTAAGCTGAACAGGACGATACACACGAAAAAAGGCGATAAAGTCAAGAGAGTAGAACGGTTTCTGATGTCATACGACGATATTGCGCCGCTTTTATATCTGAAAAGCATGTTGTTCGGGGTTGACAGTTTTTTATATGTCAAACATTTGCTTGTGGACGAAATGCAGGATTACACGCCTGTGCATTACGCGTTTTTTAATAAATTATTCGTGTGTAAAAAGACTATTCTGGGCGACGTGAACCAACTTGTTAATCCGTTTAACAAAGAATCGTCGCAGGACAAAATCGCGGTTCTGTACGAAAATCTCCCTAAAACTAAAGTCACAACTATGACATTGCTTAAAAGCTACAGGTCAACGACTGAAATCACGGACTTTGCGCGAAGAATAATTAAAAACGATAAGCTGCAGGTTATAGAACGCCACGGCGACAAACCGGATTTAATCAAGTGCGTAAATCATGAAGATGAAGCTGAAAAGATAGCGGGGCTTATAAAAGAATATTCAAAGAGGGTATATAAGTCCACGGGAATAATATGCAAAACCGACGAACAGGCTGAAAGTTTATATAATATGCTGAAAGATAAGCTTGACTGCGGTATAACTCTTTTGACTTTGAAAAGCGAAAAATTTGACAATACATTGGTTATAACGACGGCGTATCTCGCAAAAGGATTGGAGTTTGACTGCGTTATTCTGCCTGACGCCGACAAGAATAATTACAGGAACGAAATCGACAGGCAAATGATTTATATAGGAATCACGAGGGCTTTGCATAAGCTTACGTTATTATATACGGGAGAAATTACGGGATTTTTGAAATAATTTTTTAATATGACACGCTGTTGTCTTATTATATATGTTATAATTAAAAATATAAAAATAAAAACGGAGGTTACATAAAATAATATGATTAACAGGGAAAACGAACAGGAAGTCACGGAGCGTTATTTGAACGCTGTCAATGATTTTATTGAAACCGCGAAAAAAGACGTGAACGTTATAGCCGTAGTAGTCATGGGCAGCCTTGCGAACGACGTCGTATGGGAAAAAAGCGATATTGACGCGACTGTTATCGTCCGCGACCAGAAAATCAATGTGCCGCAGTTTTGTATCGACGCGGACGGCATAGTATTAAACATGAACGTGCAGGAACGCAGTTCGTTTGTGCGTATGCTTGAACGCGGCGGATTCGCTGATTCTTTTATGTCGAAAGCAAAAGTAATGTACACGACGGACGACAGTATAACAACGATGGTTGAGCAGAATCAGTTAATCGGCGAGCGGGACGCGCAGAAAGGCGCGCTTATCGCGGCGTGCGAGGCTGTCTGCATGATTGAAAAAGCCGAAAAGTGGCTGTATGTCAAGAAAGATTATACGTATTGCCGTTATTATATGATAAAAGTGGCTGAATCCTTCGCAAATATGGAAATACACATGGCGCAGGAATCTCCGGGCAGGGAAGTCCTGCAGAAAGCGCATAAAATAAACCCGGAATTAATCGAGCGGTTTTATTATTATCCGATGAACAACGAGCTGACAGAATCAGAACTCGAGCAGTTATTAAAAGAAGCCGACGATTACTTAGTAAAAAATATTGATTATATCTCGGCTCCGGTTCTTGATTTTTTAGACGACGGGGAAATAAAAACTCTGACTATGTTTTACAGGCGTTTCAGGACGGACGGGCATTTTTTGGTTCACCTGCTTGAATATCTCGCGTCAAAGGGTATTATAGACCAGGTCAGCGAAACAATCAGGATAACCCCGAAGTCGCGTCCGAGCTTTGAAGAAATCGCGTTTATGTCTATGAAAAACATGAAATTATAATATTGGCAAAAATTTTTTAAAATAATTTTCTAAAACCTATTGACATTTTTTAAATAATATAGTAAAATAAAAGTAAATAGTATTTACTTTTATTTTTTGTTATTTATTTTTATTATCGGAGGGGAGTGATAAACATGAAGGATTTTTTAACTGATTTGAGTTTATACCAGACAATATTTTTTATAATTGCGGCGTCTTCGACTATTATATTAGTTATACAGACTATTCTCGCGCTTTTCGGATTCAGTGAAAACGATTCTGATATAAGCGAAGCTATGGGCGGCGATTCGGCGGATATTGATACAAGCGCGGAAATCGGGCTTGATTCTGATATTGACGCTGACGCGGACATAGTTGATACGGACATAGCCGAACGCGGTCAGGCTATGGTTCACGACAACGGGCTCAGGTTATTTACGGTAAGGGGGATACTGGCGTTTTTAATGATGGGGAGCTGGGTAGGGTTTCTGCTGTCGAAATCCGGCGTGCCTGATATTATCGCATCTGCATGCGCGTTTGCGAGCGGCGTGACCGCGCTTGTTTTCATAGCTAAAATCATGCAGATGCTTCTCGGTTTGCAGGAAGACGGCACGCTTAAAGTTAAAAACGCTCTCGGACAGGTCGGGCAGGTTTACATAAGAATCCCCGGCGAAGAAAAAGGAATGGGAAAAGTTAACGTGACGGTGCAGGAAAGATTATGCGAATTTGACGCGGTAACTGAAAAAAGCGAGACTATAAAAACAGGCGAAATGGTTTATGTAACAGACGTGAGAGCGGGGAACGTGCTTGTGGTGGAGAAAACGGAGGAACTGTAAAATGTTTAATTTTATATCTCTTGCCGTCGGCACATGGGCGATAATTCTTGTCTTGAAATTCTCGATAGACCAGTGCAAAAAACTCGGCATGTTTTTAAAGATTATAAACAGCAATGATAAGAAAAAACACAGCGGCAAAATCATGTTTCTTTCGTTAATTAAATATTTAGTTTTCCTGATTGCCCTGATTACATGCACATATGAAATCTTTGCGGCCTGTTTGATTCCGCTGTGGCTCGTTGTTTTATATTTGACCTGGTATTATATAAAACTCTGGAAATATCAAGGGTATTCGGTTATTATTTTAATTGTCGCCGTTCTTTCGGTCGGGACTGTAACTTTTGCGGTTTCCGGGTTTATCAGGCAGTTTATAATGTTTTTAACGCAGAATTGGGGAACTTTGATAACAACGGTTCTGGGGCTGGCGGTTATAGCTTATCATATTTTCTCGAAATTTGATTCAAAGTATAAATTATACGCGGACGAAGAAGCTAAAAAAGCTGTAATGTTTAAATTTTTCAGATAATATAATTAAACGGCGGGGAGGGGAATAACCATGAAATATAAAATTGAATATCCGGAATTTAAAGTGCAGAGACGCTGGTATCTCTGGGTTACGGCAATATTTTTTAATCTTTTGGCGTTAAGATTCGGTTTTACGAAAAATTATTTTATGCTTGTCGTGATTTTAATTATAGACGTTGTTTTGCTCCCCGACGCTTCTCATTTCCGTTATGTTATAAACGATAAGTTTATATCTGTTAAATGTATAATCTATCCCGGCTGGGAAATCCCTCTAAGTATGATTACAGCCGTGGAAAATGAAAGCCTGATGGCTTTCAAGGGTTTAGGATTAAGAATGATTGAGTCTTCTCCCTCTGCTTACAGAATAAAATATATGGAGGGGCGCAGGGAAAAAACAATTATTTTATCGCCTAAGGACCGGGAAAATTTTATCATTGAACTCAGTTCGAGAATAGACAAAAATTTAATTTTGGTTAATAACACGGAAAGCGCGTTCAAACGCAGGAAAGATAAAAAATAAATTAAAATATATAATATTAAAAGGAGGATTTATCAATGGAATATTTATTTGTTTACGCTATAGTGGGTATCGTGTTTTTATTCTTTGTTACGTTTATTACTATTTTATCAAGGTATAAAAAATGTCCGTCGGATAAAGTTTTAGTCGTTTACGGCAAACTCGGGCAGGACAAAGACGGGAACGAAAGAAGTTCTAAATGTATTCACGGCGGCGCGACTTTTATATGGCCCGTTATTCAGTCTTTTGAGTTTCTCGACTTAACGCCTATCTCGATAAGCGTGGATTTAAGAAACGCGCTGAGCAAGCAGAATATCAGAATCGACGTGCCCTCGAGGTTTACAGTAGGTATATCTACAGAGCCGGGAGTTATGCAGAACGCCGCCGAGCGTTTATTAGGACTCTCTATGAACGAAATTCAGGCTCTTTCAAGCGATATTATCTTAGGACAGCTCAGGCTTGTTATCGCGACAATGACAATAGAAGAAATCAACACGGACAGAGACCAGTTTCTTGAAGCCGTCGCGGGAAACGTTGAAACAGAGTTAAAGAAAATCGGTTTGAGACTGATTAACGTTAACGTCACGGATATAAACGACGAATCCGGATATATTCAGGCTCTGGGTAAAGAAGCGGCTGCGAAAGCTATAAACGACGCGAAACGCATGGTCGCTTTGCAGGAAAAAGAGGGTTCAATCGGCGAAGCCGACGCTAAGCGCGACCAGCGTATATCCGTATCTCTTGCTGACTCGAACGCAATCAAAGGGGAAAACGACGCCCAGATGAATATAGCGCAGTCAAACGCCGACAGGCGCGAACGCGAAGCCGAAGCTTTGAGGCGCGCAACGGCGGCGGAAAAAGTCCAGCAGGCGTTAGCTGACGAAGAAGCGTATGAATCGCAGAAAAAGGCGGAGCTTGCGAGGGCTGATTTCGAAAAGGCAAAACAGGAAGCGGACGTTATCGTAAAAGTTAATATCGAGAAACAGCAGCTTGAAATTAAAGCTGAAGCGGAAGCAGAACAGGTCCGGCGCAGGGCGGCGGGCGAAGCCGACGCTATACTCGCCCGGCTGACTGCCGAAG
>Ga0082212_10012345_pt1 | contig 10765 bp, 12 predicted proteins | sample TergutNt197P3_FD_71548 | JGI IMG/M metagenome (GOLD analysis project Ga0082212, IMG submission 71548) | Neocapritermes taracua P3 segment gut microbial communities from Petit-Saut dam, French Guiana - Nt197 P3 | ecosystem: Host-associated > Arthropoda: Insects > Digestive system > Gut ...
GCCTTTGATGATGCCGTCTAGGATGTGGGCGGGGTCGGGGATGTTGCTTTTGCCGTAGTCTGTGGCGTCGAAGAATGTTGTGAGGCTGCCGCCTATGGAGCGCATGAGACCGCCGAAGCCGGGATCGTCTTTGAAGATTTCCCAGCTTTTGGCCATGGCTTGGAGTTTGGTGAGGTTTTCGGGTTCGCCCCAGATGTTTTTGAGGATGTCGTAGGGGTTGATGATGTCGGTGTCTAAGTATTGGGCCATGATGGCTATTTTGCTGAGGTTGATGTCCCATTCGCCTGGGGCTTCCGGTCTGGGGTCCAGCAGGTGTCCCCAGAAGGTTAGCAGGTTGGTGTAGGGGGCTTCTTCGGTGAGCATGAGGTCGGTGTAGATGAGGGCCAGGGCGCGGTATTCGTCGGCTGTGATGCCGTCCCAGGGTTTGGCGAGGAGTTCTGTCCAGCGGCCTGTGTTGGTGTAGTAGTCTTGCATGGTTTGGGCATTCATTAGGGAGATGGTTTCGCGGACTTTTCCGAAGTTGGCCGCAACGATTTCCATGGGGTAGAGGTCGCCGCCGCCTGGTGGTTGGTAGCATTCTCCCAGGGCTATAATTTTGTTACGAAGGAGTTCGGTTTTGAGTCCGTTTTCTTGGACGTCTTTCGCGTGTTTGAGGTCTGTGGCTTCGACCCGCTCGTAGAGTTCTTCTATTTTGATTTTGGCGGTGCTTTGAAAGTAATGGAGGCGTCTGAAGTAGGGCAGGATTTTGGTTTCGAGGGCGGGGACGACGTAGTTGGGGTATTTGTTGCGATAGGCTTCGACTTTTTCGATCATGCTGAGGATTTCGCCTAGGCTGATGTCGATGGCTTCTTCGAAGGCTTGGCGGGTGGCGTCGTCGAAGACTCTTTGCATGTAAGCGCCTCCTTTCTTTTCCCCTTTGTTATCTGAACTTACAGTCCTTGCAGGGTTTCTGAGGTTTGGGTGATATGGGCGATTTTGGTGTCCATGAGGGTGTTCAGGGCGGTTATGGTTTGGGTGATACGGAGGTGCTGCTGGGCGTATTCGTCGGCGATATAGCCTTCTTTGTTTTGGGCGGCTTGGATTTCTTCGAGGGCGGCAGCTCCGTCGTTGACGGTTTGGCTTTGGATTTTCATTTGGTCGAGGCCCAGTTGGACCATGAGGGGTTTGATGCCGATGGTGTCGCTCATTTTGTGCCTCCTTGGAGTTTTTTTGTGTGGCGAGGCTTGTTAGGGAATTCCTTCGTATGTGTCGTCCGCCGCGATTTCTTCTGTGAAGGCTCTGCTTGTTGCGGCTGTGCTGTTTAGAATGTCTTCCAGGTCTTTTCCGATGGCTTCCCAGATGGTGATGGCCATGCCTTCTATGAGTTGGGCGTTTTCCCCTTCGAGGTTTTTGCTTTCGGTCATGGCGAGGATGTGGGCCAGATATGTTTCAAAGGCCAATTGGAGGCTTTCGCCCGCCGCTGTGTATTTGTCGGCCAGAGCGTGTTCTTCGTCTTGCATGGTGATGGGTTTCATAGCTTAGGCCCCATTGACGCCAAGGGTATATAGATATCCCCTGATGAATCGTTTTCGAGCCCCGGATTTCTAATGACACTCATTCTTCCTTTCCTCCAATTCGTATGTTTTTTGTATAATATGGGGTTTTATCCCTTTGTTCACAATTCTATCTGATCCTGGTTATTCCGTCAATGTATTTCAGGGCAGAAACGGCTTTGCTGTTCGTGTGTTCGACATCATTCGCGATTATTTGCCAGACTTCGACATTGGTTCTGCATGTGTCAGTCGCTTTCGGTGAAAATCTAAGGGACTTGTATTATCTCCTATCCAAAGTTATCCGCCCAATCCTGCCGGCCCGAAAATCCTTCAGCACCATTTGCGCCGTCTTATAACAATCAACCGCGCCGTCGCCAACCAAGTGGCCGCGCCGTCGGCCCAATGCCTCCAAGGTCACCTCTTCCGGCGACTCCACCGCGCCATAACGCCCGACGTCCCGGGGATATTCAGCTTTAAGCCAATCCAGCAGCCATTGGGCCAGCTCTTCTAAATCATAAACCTCATCGCGGACAGCCCCTGTGGCCGCCAGACGCAGCCCCGCTTCCGGGTCGTCGAATTTCGGCCATAACATACCCGGCGTGTCCAGCAAATCAACCCGATCATGTACGCGAACCCACTGACTATCCCGCGTCACGCCGGGTTTACCGCCCGTCTTAGCTCTGGCGGCTGCCGTCAAACGGTTAATCAAACTGGATTTGCCGATATTGGGAATCCCCACCACCATAACGCGGCAAGGGCGCGGTCGCACGCCCTTGTCCGCTAAAGCCTTCATTTTTTTGGCCAAGAGCAGCTCAAGTTGAGGCACAATCTTTTTCATGCCTAACCCCGTCGCGGCGCTAACCGCCAGCACCATGCCCTCCCGATTCTCCCGGGCAAGCTCATGGCGCCAGCAATCCGTCATACCCTCATCCGCCAAATCAGCTTTGTTGAGTAAGATAATTCTGGGTTTATCCCCAACAAGATCTCTCAGCAGCGGATTGCGGCTACTCACAGGAATCCGCGCGTCAGCGACTTCCAAAACAGCGTCGACCCAGCACAGCTGATCAACCAGTTTTCTCCTGGTCTTGGCCATATGGCCCGGAAACCATTGTATTTCCATACTCCACCACACATGTCAATGAAAAAAGCCGAGACACAGCTCGGCTCTCCGGCTCGAAACACGACCGTAACGGCGGATTCGAATTTCGAGCATCACATTCCGAGCCTCGAATTCCGAATCCCGAACTCCGAACCCCGAATCAGGGCTAGCGACGCTCGCGAATACGAGCGGCTTTGCCCGATAAACCGCGTAAGTAATACAATTTGGCGCGGCGCACCACACCTCTGCGCACAACTTCGATTTTATCAAGACGCGGCGAATGCAAAGGAAACGTTCTTTCGACGCCTACGCCGTTAGAAACACGGCGCACCGTAAACATTTCGCGCAGACCATCACCCCGCATTTTGATAACCACACCTTCAAAAACCTGAATACGTTCCCGGGTTCCTTCCACAATGCGGACGTGAACACGAAGGGTATCCCCGGGACGAAATGAGGGAAGATCCTTCTTCATCTGCTCTTCTTCAATCATGCGAATGTAATCCATTTGGCTCCCTCCTTCCTTGCCTAGATGTTCATGAAAGAGCCTCTTTTGGGAAGCGTCTTTTCAGCGGACCATCCGTTTTCACGCCACAACAGTTTACCACACGGCAACATAGAAAGCAAATTTCCTGATACCTGTGACTGAGGAGAAGGGATCAAGAGAAGGGATCAGGGGCTAGGGGTTAGGGGTTAGGGGTTAGGGGTTAGGGAGGGTGACTATCAGCGGTGCTGATAGTTGGGAATTATTGCTGAGAAAGTGTGATTTGATTTGGGCCGGTTGATCAATGCTTTTCATGTTCCAACGGACATTAGGGAAAGACTTCGCCTTCACTACAACTTTTGCCTTCATCTTCAAACTCCCGACTATCAGCACCGCTGATAGTTACCTTCCCTAACCCCTAGCCCCTACCCCCTGATCCCTTCTCCCTACCCCATCGACATAAATTTCCGGGCAAAAAACCGCGCCGCCTTATAGACCGGCACCTCCAGAACCTTCGCCGCCAGCGCCAGCTGCTCCCCAATCGCGATATTCTGCGGACAATGTTGTTCGCAGCGTCCGCAACGGGTGCAGAGAGACGCGTTTGTCGTCGCGTTTTTGAAGCTGGTCTGCATCAAATACCCTTTGCGCGCCGGCCATTTGCCTTCGACACGGGTGTTGTTATAACAGGCAAAACACGTCGGGATATCAACCCCCTGGGGACAAGGCAGACAATAACCACAGGCTGTACAAGGCACAACAATGGTTTCGTTCAGCACTTGGCGGACGTCCTCAAAAAGCGCCAGATCCGGCCCGCTCAGGGAATTGGCTTCAGCCTCAGAGGCGACGCGGATATTCTCTTCCAACATCGCCATAGAATTCATGCCCGACAACACAACGGTAACCTCCGGATGATTCCAGATCCAGCGCAGAGCCCATTCCGCCGGCGAACGCTGAACCGAGGCATTATCCCAGACGCGGTATACCTCCTTGGGCAGACGCGTAACCAGTTTGCCGCCACGAAGGGGTTCCATAATCGCCACCGGGATGCCTTTAGCCGCTATATACTCCAGGCCGCTTTTGCCGGCCTGATTGTGTTCATCAAGGTAATTATATTGCATAAGGCAGATATCCCAATCATAGGCGTCAGCCAGCTTCACAAATTCTTCTCTGCCACCGTGATAGGAAAATCCGACTTGCCCGATAGCGCCCGTCCGTTTCTTTTCGGCAATCCAGTCGAGGACGCCCAAGGCGGTCAGCCGTTCCCAAACACTGACCTCGGTGAGCATATGCATGTAATAGTAGTCAATGTGATCTGTTTGCAGCCGTCGCAGCTGGTTGTTGAAAATCTTGTCGAAATCGACTGTCTTCCTGATCAGATAAGGCGGCATCTTGGTGGCGATTTTGACACGATCCCGATAGCCTTGGGCCAGCACGGCGCCCAGGTTTTCCTCGCTGCCCGGGTAAATATAGGCCGTATCGAAATAGTTCACGCCGTTTTCAATAGCGTAGACAATTTGTTCCTGGATGTCGGCGAATTTTCTCGGAAACCGCATACAGCCGAACCCCAGGATCGAAAGCTCATCGCCGTTTTTCATGTTCTTTCTGTACAACAATGGGATTTTGTCATCTCCGATCTTTATGGTAGAATATAGAAGCTTCACGATGAAAATTCTAAGGAGGCCACCATGCCGCGTACAACCCTCGCTCACCGCAAGCTCCCCGTTTACTCCAAAGGCGAAGAAATCTTCAACTCCGTCTCACACATTGTCGGCGGCGGGTTGTCTGTCGCCGCCCTCGCAACTTGTCTCATCGTCGCCATCACCCGCGGTTCTGCTTGGAGCGTCGTCTCAGGCGCGGTCTACGCCGCGTCCCTGATTATACTATACACCATGTCCAGCCTCTATCATAGTCTCAGACCTGTCGGCGCCAAAAAAGTCTTCCAGGTCATCGACCACTGCTCGATTTTTCTGCTCATCGCCGGCACCTACACACCTTTGATGCTTTGCAGTATGCGTCCGGATCATCCCTGGCTAACCCTGGGCATCATGGCCCTTGTTTGGGGATGCGCCATTGTCGGCATCACTCTCAACGCTATCGACTTAAAGAAATTCGCCCTCTTCTCCATGATTTCATATCTGGGTATGGGCTGGTCGGTGCTTCTCGTCGTCAAACCCTTTATCACCATTTTCCCCTTGCCGGGCCTCATTCTCATTGTCCTCGGGGGCGTCTTCTACACGTTGGGAGCCGTGCTTTACGGCCTTGGCAGAAAACACAAGTATATGCATGGCGTCTTTCACATCTTTGTTCTGATCGGAAGCATTACCCACTTCTTTGCTATTGTCTTGTACAGCCTGCCAATGGACAATTGACAATGGACAATGGACAATGGACAATGGAGAAGGCTGATATCCTTCAGCCTGTGGACCAATGGAGAAGGCTGATATCCTTCAGCCTGTGGACCAAGGCTGATATCCTTCAGCCTGTGGACCAAGGCTGATATCCTTCAGCCTGTGGACCAATGGACAATTTAAAACAGGGAATAGCACTATTGGATAAGCAATTATTTAGAAAGGTTCTCGTGGTATGAAACAGGCTGCCCCAAACAACCAGGGTTATGATGCCTACGATGTGGCTATTATCGGTCTTGGTCCGGCGGGCGCCACCCTTGCCCGCCTGCTTGATCCGAAATTGAAAACAATCGCTATTGATAAGAAGAGCGACGGGACCGTTTCCTTTTGTAAGCCTTGCGGCGGGTTGCTGGCTCCCGACGCCCAGAAGGCGCTTTCTAAGTTTAATCTGACCCTGCCTAAGGATGTTTTGGTGGATCCTCAGATTTTTGCTGTTAAAACGATGGATACCGCTCAGAATCTTTTGCGGTATTATCAGCGTTTCTATATGAATTTTGATCGCCATAAGTTTGATATGTGGCTTATTTCACTGATTCCGGATCATGTCACGATCGCCACCGGCGCTCGCTGCCATAGCGTTGCTAAGGTTGGCGAGTTGTATGAGATTGCTTACTCGCGGCAGCATCTCTCTTCGGGGCAGGAGGAGGGTTTGCGCCGTGATGAACGCGCCACTCCGCCTTACGTTGAACATATCACCGCTCGTTATGTGGTGGGGGCGGATGGCGCCAATTCTGTTCTGCGGCGACAGCTGTTTCCCCAGCGTAAAATCCGGCAGTATGTCTCTGTTCAACAGTGGTTTGTGGAAGAACACCCGGTTCCTTTTTATTCCTGCGTGTTTGATCACCGGGTGACGGATTCTTATTGTTGGAGCATTTCTAAAGACGGCTGCTTTATTCTGGGCGGCGCCTTTCCGATTGACAAGAGCAAGGAGCGCTTTGCGTTGCTGAAGGACGCTTTGCAAAAGAACGGTTTTGCTTTTGGTGACGTTCTCAAGACTGAAGCTTGTTTGGTGTCACGGCCTCAGGGCCTGCGCGGTTTTTGCGCGGCTCAGGGCGGCGCCTTTCTCGTTGGGGAAGCGGCGGGGTTCATCAGTCCTTCGTCTCTGGAGGGCATCAGCTACGCTTTGAACAGCGGTCACGCGCTGGCAACAGTTCTCAACGGGAACCGCCAAAACCCGGCGCGGGATTATCGCCTGAAAACCGTTCCTATACGAATAAAACTGCTGCTGAAAAGCCTCAAGTCGCCTTTTATGTACAATCGTTTTTTGCGGAAACTTGTGATGAAATCGGGGCTGAGCAGCGTCAAGGTTATGCATACTTGAGGAAGAACCCCGCTGAATAATTTTCGATTTGAGATTCAGTTACTATTTAGATTATTTTGATTATTACCAGCTGGTCATCAGTGTCGAAAAAAAAGAAATTTGACGGATAATTTTCACAAAATATAGGAGGAAAAGGGATCGTGTCGTAGAATATGTGAGTTTATGGAAGCTTCTGTGAACCCCTTACTCAAAAGAGCGAATGGCCATGAAACTCTTATGAATCCCTTTTCAAAAAACCACAATTAAGGAGGAATTGAAAATGAAAAGAACCGCAAAGCTTCTTGTCACCTTGGTTTGCATGTTTACCCTTATGGTTCCCGGTGTTTTGCACGCCAGGCAAATACAGAATTTGACAAGCTTTAAACTGCCTGCCTATCAGGGAATCGCACGCACGTCGTTCCTGACAAAGTCAACAACAAATGCCAACTGGGTGATGAATATCACCGCTTTGACAAATGCCACTACGGTGCATACTGTTCTGCAAAACTCGAACTATGAGAACAGGAGCGACTACGCAATTGTAGGACCTGGCAGATATGAGATCAGATCGACAGGGCAGGCCAACTATCTATATTGTGCCTTGTTGATGAATGGCAAATCTACAAGTAGCGTCGGCTATGTAACAGGGAGCTGGTCTCCGGATAACAAATAAGCATGTATCCCCACATGTTCGCAGATCATGACTGCGTTTTCTGAACAGGTATGGATATCGCCGTTTAGGCGATATCCATACCATCCAATAACATTCTACGGAGAAATACTATATGCTGAAAAATGATTTGAAGAGAGCCATTCTCTCTTGGCCAATGATCTTCTCTGTCGTTTTGGGGTTCGTCTCGATTGCCGTTGGGATGATTGCGATACCTATTGCCAATTCCTTGAAAATATATTTCGGAGATACCTCCGATATTACAGCAGAAGAGAAATGGAGCCTTATCTACAATGGCTTAAACAAAGTCACCTTATGGGATTTTGGGCACTACTACTTCTTCCTTTTCATTCCTTTACTGTGCTGTATCCCTTTTGCGACTGCTTATTTGAGAGACAGAGAAACCGGGTATTATAAGGCCCAGATCATACGGAGCAATTACAAAAGGTACCTCTTTTCCAAATACACAGCGACTTTTATCTCTGGTTTCCTCGCTATCCTTATTATCGCTGTCATGAACCTCATCACCATTAGTATTATTGATTCCGGCGATGAATACAGAAGTCTTTTCTATGCTGACGGCGCTTTACTGGCTGATCTGGCTGCAACCCATTTCAACCTCTTTGTTCTGGTACATAGCCTTATCATTAGCGTCATGGGCGGCGTGTATGCTGTGATGGGACTGGCCTGTACGAAAGTAACAAGGAATATTCTGGTGGGATTGGCTTTCCCGTTTTTGTTTTACAATTTCACAGCTTATGTCATGAATGTTTTCCAGTTGTATCTGTGGTCGCCGGAAGCGATAACCAACTTTCACTCTTATGCACCGGCTATGGCGGTGGTTCATCCTGTAAACATCATCCTTCAGTTGCTTGTGCTGCTTGTTCTCGCAACAATCATTTTCTTTATGAAGACGTATTGGAGAAATAACGATGAATATGTTTAAGAGCTTTGGCGGATTGCTTATCTACAATTTAAGCAAGATCAACAGAAGAGTCCTTCTGTTGCTGTCTGGTATGTTTGTGATTATGACTGTTTATTGGGTTATCGGGTTTGATGTATCAAGCACAATTTATTGGGATCCGGAAACAGAATCGGCCAAAGAACTGACGGCTTCAATCTGGGATTGTGTATACAGCTTGTTCTCAGAATCGATGTTGTTTTCGACTCCGGTATTCCTCATCTCTATGTATGCCGCTTATTGTTCTTTCAAGAATGATTCTTTCGAGTCTCCTGCGAAAATAAGAACAGGCAGCTATATGCAATATGTCCACGCGAAATTGGTATTCGTCTTCTTGTTCAATCTGGTTCTGTGTGTGGCGGCCTTTCTGTTGACAGTATGTATTGCCGCGGTATTTCTTGATTTTCAATTGAGCTGGAACAGCGTTTCCGTACAATTCAAACCCTACATGCAGTTTTATTCTGTGGGAGAATTTGGTGCCATAACACTCATGACCTATATCCTTGTCCTGACTTGTTTATCTTGTGTTTTCGGTATAGTGGTTATGAAGCTTAAGCACCATCTGATTGGACCGGTTGCTATTGTCGTTTATCTGTTAAGTCAATATGTCATTTTAGCCATTGATCCTATGCTTAAAGGGGCTAATATTCTTAAGCTCTTCTGTATGAACCTGTATTTAATGATCGGCCAAAGGAAACTGTACACGGAAGATCTCTATGATTTTCTCACGGTGAAGATGGGCATCATCTTGCCGATTGCTGTCTGTATCGGGGTCTATGGTTTGGCCCTGTTATCCCTCAAGTTCAAGCTGGTACAGGAAGGATGAGTGAACATCCGTGTTTCTTCAAAAAATAGCCCAATCAAGCCATTTCTCAGTCTCCTTTATCATTCCTCTCATGCTTATCTTGGCCTTACTGGTTGTGGTGGATCAGGCTTCTTTTCTGTCAATGGTCGGGGAATATGGCCTGGATATCCCAGCCTATGATGAGACCTCCACAGAAAGCGAGACATCATCCGTTATCCAACCCAGCGCCCAAGAAATCATGCTACACAGTGTGTATGGAATCAATACCTATGGGAGAAAAAACATCGTGGACATTGTCGGGGTTGCCCTGCCATATCTGTTCCTGGTTTTCGCGGGCGGCCTCTTGTTGACAGTGATGACGGAGCCGGGAAGCCGTTTTCTGTATGTCATCCGACATAGGACGTATACGAAGTGGCTCTTGAGAAATCTCACCAGAATTGTGTTATGGCTTGTTGCATTATGGACATTGTTTTATGCCGCAACAGGTGTTTTCTCCCTCCTTCTCTCGGACAATCGCGATGGATTGGGACCGATATTTTATCATTTGAATGCTGCTGCGTCCCATGATGCTTCTTTTCATCAAGTAATCGTGTCCCAATACGTATTGGGTTGTCTGGTATGTCTCATGATTGCCGCATCCCAATTTATGTTAAGTGTTGTTCTGAAAGACGCCTCCAAAGGGTACATCTATCTCAACGCCGCAATCCTCTTTTGTGTGTTTATCGGTATATTTGACATTTACAATCCGCTTATGATGAGCAAACATAACAGTTTGAATCTTCGGATTGGGGCAAGCCCCTTTGTGACAGGCGCAGTATTGCTTGGATTGGCGATTCTGTGCACGGTTCTTAATAAAGAATGTTTGAGGAGGAAAGGATTATGATTTCATTGGCGAATGTGACAAAGCGTTTTGGGGAAAATGTTGTGCTCGAAAATATCAATTTGCGCTTCGAAAAGGGCAAAATACATGGGGTCGTTGGGAAGAACGGCGTTGGGAAAACAGTGTTGTTCAAATTGATATGTGGATTTATGCCTCCGACAAGCGGCGATATTGTTGTCAAGGGACAAAAGATCCGCAAAGATATCGACTTCCCTGCGAGTTGCGGGATTATCATTGAGACACCGGGATTCATTAACACTCTGTCAGGATTCAAGAACTTGAAGCTGTTATCGGATATTAACGGGAAAATACCGGTCAGTAAAATTAAGGAGCTTATGGCTCATTTCGGATTGGATCCGGAGGATAAGAGGAGCGTCAAAAAATATTCGCTGGGGATGAAACAGAAGCTGGGAATTATTCAGGCCGTTATGGAGGATCAGGAGATTCTGATTCTGGATGAGCCCATGAATTCTTTGGATGAAGGAAGCGTGGAAAAGGTAAGGAGGGCCCGCTGAAAAACCCATAAACCCGATGAATTCTGGACTTTTGAGGCCAGTATTGCTATAATAATAGCAGAAACAGCAACATAAACCAAGATCTGGGGTGTGAAATGTATAGCAAGAAGG
>Ga0082212_10012346_pt1 | contig 10764 bp, 10 predicted proteins | sample TergutNt197P3_FD_71548 | JGI IMG/M metagenome (GOLD analysis project Ga0082212, IMG submission 71548) | Neocapritermes taracua P3 segment gut microbial communities from Petit-Saut dam, French Guiana - Nt197 P3 | ecosystem: Host-associated > Arthropoda: Insects > Digestive system > Gut ...
TTTATTTCACGCTCTCGGAAGACTGCCAGAACCAATATTTACCCATAGATTCTGGTAGAGAGGCAGAAAAAATAACCAATTTGTCTCCGTGTACAGTATAATGCTGGGGTGAGGCAGTGCCACTACGGATTGACAACAAAACTGTAACGGGAAAACTCGATGACAAGAAATCCTACGCCGGAGAACATCGCTCCAACGGAGATGCCGAGCAGAACGTTCGGCAAGGTTCGTTCTTGGGGAAACTTGTAAAACAGTAACGGAACGGCAACCAAAACCAAGCCGACGATGTTAAACGCTCCTAAAAAACAAAGCGTTCCCATGATCGTACTGTTTTCTTCGCGAGAGAGAATGCCGGCAATGTTGAACACCAACAAACTGACGAGCAGAAATGCGGAAAAGGCGAGACAGAGGATTGCACCCCAGTCGAGCGGTGCTGATTCGCCGCGAGGCTTTTTCTCTTTGATGGCTTTTTCCTTTTTGGCTTTCGGCTGTTTCTCTTTTATCTCTTTCCCTTTGGGGGCTTTATCCTTTTTACCGCCGAAGACACCGCTTAACATGCCTTTCTTTTTGCCCGTTGGTGTGGCACCGGCAACAACCGGCGGCACTTCGCCAGAATCGACTTCGGCAAAATCTTCACTTGGACTTTCTTCGAACGAATTTTCGCTCATCTCGAACGAACTGCCATCTGCCTCGAATGAACTCTCACCGCTCTCGAACGAATTTGCATTGTCCTCGAACGTACTCTCGTCCACTTCGAATGCGTTTGCGGCAGGCGCATTATCGAAAAACGGGTTATCGGCACTGATGCCCGCCTCGCTACTGCCGGCGAAACTGCCGTCGCCGAAAGGGTCATCCAGATCGAAAGGTTCTCCCGATTTTACCAGCGGTTCACTGTCGCCGAGCGCATCGAAATCGAAGTCAAAAGGATCATTATTGTTATCGTCGGACATTGGCTATTCTCCATTAAATACGCGGTGGAAAACTTCTCTTCTGGCAAGAATCCCCGTATCGTAATCGGCATTTATGATACCCCATTTTACTTATTTTGTCAATTTTCACAAAATAGGGGCAGGGATGCTGTCCTCACCCCTTACGGAGCAAGCGACGTGGCAACGTCCTGCTTGTACGCAACAGCGGCAGGCAAAAAGCCAACGACCGTCGCCAACAAAACCAAGCCCGGTATCAATATGATCTCCGCCAACTGAAAATCCAAAAATTGAACGACGATACCGGTGCGTTCCGAAATCAACGGTCCCATACCGCCGATCAAAAGATGTCCAAACAGTACCCCCAATATGCCGCCGCCAAGCGACAGCAAAATTGATTCCAACAGAATAATCGTCATAACGGTCAGTCGACGTGCCCCCAATGCCCGCATCAAGGCAATTTCCTGTCGACGTTCGCTCATCGAATTGTAAATACTAACCATCATTCCGATACCGGCAACCACGATAACGAGAATTGCCAACACAAGTAGCACGACTTGGATATCTCCGATGATATTCGAGAGCAGATTCGAGATTTCCCGAACCGGCGACACCGCTTGAACATCGGTCGTCTTATCCAGCAAGCCGGGCAACTCCATGGCACCGATATTGACGAACGCCCTTTCGGCGAGCATTGCCGAAGGATTGAAGTCCGGCGAATTCGGATCGACGGTCGTTCCTCCCGGCGGGGCAACTGCGTTTTGCTTCGTCATCAAAAGGATTGCCGAATACCGCCGCTCTTCGTCGGCATGGTTATGTCCGGCGTGATCATGCCCGTGCATATCATAAAAACCGTCGATATGTACGAAGATCGCATTGTCGTTGGGTGTGCCGGTGGGGGCAAGAATACCAACGATTTCAAAAGGTTCATGCCCTTCGCAAGCGGCATCTTGGGCAACTTCGGGTTGGAAGGTATCCCCAACCCGCAAGCCGGTGCGTTTGCTTGCCCGGGAACCAATGACGGCAGTAAAGGGATTGTCATATTTGATGTTAGTACCAACGGCAAAGCGGTAGGACTGATCCTCCCGATATTTCAATTTCGTGAAGAAGTCCGGGTCGGTTCCGATAATGGGAACACCACGAAAATGATGACCGATGGAAATCGGTATTGCCTCTTCGGTGATATGCGAATACTGTCCCCGTTGAAACATTTTCAGATAACTTTCGGGAACCTCGCCGACGGGATCACGCAGATAGAAGACGGTACTCAATACGACATCGAGGGGACTGCCTTTGGCGGAAATGATGAGATTGTATCCTTGTGCGCTTCTTTTGAAGGAACTATCTAGTACGCCGTGAATAACGATGACGGTAACGACGATGGCGACTCCGATGGACATGGAAAATGCCGTCAGAATTGACGACACGGTGCGAAATTGGATACTTCGATAAGCGATTTTCCAAAGCGGCATAGGGCAACTGTTTTCTTCATTAGAATAAGGAAGGTATTATACCACCGTTGTTGGGATGTTTCAAGAATTGCACGAGACACAGATCATGGCAATCTTGAAAGGGGAAGGTAAATCCTTCCTTGCCATAAACCCGTTTATCGGTAACAATGGAGACCCATGTTTCGGATCGGCTTTGAACCCATTTTCGGCAGTTATTTCACCGTTTTGCTTTGTGCGGTAGGACTCTGTACCGTCATCTGGATAAGCCGACCAAGAGGAGAACAACTCCCCCTGTACGGACAACGCATCCTGCTCACTCTCCGCCTGTTCGCCCTGTTCCTCCTACTCTTCGGAATGCTCCGACCCGCTCTCGTCCATACCGTCTCCCATCGGCTCTCCGCCGTCGTCAATATCATGCTCGATCAAACGCAAAGTATGACCCGAAATGATGAAATCGGCGGAAAGTCCCGATTCGCCGTCGCCAAAGAATCGCTGCAAAAAGCATCGCCGCAACTCCGACGATTACAACGGCAAACCGAAGTGCGGGCATTCGCCTTCGACAGCACGCTGAACCCCCTCGATTTACAAGACGGTACGTTTACCGATCTGCCGGACAAGCCCATGGGGTCAGAAACCGCTATCGGCTTTACACTCGACATGATCCGCGAACGCTCCGCCGGAAAACGAGTCTTGGCAGTCATCATGCTCTCAGACGGCGCACAACGTACCCGACCAAGCCGAGATATGTTGCCGCAAGATGCCGCCGCTCGACTCCGTGATACCGGTATTCCGCTGTACACCATTCCGCTCGGACAAGCCGGGCTCGACGGCAACGCCAGAGATATTGCCATCGAAAACGTCCATGCGAATGATCGGGTTTTCGTCAAAAATAATTTGCTCGTAACCGGTACGCTTCGAGTCTCCGGCTTCACCGATCAAGTCATACCGGTACAACTTCTCTTTGAAACAGAAAACGGCAAACAAGAAGTCGTTGCCAATACGACCATTCAGGCAAGGGAAGAGGGGCAGTTTGTTGCGTTCCAACTTTCCTATGCGCCGCAAACAGTCGGCTTGTTCAAATATACCGTTCGCGTACCGCCGCAAGAACGGGAAATTACCGACCGAAACAACGAACAGAGCGGTTTCGTGCAGGTTCTTGACGGAGGACTTCGGGTACTGTTTTTGCAAGGGCAATACAATTTTGAGCAAGGACCGCTTCGGGAATCGCTCAATGCGTCGCCGGACATCAACGTCCATTATCTTCGAGTGACTAAGCCGGGCAGTCTGACCAATGCCTTGCGAGGTGATACTGACCCCTATAATGTTTTCATTCTCGGCGACATCGATTCGACGATGTTCACACCGGAAGAATTGCGGATGTTAGTCGCTCACGTCAGGGATGGAGCGGGCTTGATCATGCTAGGCGGGTTGTACACGTTCGGTGCAGGCGGCTATGCGGACACGCCGCTTGCTCTCATTTCGCCGGTCGAACTTCGCCGAGCGGATCGGCAACCGCCTGATGCTCCCATTCGGACGGTCATCCATTGGGCTTCGACCATTCCGTTGCCGATGCGTCCGACGGAATTGGGACAACGGCATTACATTATGCAACTGAATGCCGACCCCAAAGTAAACGAACAACGTTGGGCTGCATTGCCGCCGTTGCAAGGTGCGAATCGGTTCGACCGGGCAAGACCGAGGGATGGTTTGCGACCGGGAGCAACGCTCTTGGCAGAGGGGCCCAACGGACAAAGCCTGCTGGTCATGCAGATGGCGGGACAGGGGAGAGTGTTAGCGTTTGCTGGTGATTCGACGTACCGATGGCGGCTTTGGGGATTCGAGGAGGAACATAATACATTTTGGCGGCAAGTGGTGTTATGGCTTGCTAAACTGGAAGGAGGCGGGAGTGGAACGGCATGGATTGCGGTGGAAAACAATCGGCTTTTTCCGGGAGATACGGCAAAGTTTCAGGTTTTCCTTCGTTCCGAAATGGGAGAAGAGATTCGGAACTTTCCGGCGACGGCAACGGTCTTGAAGCCGGACAACCAGACCGAGACGGCAACGTTGGTATTGGAAGAAGGCACGCCGACGGGTTCGTTCCGTTCGACCGATTTTTCGGGAGATTACACGATTCAAGCGGAAGTCGTGTACGAAGGGGAGGTCAAGTCGGCGACGGCACGATTTTTGGTACAGGATCGCAATTTGGAGTTAGACAATCCAGTGGCGTATCCGAAGTTGTTGTCGGATATTTCGGCGGTAACGGGAGGCAAGAGCGTTCCGCCTGAACAGTTGGGAGCATTGATCGAAGACTTGCTTCGGCAATCGGACGAGTTAGTGGAAAAGCGAATGACGAAGCGCACATTGTACGATGCTTTTCCCTTATTGTTGCTCTTCATTGCCACACTGTCGCTGGAATGGTTCCTGCGAAAGTATTGGGGACTGACATAGATGCAAGCCGGGAGCGCAGGGAAACGGAGCGACCGGATATTTAGCCGGTACTCCGTATTGTGTCCCTGCCCCCCGCTTGACTTCTCCTCTGATATACCTTACAACAGATGGCAGTGTTTTCATTACTCTAACCCTTTCAACAATTTATGAGAAAACCAACACACTGGCTTTGTGCCGCTTTGATCCTTTCCGTCGCCGTAGCCACCGCTACCGCTCAGGAATACACCAGCAGACAAGAAGTCCTGCAAAACGAAGACCTACGACAAAACTTTACCATCCAAGGAGAGTACCTCGCCGACAAAATGGGCATGCACCTGATTGCCGACACTGGCGGGAAATTCCGCGTTGTCATGTACTTCGGCGGTTTACCGGGAGACGGCTGGAAAGCCGGCGATCCTCGCCTAATGGGAACTGCCACCGTCAATGGCGATGAAATTACGTTTAATCTGACCGAAAGACGTAATACGACAACAGGCGAACTGGGCGAAACAAAAGGAAAAGTTACCATTGAAACTCCGCAGCGAGGACAAGGCGGACAGGGTGCCGGACAAGGCGGGACAGCCCGACAGGGTGGCGGACAATTCCGTGGTACTCCCGTGAAAATCGAAAACCAAGGAGCAATATACGAGCGACAAAATCGGGTCAGCACAACGATGGGACTTGCCGCACCGGCTGGTGCGTTGGTGCTTTTCGATGGTACGAACGTCGATAAATGGGAACAGGGCGCAAAGATTAACGAAGCCCCGCAACGACAAGGCGGCGGACAGGGCGGACAAGGTCCGAATGCTCGTCCCGGTGCCGGGAACACCCTTTGGGCAGAAGCGGCAACCAAAGAACCATTTGAATTGAAACCGTACAAGATGCACGTCGAATTTATGCTCTCCTATATGCCGCAGGCAAAAGGACAAGCCCGATCCAACAGCGGAGTCTATGTCGATGAGCGGTACGAATGTCAGGTTCTCGACTCGTTCGGGTTGGAAGGGGAAAATAATGAGTGCGGCGGCTTCTATACCGTTGCGAAACCGCTGGTGAATATGTGTTTCCCGCCGTTGGCTTGGCAGACGTATGACTTTGAATTCACTCCGGCAAAGTACAATGGCAACACGAAGACTGCCGGTGCCCGAATTACGGTCAAGCACAATGGCGTGTTGATTCATGACAACATCGAGTTGAAGGGAACACCTGGTCGCAAGGGAGAGGGACCCAATCCGCTCGGCGTGTATCTGCAAGGACACGGCAACAAGGTGCAGTTCCGCAACATTTGGTTGCAGTACGTCGATGGCTTTGCCAATGCGCAGGAACCGGCTCCGGCAGCGATTGTTACGGTATCGGAACCGGCTCCGGCGGCAGTGGTTGACACTGTTGCGGCGACAGAATCGGTTGTCGAAGAAGTGGCAACGCAGACTCGTCGGGTTGTGCCAGCGACCTTTCTGCGAGGAACAACTCCAACTCCGCGTCAACGTATTCTGTCATTGTTTCGGTAAATATTGACCGAAAGATTCCTCCTACCACTTTTTGGTGGTAGGTTGTACTATTTCCAAAGATAATAGCGCAATGATTTGTTCAGTGGAGAGTCGTCCTGCAAGGACGCAATATCTATAACCCCCGTCAAAATATCATGGGAAAAATTTTACTCGGTGTGAATATGGAGTATGTCCGTCATGAGGACAAGCCTTTTGAATGGGGCGTTGCCAAAGCGGCGGAACTCGGCTACGAATTTGTCGAACCAATGGTTCACTGGGGACGCGAACTGCTGAGCGAAGCAGGATATTTTCACAGCGTCTCCATGTGGGATGATCCGATGCGTATCCGGCGTGCCTGCGAACAGCACAAAATCAAAGCCTCGGCACTGTCGGCACACTGTCCGCTTTGCAAACCGGATGCCTCGACCGACTACCTTAAACAGGCGGTTCGCTTTGCCGCAGAATGTGGAGCCGCCGTCGTCTGTACCGATGAAGGTCCCAAACCGGCTTGGACAACGCAGGACGAGGATTTCGCCTACATGAAATACGTTCTCAAAGAAGCGTCGCTCGTTGCCGAACCGCGGGGAGTCAAGATCGGCATCGAACCGCACCAACAATATACAGTGAAACCGGAACTGTACGACAAAATCATCGGTTTAGCCGGTAGTTTGGCGGTCGGTGCCAACTTCGATACGGGAAATTCCTATCTTGCCGGTCAAGACCCTTATGCGTGGCTGGAAAAAATCAAAGGCAAACTCGTGCATTTGCATGCCAAGGATATATCGGTTCAGCAATCCGATGCCGAACGAGGCACCGTAACGGGCACGCCGGTCGGTTGTGCTTGCGGCGACGGTGTCATCGACTGGGCAAAGGTCATTGCAATTTGCAAAACGATTCCGCAAGACATTGTTTTCAGCGTCGAGTGCGGCACCGTCGAACAGGCGGCACGAAGTATCGAACATCTCCGGGCAAAACTGTGACTTTGAGTTGTCAAACCTGTTGAGAAAACTACGGCAATGAGGTAAAATAGCGGAGTTCGGTTCTGCTGGTGAGTACCAGTGCGGCACGCACCGACCGAACGGGGGATATTTGAACGAACAGAAAAGCAATGACTATTGTGTATCAATCAGGCAGATGTTTTAACAAAAAATTCTTTGTTCTCGTTCGCTTAAAAACCCCTCATTTTTCCTAACCCGAAAGGTACGCACATGACCCACAACATCAAACGTCGTGATTTTCTCAAACTTGCCGGTGCAGCAACCGTAGCGGCAACGTTTCCCGCCCCCGCTTTTGCGCAGACACGTAATGCCAACTCGAAACTCAACATCGCCTGTATCGGCATTGCCAATCGCGGCGGCGCAAACGTTGACGGTGTAAAAGGAGAAAACATCGTCGCCCTCTGCGACATCGACCAAAATTATCTCAATCGGGGCAAAGAGCAATTTCCCAATGCGAAACTGTTCCGCGACTACCGAAAAATGTACGACGAAATCGAAAAAGAGATCGATGCCGTCGTCGTCAGCACTCCCGACCATACTCACGCGGCACCGTCCATTATGGGCATGAAACTCGGCAAACACTGTTACTGCGAAAAGCCGCTGGCACACAACGTCAAGGAAATCCGCGATATGATGGCAATCGCCCGTGAGAAAAAACTCGCAACACAGATGGGAACGCAAATCCATGCGGAAGACAATTACCGGCGCGTCGTCGAATTGGTGTGTGCCAATGCCATCGGAGAGGTCAAGGAAGTGCATGTTTGGTGCGGAACAAAATGGGGAGGACGACCCTTTGCAACGGAAACGCCCGATGTTCCCGCCAATATCGACTGGGATCTTTGGCTCGGACCGGCACCGGAGCGACCGTATCATCCGCAGTATTTCGGTGGATCATGGCGTTGTTTCTGGGCGTTCGGCAATGGAACGCTCGGCGATATGGCGTGCCATCATATGGATTTGTCCTACTGGGCATTGGGGTTGTCGATTCCCAAAACGATAGAAGCCTTCTGCGAAGAGGAACCGACCCCAGAAGTCGCACCGGGGCAGTTGCGAGTCGAATACACATTTGACGGTAGCCACTTGTTGACACTTGCTCGTCCTCGTCAAGGAGGAAACCGAAGACAGGGAACTACTCCTCCCCTTCCTACGGTAACGCTCAACTGGTACGACGGCGGACTGAAGCCGTCACTGCTCAAAGAGAAGGGATTGCCCGACTGGGGTGCCGGGACACTGTTCGTCGGCAATGAGGGAATGCTCTTGGCAGATTACGGACAACGGATATTGTTCCCGCGAGAAAAGTTTGCCGACTATAAAGCACCGGAACAAACGATTCCTCGGTCGGTCGGACATCATCAGGAGTGGATCAACGCCTGCAAGACAGGTTCGTGGACGACGTGCAACTTTGGTTATTCCGGTGCACTTGCCGAATCGGTACTGTTGGGTGCGGTTGCACATCGTACCGGCAAGAAACTCGAATGGGATGCCGAAAACATGAAGGCAACGAATGCACCGGAAGCCGACCAGTATCTCCGTCGTGAGTACCGCAAAGGCTGGGAAGTGTAGAAACGAGTTAGAATGTGTGTTGTGATACGTCAATAATGACCGTTCCTTCTGTGCGTTTTTGTGGTTAATACGACAGCGCAATGAATTTTCCTGTGGAAGTTGTCCTGCAAGGGCATCAGACCTAGCCCAGGGCAACGCCCTGAGCTCGGTCTTGTGCCACTTGCGGAGCGGGTGTGAAAAGAGTGTCTATAACCTCCAGTTTACGCCGGAGGTTATAGGCATTGCGCTCTTGCAGAGCGACACTCCGCAGAGTACCGGCTAAAACGCAAGCGATGGATTTATGGTAAAATAGCCGCAGTCATTTCACGTTATCATTTCTTTCCTCATTCAAATGGAAAATCTCGTTGCCTTGTGCAAACGCCGAGGCTTTTTGTTCCAATCGTCCGAAATCTACGGCGGTCTCAACGGCTTCTGGGACTACGGTCTGCTCGGCGTACTCCTCAAACGCAACGTCAAAGACGCTTGGTGGACACGATAGGGTCATGTCCCATAATGAACTCGTCGTAAGAGACGGTGCCGCACCGGTGTTATTTTTGCAGGATTGTGCTAGAATGATGTCATCGCCATGCAGGAGAAACCAAAAATTTACTTGGATAACTGTTGCTTCAATCGTCCGTATGATGACCGGACTCAACTGATCGTCAAATTAGAGGCAGAGGCGGTGTTGTTTATCCAAAACGGAATTAAAAAGGGCGAGTACGAACTGGTGTGGTCATATATTCTCGACGAGGAAAATGCGGCGAGCCCATTTCCATTGAAACGACAATTGGTTCGACGCTGGAAACCTTGGGCTACGGTCGATATTGATCCTTCTGATGATGTATTGCAAGCAGCAAAAGTATATGAGAGCAAGGGTTTGAGAATAATGGATGCCTTACATCTCGCTTGTGCCGAGTGTGCCAAAGCGGATTTTTTCATTACGACCGACTTGAAAATTTTGAACAAACGGATCAAAGAGATTCGCACACTGAATCCAATTGATTTCGTCCGATTATACAACGAAGGAGTGAAGCAGTGAATGATACAATGATCCTTAATACCGGAATGCAGGCTCTCGTTGACAATTTGGGGATTGTCGAGGCGGAACGCTTTATTTTTTTGATGAATGATGAACCGTTTGACTATACAAAGTGGCACGGTGTGCTGTCAGAAGGCAAAACGATTGAAGAAATTCACGAATCCGCCAAAAAACGACGCGAAGCGGAACGGTCAATTTCCGCTCCCGTAACTTGCGAATTCTCGTAAAGCAATATGGAAACCAATCCCGAAACTATTGAAACAACCGACCCGGCAGTGCCACGGCAAAATCCCAAATGGGTGGGACTGATTATGGCATGGCTTCTACCCGGCTCGGTACACTTTCTATCGGGACACCGTAACCTGCCCCCGTCTTGTCGGACAGTGTTTTCCACAGGATACTGACACAAGAAAGGGTCCCTACCATGCAACGCAAATCATCCAAAACCAGAGGCTATTCGAAAGAATTTCGTGAAAAAGCCGTCCGACTCGTCCAAGAGTGCGGACAATCCCTTGCCGATGTCGCCCAACACCTCGGCTGTTCCACCGAATCCGTTCGACGATGGCATGAAAAAGCCCTCCGAACACTCGATCCAAAAACCGCCGAACGAATCGAACTCGAAACAAACGAACTCAAACGACTAAAAAAAGAAATCGCCCAACTCAGAACGGAGAACGAGATATTAAAAAAAGCGACGGCGTACTTTGCCAAGGAAGTCCTGTAACGGCAAAGTACGCCTGGATCGACGAACACCGAAATCACTGGTCCATCACCATCATGTGCCGAGTGTTGAAAGTTTCCAAGAGCGGCTATTACGATTGGTGCAATCGCAAAGAGGCTCCACCGACTCCAACGGAGAAAAAGCGGCAAGAACGAGGCGAACTCGTCGAAAAGATT
>Ga0082212_10012347_pt1 | contig 10763 bp, 9 predicted proteins | sample TergutNt197P3_FD_71548 | JGI IMG/M metagenome (GOLD analysis project Ga0082212, IMG submission 71548) | Neocapritermes taracua P3 segment gut microbial communities from Petit-Saut dam, French Guiana - Nt197 P3 | ecosystem: Host-associated > Arthropoda: Insects > Digestive system > Gut ...
TCGCCTCCTGCAGAAAGCGAGGATGAACAGTACAGGGTCTACTACCACAGGATTTTTTTTACTCTTCAGGAAGAGGAGGAATACAGGTTTGCAGCACCCTTTGACACACCGGAACTCCTGCTTGTACTGCAGACAGAAAAATCAACGCTAAGAGTGAAAATCAAACCCGATTAACTAAACATTGACTAAATATTTTTTTTGGAGTATTTTTAAATTATGACCCAGCTTTATTTTTTATCGATCTTATGTAACAGTCTGTGCGGATACCTGTTGTTTTCCGGAAAGGAAGGCGATAATACTCAAAAGATCGAAATTTTCAATAATCCCACTTTCCAGTTATCGCTTGGTATCATCAGCATAGTGACAGGCGTTTTAAAGCTGCTCTCCCCCGCAAAGTTCCTCATCGTAGGGGATCTGTTTCCCGCAGTTGCAGGCGTTGTCGGCGGCTTTTTAATGATTTTCGGAATCAAGGGAAGAACCAGTTCTTCTTCAGTACCCGGTTCTCTGGAAGTTATAAGCGCAAATTTGATGCGCGTAAAAAAACCAATAGGGCTTGGTCTTATTGCAATCGCTATTTTGCATTTTCTCTTTCCGGAACTTTTGTTCCTTTAAAACCGGATCCTTAGCATATAACGTAAATCCATTAGTGAAAGAGCCGCGCCTGCTTTGTTGGGAATCAATCCGTAACCGTAGTAAATTTTCTGATACGACTCCCCTGTAGTTCTGCCGACATTCTTCCATGAAAATTCAAGTAAATGATCGATTCGTTTAAAAGAGTACATGATACAAACCGAAGGCTCGTAATAAAGACCGATGCGCGTAAAATCCAGGTAGGTTCTGGGCGGATGAAGCAAATGATCGTCTACAGAATAGCAATATGTGATTAAACTTATTTTTAAGGATAAATCAAAAGAAAAAGGATGGAACATTCTTGTTCCGATAGTGATGCCCGGTGAAAGTAAAAGCCAGTTTTGCTTATAACTTATAACATCCCCGTATAGGGATTCAATTCTGGGATTATTATCAATATGAAGAAATGTTGTTGAGCCTGATGTCTGATGATTTCCGTTTTTGTCCCTTGCGTATTTTATATAACCGTCCCTTCCCGTAAAAGCAAAGTGCATCCAGCTTCCGCTTATAAAAGTTTTTATTATAGCAATCGATTTTATCGGAACTGAAAAACCCAGCGCCGCATCAAGCGAAAAAAAACTTCGGGTCTTGTTTGTATGGCTGGAAAAATTTGTAAGCGCGCTGTTTTCTATAGACTGCCAGTCGCGATCCTCAAGATAACCGGAATCTCCCGGTATCCCGGCTTTAAACGACAGCGAAGAAAAAAAGCCAGCTTCGTTTATTTCATCTTTCTTTGCAAAGTCAAGTTTAAGCCCTAGATAAAAAACCGGTTTCATGTCCCAGGTCAGTTCGCTTAAAAATTCGCCTTTGGTATCTGTGGGATATACATATTCAAAAACCTGTCCGTAAATAAATCCTGCCTGGGGGCTTAAAGAAAAACCGTAACTCCTTCCGTCAGCGCTCTGACTGTATGCCGGATGAAAAAACGCAAAAGTAAAAAACATGATGACTAAAATCTTTAAAGCAGTTATATTTTTCATTAATATGAGAATAACGGCTAACCGCCTTACAGGTCAATTAATGTTGATTCTATTTGCAGCTTCTGTTTATTCATGCGGGCTTAAAAAAGAAGAGACTCCCGTAATTCCGCCTGTAACAGGTCCGCTTTCAAGGGACTATATCGGTTACGGCGTTATAACTTCTTCTTTTACTCATATCAATTCCGATCCTTCGGATGACAGCCTCTCGCTTGGATATATCCGCCGCGGATCGCTTGTAAAAATAATCAGGCGGCAGGAGTTAAAGGCGGGAAATGTTTTTCAGATCTGGGTACTGATTGACGGTGAACATTACGGCTGGCTTAAGGAAGAAGTGATGGAGATTTATTCCAGCGAAAGCCAGGCTAAAACGGCATCGGAGACGATTTTAAGATGAGGATAATTTTCTTTTTTATACCGCCTGTAATCGGCGCGCTAATCGGTTACATAACAAATTCGATAGCGATTAAAATGCTTTTCCGTCCGCTTAAAGAGGTGCGTGTTTTTGGAATTAGGCTTCCCTTCACTCCCGGCATTCTTCCAAAACAGCGGCACAGGCTTGCAAACAGCATCGGAGGAATGGTAGAGAGGGAGTTAATAACGCCGGAAATTATCAGAAACCGTCTTTTGAATAAAGAACTCCGCGAAAAGGCAAGGGTTGCAATTATCTCACTTACAGAAAAAATCTTTGAAAAAACTCCGAATGAACTTTTAAAAGACCATAAAAAAATTATCTCGGAAAAAGTGGGCGGCGCTGCGGAAAAACTGTTTCCGGTCCTTACATCCTCTGTTATGGGATTTATTGAAGGAGCGGAGATAAGAAGAGAGATGGAGTCCAAGGGGCGCATTCTTTTAATGAATATTTTTATGAAGCTTAACAGCTTCCAGCGTTTTTTCCTTTCTGCCGGGCAGTATGATACTACATTGCAGCAAAAAATGCCTGAAATAATAAGCGACCTTATTTTAAATATCAGAAACCTGTTAAACGATACAAAAATTAAAAAGAAACTGCTTGATGCGGTTGCATCATCTTTTGATAAATTCACAGACGAGCAGGAAAAAACACTAAGGGATTTAATTGATATCGGCGAAGGTGAAAAAGAAAAACTTGACAGCTTTATATTTGAAAAGCTTGTTAATGCTGTAGACGGACAGATCGAAAATATTTTATCTACAATTAATATTAAAACTGTAGTCTCTGAAAGGATAGACTCTCTTGACATGATCCGCGTAGAAAGAATCATCCTCGATGTAATGTCGGATCAGTTTAAATGGATAAATATATTCGGCGGTATTCTTGGATTTTTAATCGGTCTTTTCCAGTCTTCGCTGTCACTCTTTTTAAATTAACATGTTGTCCGTTTGCAAAAACAGGAATATAATATTTTCATGGATAAAATAATTTTAAAAGCGGCGGAACTTGACGGTTATCTTACGGACGCGGATAAAAAAAACCTTCACTCCCTTGATAAAATGTTTGAAAAAGCGATCGGAATCTTTCCCCATCTTCAAAAAAAAGAAAAAGACGCCGTCGGCAACCTTATAAAACTCTATAACGAAATGGGAAACCTGATGCAGGAAATATGCAAAGAGGAAAAGCAGATTCATGTTTATTCCTTTAATTCGGCTCAGGAGAATCATTCGGAAGCTTCGCGCGTTATTGCAAAACTAAGGAATATTAACACACAGAACGATGAGTTCCTTTATTACATCCAGCGTACCTACGAAATGCTTTTTAAACTTGCATGGGGTAATATTTCCGGTCCGGAAAAAAATTATCTTATTGTAAAAACGCCTGTAACAAACCCCGCTCAGAATTACGCTGTTCATAAAATAAATAATATCGACAGTAAAATTGAAAATACCGTAATGTGTGTAATGCTGCGCGGCGCTCTTCTTCCTTCAATGATCATGAGTAAGGAAATAGAAGAGTATTCCTCCACGGGCTATGTGACGCCTTTCGCTCTCTTTAAAATTATGCGCAACGACAGCAAAAACGAAGCTGACATGGAGTACATTCTGGATTTAGAAAAATCTTTTTTTAATCCCGAAACACTGGACGGAAAAGACCTTGTTTTTGCAGACCCAATGAATGCAACAGGCGGCAGCCTTGTTACAGTTGTAAAATATCTTACAAAGTGCAAAATTAAGCCGCGCTCCATACTTTTCTTTAACGCAATCTCCGCACTTAAAGGCGCATTAAGGGTTGCAAGAGCGCTTGAAACATGCAATGTCTACACATTGTGGATGGACGGAGCGTTAAATAAAGACGCGTATATCATGCCTGGGCTTGGAGATGCAGGCGATCGCTTAAACGGAAAGGACAGCGAGACGGATAGCCGCAATATTATTAGATTAATTGCAAATTACGGATCGGGAATTGCAAATCTTTACCGCTCCCAGTTAAGAGAGATTGAAAACACAGTTCTTGGTGTCAGAAAGTGAAAAAAGTTTTACAGTTTTTATTTTTAATTTTTACAGTTTTTGTTATCTGCAAATGCAGCGGGCTTGCCGCCTCTGCGGAAGAATATTACACGATTGGAATGGCGTATTTTGAACTTGGTAAATATGAAGAGGCGGAGAACTGGCTTAACCGCGCAAGGTCTGCAGACAGAACGATGACCGCTTCCCAGTACAACCTTGGACGCCTTGCTTTTGAAATGCAGCGCTACGAAGAAGCGGCAGACTACTTTGAAGAGATATTAAAAAAAGACCCCGATAATATCCTGGCTCTTAAAGCCGCAGCTTATACAAGAATAAAAACCGGTAACATCGATATCGCAGACAGGCATTATAAGAGACTCCTGGAACTTGTTCCGGAAAGCGCAGATGACGGTTACAATCATGCACTTGTTTTATTCGCGATGGGGCGTTTCAGCGATTCTGAAGAAGTGCTTGAAAGATATGAACTTCAGATGCTCGGCAACAGCGAGATGCAGCTCCTCTATGCGAGGGTTTTAAATGCGCAGAACAAGGCGGAAGCGTTAGACAGTTATGCGTCATGGCTTATAAATAACAAGGACGCAAAAGTAAGAAATGAGTATGCGCAAATTCTGGAATCCGGAGAGTATTATGCAAGAGCGCTTGCTGAGTACAGGCTTGCGCTTTCTGAAACAGCGGCATCCGGCAGTTTTAGTACAGAGATACGCTTTAATATTGCAAGGGTACTTTTAATAGCGGAAAGCGAAAGCGGAGAGGGAATTACGGTTCTTCAAGCCATTGTAAACGAAGGTTTTAATGATTTAAGCGCAATAGAGGAATTGCTTGCGGACGAAAGAATTAGTCCTGTAAACAAAGACAGCATAAGAATCATAGCTTCAAATTTAAAAACTGATCCTTAAATTAACCCCAGCTCTGACGTCAAAAATAAATGTTTCCCGCTGTATGTCGCTTGTTGTTCTTAAATTTGCATAAACAGAAAATTCCATTCTTCCCAGAATCCTGATAATTGACTCGTGACCTGCTGTCATATTCCATTTAAAATAATCACCAGTTTTATCAAAGGCAAGTTCAAGGCTTTCTATCCTCAGCTGTTCATAATCGGAATTAAGCAGCAGGCTTAAATTAATCCATGAATCCTGCTTTACAACTTTTCCGGTTAACCAGTCATAAAATCGGCTTAGGATGCTTCTTTTGGTCGGCGCAATCCAGCTTGCATTAAGGTTGTCAGACCAAAATCCCCCTGAGCGATAGTTAAAAGTATTTACTATATTTAATAATGAACCGGAAAAACCTCTGAAACCCGCTCCAAAAGCAAAACGATATCTCCATGAAGAATACTGCCCATTGTTAAAAATCAATGTTCCGTCAAAGTTATACGAAAATTCATCGCTTTGATAAAATTTAAATAAAGACTTGTAACCCATTAATCCGAACATATTTATCGCAGAAAAACCGATGTTTCCGTTAAGACTGAAAGTATCGGTATAGGAGTCCAATTTATTTTCCAGAACGCGGTCAAACCTTATTGCAGCCCTTGAAGGAATTAAAAAAGAAGCGAGGCTGTAGACAGAACCGAAATTCATGCTTACCCCGAATTGGTCGTTTAATGAAGACGACGAAGTAATTGAGCTTAACGGTGAATTTTCTACGGACTCCTTCATGACTCTGTTTAGCTCCGGCGTGAAAAGCGAATACAAAGGCGGGGCTTTCCAGAAAATTATTGAATCGTTTACGCTTTCAAAAAATTTATTTATATCGGCTGTAATATCACTTCCGGAATAAAAAAGCTGTTTCTTAAAATTGCGGCTTATCCTGAAATTCAAATTTGTTCTTCCTATTATAACCGGAATATCTATAATAAAGGAATTTTCAAGACGCGTAATACTGTTAATACCGGAAAAATTTGCAGAACCTTCAAGGGTTATAACAGCTCCTACAGGTTTTGTTCTTTCTGTAAGCGTAATATTTGCAAATATCCTTCTTGTGTCCGCCTCCCCTCCTGCGTCAGGAAGTAATTTTTCCCACGTTAAAAGCCATAATTTTCCAAAGCTGTTTTCCGGTTTTAAAATTTTACCCGTCCACGACACTTCTGTCCTTACAACTGCGGACGGAATAAAATCTTTTTGTGATCTGTATCCAAAATTTAAATTCCATTTCTGCCTTAACCTTGAATAATCATAAACTGCGTCTGCATCAAACCTTGCATAAAAATCGGAGGAAAAATTAAGCGTTAGATTCCGCCTGCCGGAACCATCCTGCGGAGAAGCGGAAAAAGACTCTTTAAATGAAAATAAACCAATAGACTTTGATATGCTGTGGCTTTCGCTCCAGTTAAATGTATTTTTTGCTATTACCGTTGAAAAATTTATTTGAGTTTTTGCGCCGAAGAGGCTGAACTCACTTCCCGTTCTGTTTACTGCGCTTCCCCTAAAAACATTATCCTGGCTGTTTCCCGCCCTGATTTCGGATTCCAATGTTGTAAAGACAAAAAAATCAGATAACACAGAAATTTTTCCTGCACTTAATATATTCCCCCTCCTGGAATATTCAAGAGCGCTTCCTGCGTTCATTCTGTAAACTAAAAGCGACTCTTCAAAGATAATTTCATCAATGCTGATATTTCCAGCTGGAAGGAACTCCCCCTCTCTCGGCTCTACAAGAATTAAAAGATAATCTGTTTTCCCGTCAAGGGAACGCTCCTGAGTCTGATTGTAATTAAAAGACGCTCCCGTTACTTTTTTGCCGTCTACTGTAACACCTGTGTTTCCGCCCTGATAACGGATCGTAACTTTAGACCACTGCCCTGCTTTAAAAACCGAAGCATTTAATGGGATGACAGCTTCCAGCCGTGCGTCTTCTATAGATTCCGGACCGGAAGCGACAATGAATCTTAAAGACTCTATATCGTTAAACGATTCCGGCGCTTTTACAAAAAAGGACAACTGCCTGTAGCCGGAAAGCGGGAGCTCCCCCATCCTTCCGTCTATTCCCGCGGAAACATCTTTTTGCATAACGTCCCACTCAATATACAGAACACGCTGCGCTGTATTTGAAGGATGAAGCCTTTTTATAATATCCTTGTGCGCCGTTTCAAGCGAACTGTCTATTTTTTCCCATGCTCTTACATTATTAATAAAATCCGGTACACTGCTTACATCAGCGCCGTCAAAGGTTACGGGCTTAAATGAAGCGCTTCTTACGACGGGGGGAGCTAAAATAACCTTCCCGGAGACTTCGTCCAACGTACCTTCATAAACCGCTATTATGCGCAGATACTCTGCATTTCCAAGCTTAAGCCTTTCCTCGTCTGTAAGGGGAAAATTTATTTTTCTTGGTTTTGTATCGAATGATGAACCTGCAGGGAAAATTTCCTCTTCCCAGACAAGCTGCTGGTTTTCAATAAATGCAAAATCTTTTCCGGAAAGCGAACCGATTTGAATAAAAAGTCTGAAGCTGGAAACATCCCCGGTAAAATCTTCAAACCTGTATGGGATTTCAATTTCAATAGCTCTTGAAAGAAAACCAGCATCGTTATTAAGGGGTATTTCAAATCCTGTCCAGTTTTTTTGATCATCAAGCGTAAACTCCATTACAAGCATATTCGCATTTCCAAGCAGGGAATCCTTTGCAGGATACGGCTTGTTCCAGTTTGCCACAACAGAAGAACCGCTCCAGTCTATGTTCATTAATGCAGATCCGAATGCGCTGTTGTTAAAATAATTCCTGTAAACCATATCCGCGCGGCTTCCTGCAGAAAAACCCGCGGGCGGCTGCGATAAAAATGAGGCGTCAGAAGTAAGCGGAATAATTATTTCGTTTCCTTCCATACCTGCAGCGCGGTAGAGTCCTGTGGTATCAGTCTGTTCAAATGTAAAGCCCGCTGTAACTTGCGCCTTTAAATTATCAAAATCCCACGAAACTTTTCCGCTTAACCCTGCAGTACCAAGACTTGAAACGCCGTCTTCTGTAAAGGAGGAACTTTCTGTTAGATTCCACCTTACTCCCAACGCGCCGGATGCGGAAAAAGGACTGTCCTTTTTATCATAGATCAGCCCCGCTCCCGCCGTAATGCTGCCAAGACGCGTTTCCTCGCTTCTCCTGAGGAACGTTATGCGTATTATTTCATTGTTGCCTGCAGGCGAAGAAAGGCTGACTTCTCCGGAAGACTGGTTATAGCTGAAAGCAGTATCCTGAATGCCGCTTCTGTAAACCTGTATCGAATTCGCGGATGCATCCGTCCCTATGTAAAAGCCTTCAGTCTCATTGAAATTTGTAAAACGCAGAACGATGTCTCCTGTAAAAACATTTAAACCAGGCAGATAAATTTCCGGGTACTCCTTTACAAGGGGCAGATAGTTTTTTGGATCGCGAAGAGAATATCCGCCCTGTGTGTGAAGCAGTTCATATACGGTTTTTCTGTTTACTGAGCCTGCGCTAAAAACAGCGTCATCTGAAATTAAACTCTCTTCCTGCAGGACAAGGGCAAAGCCGTTTATTTCTGCACCGGAAGAAAGTTTTACAAGGGACGCATACTCTGATGAATTAGGCGAATCGTATCTGCTGCGCCTCTCAAAAGGAGAGAAAGTTCCCGGCTCGTAAATGACAAGCGCGTAAACTCCGTTTATTCTAACATCACCGGGTCTTGAAGATGCGCCTATACCGTTCCCGCACTGAGGATAGTTTTCAAGGTTTACAGAATCAAACCAATTCTGAACACTGTCAAGAAAAGAACCGGGCGCAGAACCGTCATAATAGCCCATCGAGGCGTTCCACGGCTGGCTGTTTCCGTTAGCTGAATAGGCGGCTGCAACCATCCCGTTTTGTTTAACGTTCAGTTCCGCTAACCCCTGTGTCTTTCCTGCGGAATATTCGCCGGGAAGCGCAAGCCTCCACCTGCGCCCCGATGTATCAAAAAGAGTCCCCTTTTCATCTTCAATGTAAATTATTATATCCGTATCAATATTTGTGTCGGGAAGCACAAAGGAAACTCCCCTTCTTGAATCTTCAACCTGTACATAACTGTAGGTGCGTTCCCTGCCTCCCGTGAATACTCTCTCTTCCCTGGAAGCGATGTCATATCTTAAAAGCGCGTAGATATCAAGATTCCCCCTGTTCATGTGACTGAAAAAACCAAACGAGGAACGCGTGTCGCCTCCAAGATCGATATACGGAAAAGAAGGAAAATCGAGTCCTGTATTTCCAATTCCTGCATACTGAAAAAAATCGCCGGGAAAACCTTCGTACCCTGCACGGTAGGTATTCTGGCTTGAATCATCCAGGAAATTTGCCTCGACAAACCACTTGTCCCTAATCCAAAGGGAGAGCATGATATCGGCTTCCTGCTTAAAAAGTATCGGGGTGTCGGGCGAAGCAAAGGCGTACCCAAGAGGCGATTTTGAAAAACCGAAATTCCCCTGAAGAGAACCTTTCCATGAACCTGTTAAAAAAAGCGAAACAGATGAATCTCCAAGCGAAAGGTTTATGAATTCCTTTGACGCCTCTCCGTAGATCCTCCTTCGCAGTTCCTCCATTTCCTGATCGGAAAGCGGCTCATACACCTGCTCATCTTCAATTTCGCTTTCCTGGGAAAAAATAAAAACAGGTTTTAGCAGAAAAAAAATAAGGAGAAATAAAAATGCGCCAGCCCTTCGCAAAGATAACATTTATGTTTATAATAACCTATATTTCAATGATTGTTTCAATGATTAAGATTATTTTTCAAATACCCGATGCTGCAAATATCAAAGATAAACGCAGCGTAGTCAAGTCGATAAAGGACAAGATGCAAAAACGTTTTCGTATGAGCGCTGCAGAAACCGATATGCTGGACTCAATTTCCTTCGCTCAGATAGGAGGCGCTCTAGTTTCCAATTCTAAAGCGTTCGGAGAAACTGTAATGCAAAAAGCATTTACTATGATAGAAAAAGAAACTCCTGTAAGGATTCAGGATGTCAGTATTTATTCAGAGGAATTTTAATGAAGAGAAATCCGTTTTTAAAAATTTTATCGGTTGCGGTTTTTTTTACGCTTACATCATGCCTTGGTCTTTCAATCGATATTGAAACACAGAGAAGCGGCTCCGGAAAAATTAACATGGAGTATCGTATTTCCGGCGGCATCGAAAACATTGGAAGACTGGACGGGAATGAAAGATGGTCGATACTTGCCGTCGGAAGAGCCGATTGGGAAAGGACTGCTGCCCGAATTGACGGAATGAAACTTGCCTCTTTTTCATCAAGGGAGAGAGGCGATGAAACGCTTACAAGCGTAACCCTTGAATATGAAAGCGCGGAAGTTTTACTTGCGTTTCTTGATCCTAACGGCGTAAGCACGCGCTTTCCCGGATGCAAACTGGCTTTTTTACTTATTGATCCTGTTTCCGAATATTTGGACAGGGATTTAGCCGCACTTATGATGCAAGCCTTTGACGGCTATAAATTTTCGATGAGTTTTTCAGGAGATGCAAGTTCATCAATTTCATTTTTTGACGGAACGTTAAAAGAGATCCCGCCTCCTCCAGGCTGCGAGATCGTATCCTCCGGAAGAAAAGTTTCGTTTAACATTGACATGAGCCGTTTACTTTCGATGACAAACGGCTTTGGAATTTGTATAAGGTAAGAATAACAACCACAGAGACACGGAGAAATTAATTTATACTGGCTCCGTGGTAAAAATTTTTACTTTGTTTATTCGAAAATTTTTCTTCCTTTTGCG
>Ga0082212_10012348_pt1 | contig 10763 bp, 13 predicted proteins | sample TergutNt197P3_FD_71548 | JGI IMG/M metagenome (GOLD analysis project Ga0082212, IMG submission 71548) | Neocapritermes taracua P3 segment gut microbial communities from Petit-Saut dam, French Guiana - Nt197 P3 | ecosystem: Host-associated > Arthropoda: Insects > Digestive system > Gut ...
TACCATATTTTCCGCGCGTTGTCAAGCAAATATTGTTTTGAGTTTCCCCAAAAAATACGGTCCCCCGATTGAAACCCCAACTGCCCCCCTGGGGGCAGTTAGAAAAGAATAGCCCAATGGGCAAACTCTTCCTGTAACTGTTGGCCATCACACTAACAAGCACAGGAGGGTAACCCAATGAGCCAGTCAGAGTATACCACGGCGGAGAAGAAATCAGAACACTTAAATGTCGAAGAGCGCAAAACAATAGAGCGGATGTTGCGCGATGGGGCCAACAAGGGAGAAATCGCCCGGGCATTATACCGTGACAAAAGCACCATCAAGCGGGAAATCAAACGGGGCGGCGTGGTTCAGCGCAAACGCAACCCATACGAGAGCAAAGACCCAAATCGCCCGGAGTATATTGAGTATACCGTATACTTCGCGGATGCCGGACAGCGCGTGTATGAGCAGAATCGGGACAACTGCGGAGCGAAGAACAAGGTGATTGCTTGCGCCGGATTGGTTTCGTTTGTCGAAGAGAAAGTCTTGGGGCCGGAAAAATGGTCGCCGGATACGGCAATCGGATACGCAACAGCCAGCAACCTCTTTCCTGGGCAGGAATTTACCACCAAGACATTTTACAACTGGATTGATGATGGGCTGGTGAAAATCAAGAACATTGATTTACTCTTAAAAGTTCGACGCAAGCCTAAAACAGCACGAAAAGAGCGCAAAAAGAAGCTAGGAAAAAGCATAGACGAGCGTCCCGCCATTGTAGAAACCCGTGAGGAATTTGGCCATTGGGAAGGCGATGGGATTGTCGGCAAAGGGCAGCAAGGGCACTTGATTACACTTGTTGAACGCAAGCTGGGCGTGGGGTTGCTGTTCAACGCGGGGAGCAGAGAAAGGGATAAAATTGTGGGGATTATGGATGACTTGGAGAAGCAATACGGCGCTCATTTCTCCTCGATATTCAAAAGTATCACGTTCGATAACGGCTCAGAGTTCGCCGACAGTTCGGCGATGGAGCGGGACGGCAGAACCGAAGTCTATTACGCGCATCCTTACAGCAGTTTTGAGCGCGGCACAAACGAAAACTGGAATGGAATCGTCCGGCGTTTCATCCCTAAAGGCAGCAGCTTCGAGAATCTAACAGAAGCGCACTTGCAGAGAATCAACCACTATATCAATACAATGCCCAGAAAAAGGTTTGGATACAAGACGCCGCTGGACTTGTGGCACGAGCAGATGAATGGTATGATGGTGGCATAGTCCAACCTTTTGTCAGGGGCTGCCCGCCCCCGACACCCCCGGCCAGCGCGGCGGCGCTGGACCCGCGTGGGTAATAGGCCAACGTCCCCACGCAGAGGGGCAGTTGAATTTTCAACCGGGGATTTAAAACTATTTTGACAATTGTTTTTGTAATAGGTATATTAATTCCAACAATCGTAGCGGCATTCGCTTTTGCTGAAAGATTCCAACATAATGATGATGGGCAAACATACGGGTCAGGGTATGTTGAGGATCCTACACAAGCGTACACACCGGACCTCATCCTTGCTGAAGGCCTTGACGGTACGATAGGTTACGTGTACGATCATGAACTTAGTTTCGGTCCGTTTGAAAACCCAAAGAACGAAGCGGAACGTATGGCATATAATGAACAGCTGCTTGAATTGGCATATGAGCAGCTGTCAAAAGACGATCCATATCTATGGTATATCCCTCTCTATTAACCCGATGGGAAAACCGTTATTGGAAAACTCGGGGTTGGAAATCCAGAAATAACGATCAGGCTTTTGAGTGACAACGCGGATTAAGAGCCGCAGTGGGAGAATGTTTTGTGGTGGTTCTGTTTTTTAGCAACCCATACAATCAATTCTCCCCCAAAAGAGTTTTGACCCGGTCTACGGCGCCCGCCCGTTGCGGCGCGCGCTCCAAGCGGCCATTGAGGACAAGGTGGCCGAGCGGATGCTGGCACGGACGCATCAAAGCCGGGGGGAGCGGTTTTGTGACGGTCCGGGACGGAAAACTGGTTTTGGAGTAAATGGTGAGGAAAAGCAAAAGGGGCTGTTGCACTAAGAGCCTGTTTAACATCTTCACATAACCTCCAAAAAGTGGTATTATGTTACCCAAAGGCAGGAGGTTATGAAGATGAGAGCGACATATCCGAGCGATATAACGCGGGAGGAGTTTTCTGTAATCATAGCGGATCTACTGTCCGCCACAAAAGAAACACACCCACGCGATATAGATATATATGATATATTTTGTGCGGTTTTATATCGGATCAGAGAAGGTTGCCGTTGGCGGTCGCTGCCGCATGATTTTCCCAAATGGCAGATTTGCTACTACCACTATAATCTGTGGAGAACCGCCAAAGAGAATCAGGAGAGTGTGCTTGACTGCGTACTTCGCAGACTTGTGGAAGCCGAACGTGTCATAGATGGGCGCAACGAGCAGACGACCATGATCATTGTAGATTCGAAAAGTGTCAAGAACACTGATACGGCTGAGGAAAAAGGCTTTGACGCGGGAAAAAAACTTCCGGAATAAAGCTTCACATCGGTGTTGATACGCTGGGATTGCCCCACTCCATGTTTATCAGCACGGCTGATGTAACTGACCGCAACGGCGCAATTACCATGATTGGCTATGCTGCCCCTAATCTGTTCAGATGCCTGAATGTATTGGTTGACGGAGGGTATACAGGAGAGACTTTCGCAAACAGCGTAAAAATACTGATCGGTGCTGATGTCGAAGTTGTGAAACGAAATGAACTCCATACATTCGCCGTCTTGCCAAAACGATGGATTGTCGAGCGTTCTTTTGGTTGGCTCGAAGACTACCGTTTGTTGTGGAAAAACTGTGAGCGTAAAATACATAATTCCCTGCAAGCTGTGAAACTGGCCTTCTTTTCCTTGCTTCTACGGAGATATTAAACAGGCTCTGAGAAATAGTTATTTACAAGAGATAGAAGGAAACAAAAAGAGGATTCGGGTAATAGAAGATGAAATAAAACTGTTGAACGCTAAAATGGATACGAAAAATAATGCAATTAGCATTTTGACGAAGTACAACACAATCAATAAATTGAACAAAGTAATTGTTGATGAATTTATCGATAAAATTTACATTGGTAATGTAAATTTAGAAACAAAAGAAAGAGACATTATCGTTGAATGGAACATTGAAGAAAATATATAAATAGTTGGGGAACTCCGATTCTAAAGCATGAAGGAATAGGAGCAACCCAAGATTAAGGATAACTATAATAATTCAAGAAATACACATAGTTTAAAGGCAACATTCTTTGCCTTTTTCTATTGGGAGTATAGATAGACATTTTAAGTTGTATTTGATGTTCACAAAATCGCCACAACAATGACACACATTTACCCTTCCATTATGAATCAGAAGTGTTATAATGTGTATAATGGGAGAAAATCTCAGGACACAGGAACTCGTTTGACAACGTGTTCTTTTTATTTGGAAGGTGGTGGTGTATTTGAAAAATATCTGTTATTTTGCTAAAATATCTATCCTTAGTTGGGGGTGATGGCTCTTATGTGAAACCGATCACACGGAAAAATAAAATATGGCTTTAAATGATGGTAGTAAACGCTTTTGTCGCTTACTGCCTTTTTTATGAATTATTTAATTAAATAAAGGGGGATTTGTATGTATAATGATAAGGTTTTATCATTTCAGAATTTAGAGAATTTCAATTATGAAGAAACAAAAAGGAACGTAATAAGCTATTTTGTAAATTTGGAAAAGTTAGAATGGGAGTTAGCCAAACTAAACGCTCAAAAAGGCTTGACGGCCAATTATGATTTTTCTGTTGAGTACAAACGACAGCCGTATATCCGACTTGGAAAAGATATGTTCAATATATCTGCCAAGGCCAATAAAGAGGAACAATTCAAAAAATATATTTGTAGTTACTATTTGGCTAAAAATATGTTATCTGAAAAAGAACAGTTATATATAAGTGAATGTTTTATAAATCGTAAATTTCAAGATGAGTTAGTGGATTTATTGGGTTTTAACAATCGTGATAATCATGAATTTAGAAGAATCAGAAGAAGTGCCATTTATAAATTTGCTGACTTATTGGATTTAGTAGTAGAGAAGGAGAATTAGAACCTGTATTCAAAAATATATTGCTAATATATTGAATTCTGGAGGTATTTCTGCAACTATATCACATTGTTTTCTCTGGACGCGGCTTGCTCTAGCACTGTATCAACTAATTCCATGCCTCGCTCGAACTCAATGACCCACAAAACAAATATTCGTTGCGAATAAGTTGCGAAAATGTCTTATGTTTTTGAATACAGCTTCTTAGAGTAATGGAAAGAAAAGTATTAGTAGATGAAATAGTTAGATTCAGCCTTAAATATAGGATTTTTAACACAAAAATTGAAATAGGCGAACTGAGAAACAGGATAGAATGTAATTTGAAAGACAGTGTATTTGTTGAAAATCTTATCAATACGATCATAGTTAAAACAAACAATCGTAAGAAATTAGACATAGAGAAGCTGAAAGAATTACCATTAGAACTCGAAAAAATAAGATTAGACCTGGAATATAAAGATGGGAATTAAAGGGTGAGGCTTGAAAAATTATTTGAGAAAAGCGGTAATAGGACTAGCACCAATTACAATATTTATTAAGTTAAGCGGCTTCATAGAAAGGCAGGTGGTCTAAATGACCATAGAAGAATTAGAAATACTGCAAACGACTGACATCGAAAATGTAGATAAAAAGACACTGATCGACATAAAAAAAGCTATTACCCAGAATTTCCGTCCTACCAAAGACCAAATAACAGAGTTTTTTGAAACAATAGGCAATCCCTATTGTTTTTTGGTCGAGAGAACGCCTGTTAAAATCTCTTTCTCAAGAACGGGTAAAACTCTTGACGAGGCAGTAGCGGAACATTTAACGAACCAAAAAAAAAGAATGATCCTTGTCCCCCCTGAGAGGAAAGCTATCTAGTGATCCGCGATAGGAATACTAATGAAACATTCACGGGGGCAAGGAAGGTTTGGAGAGTTGGCCTATACATCAGGCTGTCTAGGGATGATGGAAACGAGGTCAGTCTAAGCGTTCTGAATCAAAAGGAACGCTTAAACAGTTTTTTAGAGAGCCATGCGGAAGAATTTGAATTAGTTGATTATTACATAGATGACGGATTCACAGGAACCGATACAAACCGGGCAGGATTTCAGAGGCTCATAGAGGACATAGAGAGAGGGAGAGTTACTTGCGTCATCGTTAAAGACGTTTCCCGGCTTTCGAGGAACTATATTGAAGCCGGGCAGTACATGGAGCAGTTTTTTATTGAGCATGATGTAAGATTCATTTCCCTAGAGCTTCCGTATCTGGACAGCTACAAGCACCCGGAACAGATGAACAGTATAATCGTTCCCATCCAGAACGTTATTAACGATGATTTTTGCCGTCAGACCTCAATTAAGATAAGAGGGGTATTTAATACCAAGAGGAGCAAGGGCGAGTATATCGGCGGTTTCGCGCCCTATGGCTATGTGAGAGACCCGGAAGATACCCACAGATTTATTATTGATCCCGAAGCGGCGGAGATCGTCCGGGATATATTCCAGTGGTATGTTGCCGGGCTTAGCAAAATGGGTATTGCCCGAAAATTAAACGAGCTACATATACCAAACCCATCAGCCTATAAGAGGCTGAAAGGGATTAACTACCGAAATTCTATGGATAAAGTCAGTGACAGTCTATGGGGCTATCCCACAATTTCAGATATTCTGAAAAATCGAATGTATTTAGGCCACATGGTACAAGGCAGATATAAAGTCAAAAGCCATAAAGTCCATAAGCAGATAAGAATGCCGGAGGAAGAATGGTTTATTGTCGAGGGTACTCACGAGCCGATCATTGACGAAGAAATATTTGCCCAAGCGAGACGACTACAGGAAAGAGACGGAAGAACCGCGCCCAATAAAAATCAAGTACATCTTTGGGCGGGGTTCCTTCGCTGTGCTGATTGTGGGAAAGCCTTAACCAGAACTACAGCTAAAGGGATTGCCTATTATAACTGCCGCACATACCGGGAGAAATCAAAAGAGGAATGTACCAAGCATTCCATACGTGAGGATAAATTAGAAAGAGTTGTTTTAGCTGTCATTCAGTCTCAAATCAGCCTTGTTTCCGAGGTGTCCGATATTATCGAGGCCATAAATCAAGCGCCCGAAACGCGCCGCCAATCAACCCGCATTGATAAGCTCATAATCAGCCATCGAAGCGAGCTAGAGAAAACAAGAAATTTACTGGATTCTTTATATCTCGATTGGAAGAACGGAGATATAAGCGCCGAGCAGTACAGGCGTGTACAAGAAAAGTCAGAGGAACTGATCAGACGGCTATTATCGGCTATAGCGGAAGCGGAAAGAGAAAAGGAAACCATCAGAGCGGGTATCAATCAAGATAACCCGTATCTGACACACTTTCTCCAGCATGAAAACATTGGTGAGTTGACTAGAAGTACCTTGATAGACTTGGTTGATACTATCTACGTTCATGAGGGTGGGGAAATAGAAATCTGCTTTAATTATCAAGACCAATTTCAATTACTGGCTGATTACATTAAGGATTCGGGACGCGAAGCGAGTTTTACTAAAATCTTAAAAATCAGGTAGTGGCAAGGGATAAGCCCGGTTTGGTAAGCAATAAGGCCCTAATGGCCCCTATGGATATACACAACCAAGTATACCTACTAAAGTTTGGTAAACAATGTTGGCCTTATGGCCCACAGGGTACCGGCCTGCTGATCTCGCCCGAAAACACGCGCCCGGAGCCGCTGCTGCGCGGCGGCACGGGCAGCGGTTCCGCTGAACTCACCATGCCGGATTTTTTGCCTGACCGCTTGGAGGCGGGCACACAAAACACCCCGGGTATTGCCGGGCTGCTGGAAGGGATGCGTTATGTCAACCGGCGCGGCGTCGACGTCATCCTGCGCCATGAACGCGCTCTGACGGTCAAACTGGTCCAAGCGCTGCAGAGTCTTCGGAGAGTACGGCTGTACCACGCCGATCACTTATTTTGCCAAACCGGCGTACTCTCCTTCACTGTATCCGGCTCCGATCCGGAATGCGTGGCCGAGAGGCTCTCTCAAAAAGGTATCGCGGTTCGTTCCGGGCTGCACTGCGCCCCCATGGCGCACAGGAGCGCCGGCACATTCCCGGCGGGCAGCGTGCGTGTGAGCGTGTCCGATTTCAATACGGCGCATGACATAGATGTTTTTTGTCAGGAGATGGAAAGAATCTCACGGAAGTAAAAGATAAGTCATAAAATACGGAAAAAAGGAAAAACTGATACTGTTTATCACGAGCGGACGCGCGGCGCACATCCGGCGGCGACAAAACATTGATCCCGGGATCAGGCCGCCGGAAGCGACCGGTCGTCCGCCCGGCCGTTGATACACGCGTCGTGTCCGTACAGTATGGATCATATTCCAACTTACAAAGGAAAACAATATGAAAAAAAAGAACCGAAAGATCCTCAACGCAATCCTGGCCATCCTGGTGATGGCAACCCTGCTGAGCTCCGCAACGGCCTATGCCGCCGGCAATAGCTGGGGGGTGAGCTACCCGGCAGAGGGACAGACGCCCATTGGCGACGTGTCGACCGAATACTTGGCGCAATTCGACGCCATCTATCATGGCGACACCACCCAAAAGGTTATCTACCTGACCTTCGACGCCGGCTATGAGAGCGGCCAAATGCCCCAGATCTTGGACACGCTGAAGAAACATGGGGTGAGCGCCGCTTTTTTTATTGTAGGCCATTATATCAAAGCCAACCCGGAATTGACCAAGCGGATGGGCGACGAGGGCCACACCGTGGGCAATCATACCAACCATCACCCCGACATGTCAAAAATCTCCGACATGGACGCCTTCCGCCGGGAATTGGAGTCGCTGGAGGCCATGTACCGGGAGACCACCGGCCGGGAGATGTCCCGTTTCTACCGCCCGCCGCAGGGCAATTACAGTGAGCTGAACTTAAAACAGGCCAAACAGCTGGGCTACAGGACGGTGTTCTGGAGCCTAGCCTATGTGGATTGGATGCGGGACAGGCAGCCCGCTCCTGAGACGGCCTTCAAAAAACTGCTGCCCCGTACCCATAATGGCGCCATCGTGCTGCTGCACAGCACGTCGAAGACCAACGCCGGGATTCTGGACGAGCTGTTGACCCGTTGGAAGAATGAAGGGTATCGGTTCGGCAGGCTGGAGGAGCTATCAGAAAAGCCGTCCGCGTGAAAGGGATATGTTTTATCAAGATGGGCGCCTTTGGAATCGAAGACGCCCATCTTGTCGGTTTCACCCTATTGTCTATGATCTAAACTTTTTCATCCCATCAGCAATGCCATAACCGCTTTCTGCGCGTGCAACCGGTTCTCGGCCTCGTCGAAAATCTCCCCGGCATGGTCCTCAAATACCTCGGCGGTGATTTCCTCACCCCGGTGAGCCGGCAGGCAGTGCTGCACCATGGCCTTAGGTTTGGCCAGGTTCATCAGCTTCCGATTGACCTGATAGCCCTCGAAGGCCACACGCCGGACCTGCGTCTCGGTCTCCTGACCCATGCTGGCCCACACGTCAGTCACCAGCACATCGGCATCCCTGGCGGCTTCCTGGGGATCACGCGTCAGCAAAAACGCTTTGGGGTATTGCGCGGCGAAGTCCAGCACCTCCGGCGCCGGATCGTAGCCCTCGGGCACCGCCGCCGATACGTTCATGCCGCAGGTGAGGCCGCCGGCGACAAGCGAATTGCACATGTTGTTGCCGTCTCCGATATAGGCCAATCGCACGCCCTCCAGCGCGCTCAGGTGCTCCCGGATGGTCATCAGATCGGCCAGCACTTGGCAGGGATGGGCAAAATCGGTCAGGCCGTTGATGACCGGTACCGAAGCCCATTCGGCCAGCGAATCCACCTCGGACTGGGCAAAAGTGCGGATCATGATACCGTCCACATAGCGCGACAGCACCCGCGCCGTGTCCTCCAGCGGCTCGCCCCGGCCGATCTGCAGGTCGTGGGTGTGCAGGCACAGCGCCTGACCGCCTAACTGGTACATACCGGTCTCGAAAGATACCCGCGTACGGGTGGAGGCCTTCTGGAAGATCATTGCCAGCGTCTTGCCCGGCAACACCTTGTGTTCCCGGCCGTGTTTGAGGTTGTATTTCATCTGATCGGCCAGATCCAGAATATCCAGGATGTCCTGTTTGGACAGGTCTAATAGTTTCGTGAGGTCTTTTTTCATGACGATTCCTCCTTATTTCGTTAGATGAATTGACATTCCACAGCCCAACTCATCTGTCGGACGTTGGATGAATCCAAACTTCTTGTAAAACGTCTCTTTGCCTCTCTTGGACATAAGATTTACAAATTTGTAGTGTCCCGGCGCGATCTTCTCATTGATATACGCCATAATACGCGTCATGATCTCCCTGCCCAGCCCTTTGCCCTGGTACTCCGGCTGGACAATGACATCGGCCACATAGACAATATACCCGTAATCCGTGATAACCCTGGCCATACCGACCGCCTTTTCCCCGTCTCTGGCGCAAACGATGAAGGCGGAGTTTTCCAGCCCTTGGGCGGCTAAGCTGTTTTCAAGCTCGCCCCAACCCACGCCTGTCCGCAAAGCGTTGAATTCCTCCGGCGTGAGTGTATCTGTGTATGTGATATTCATATGGCTTTCATCACCCGTTCAAAAATCTCCAGCCCCGCGGCAATGTCCTCATTCCCGATGACCAGCGGCGGCAGGAAGCGCAACGCGTCAGTCCCGGCTGTCAGGGAGACCAGTCCGGCGTCCAGCAATTTGAGGTTCCAGTCCTTCGGCGCGCCGTCTTTGACAGAAAGGCCGATCATCAGGCCCTTGCCCCGTATGCCGGCGACTGGCGGCAGATCCATGGCCTCGATCCGCGCCCGGATGGCGTCGCCTCTTGAAATCACCTGGGGCAGAATCGGTTCCAGAATGTTCAGCGTGGCCAGCGCGGCGGCGCAGCACAGCGGATTGCCGCCGTAAGTGGTGCCGTGGTCGCCCGGACCAAGCACATCGCGTATTTTTTCTCCGACCAGGAAACCGCCCATGGGCAGGCCGCCCGCGATACCCTTGGCGAAGGAGACCGCGTCGGGCGTCACGCCCAAATCCTGAAAGCCGAACCAATGCCCGGTCCGTCCGATACCGGTCTGTATCTCATCCATGAGCAGCAGCCAATCCCGCTCGCGGCATAGCGCCTCTGCCCGCTTGACGTATCCGGCGTCCAGCGGCCAGACGCCGCCCTCTCCCTGCACCGGCTCCAACAGGATGGCACACACATCGCCCGGCTGCTCTTCCAGCGCGCCGATATCGCCCGGCTGCACGTGCCGAAAGCCCGGTGTAAAGGGGTCGAAATGTCTGTGGAAATGCTCCTGCCCGGTGGCGGCCAAGGTCGTGATGGTGCGCCCGTGGAAAGAGCCGGTCAGGGTCAGAATCGTGGCCCGGCCCTCCCCGTATGCGTCCCGGCTGTATTTGCGGGCGGTCTTGATCAGCCCTTCGTTGGCCTCGGCCCCCGAGTTGGCGAAGAACACCCGGGACAGCCCGGACAATTCGCACAGCCGCTTGGCCAGCTGCCCCCCCGGCCGGGTGTAATACAGGTTGGACACATGGGCCAGCTGCCCGGCCTGCCCGCTCACGGCCTCTACCCACTTGGGATGGGCGTACCCCACCGAGTTGACCCCGATGCCTGAAC
>Ga0082212_10012349_pt1 | contig 10763 bp, 7 predicted proteins | sample TergutNt197P3_FD_71548 | JGI IMG/M metagenome (GOLD analysis project Ga0082212, IMG submission 71548) | Neocapritermes taracua P3 segment gut microbial communities from Petit-Saut dam, French Guiana - Nt197 P3 | ecosystem: Host-associated > Arthropoda: Insects > Digestive system > Gut ...
CGATGACGCCGTCTCGCAGCTCCACGACCCCGTCGTGCAGCTCCACGATTCCGTCGTACAGCTCGATGACGCCATCGTGCAGCTCCACGACTCCGTCCCGGAACTCTGCGACGCCATCCCGCAGCTCGATCACGCCATCCAGAAGCTCCCGGGAGCCGTCCCTGAGCTCCTTGGCGCCATCCGCCAGCTTGCCTACGCCGTCGCGGTACTCCTCCACGCCCGCCATATACTCGTCCAGCCCGTACTGGTACTGGCTGAGCCCTTTGACGAAGGTGGACATGCCGTCTGCAGTTTTATCCGCGTTTGTTGCCAATAAATCCACGCCGCCGACATAAAGACCGAGTCCGGACAGGAGATCATCGTAATGGCTCAGCATCCAAAACAGCGACGCTAAAGGGTTCTCTCCCAGAGGGTCTGAATACTCGTTGATCCCTATAACCGCAAAATTTCCAATGTAGTTCAAACGGTTCAAAGGCAGTAAAGCGTCGGGGAAACCGGTCCCAACAAGCTGAGCGTTCACCATACCAAAGATAACATCATTGAAGTACTGTTCAAAACCCATATATAGGCTACCGCCGCCAGCCGCGATTAGCCCAGACCCCTCAGCGTAGTCCGCCAGCCCCGCGCCTATCTCTTTCCCGCCCCTGACGACGCCGCCGAAGCCGCCGGCGAGCTCAAACATGCCGTCCGCCAGCTTCTTCGCGCCGTCGTACAGCTCGTCTATCCCGTCGCAGAGCTCGATTATACCGTCGTCGAATTCCTCCACGCCCTCCGCCAGCTCCTCCACGCCTTCAAGCATCTCGTCCATGCCCTCGGCCATTTCCGCCACGCCGTCTACTAAGTCCTCTACGCCGTCTACCAGTTCCTCTGTACCGTCGGCTAGCTCGGCTACGCCGTCCTTCAGCTCTTCCGTGCCGTCGGCAAGTTCCTTCACGCCGTCGTCAAGCTCGACTACACCGTCGGCGAACTCCATCATTCCGTCATAGAGCTCCACCACGCCGTCGTACATATCGAAGATACCGTCCAGCAGTTCCTTTACGCCGTCGTCCAGCTCGATCAGCCCGTCGATGAGCTCCCGGATATCCGCCATGTCCACGTCGTCGAAATCCAGGCCCATATTCATGGTGACGCCGGCGATAGTGATCGCGGGCATCTTGAAATCCTCCACGTCCGCAGTCAGCGTCAGCCCGGTCTCGCGCCCCGGCAGCACGATGAAGTTGATCTGCTTGCTTCCCCCCGCCGCGGCGACGGTACCGCCATCGGCGGATATATTCCTGCATATGCCGGAGTCCAGCGAGACCGCGATCTGCAGGCAGTATCGGTCATAGAAGTCCAGGCTCCCCCGGGGATTATGCCGGGTAGAGATTTCCATCTCAAGGAAGCCGCTCATACCGCCCAGGTCTTCCGGCGCCACCGCCATGCCGTCTAGCTTGTAGGTGATGGTGAAGACCCAGGGGAGCTCCGCGTCCATCAGGAAGCCTTCATAGTAGAGCCTGTCGCCTTTCGTATCGATGGTCACCACGCCGTCCTTCAGGCTCAATGTGTCCGTATTGGACAGGTTCTGCACATAGGCGTAATTCCCGTAGTCGGTGATCTGCCCGTCCCCGTCCAGGGCGAAGCTGTTCACTACATAGATCTCATCCACAGACCCGTCGTTGAGCAGCCGCACATAGACGACCTCTTCCTTCAGCGAAGGGGCGGCGCCCGCAGGCACGGGGGGCAGCAAGCCGGCAAGCAGAAGCGCCGCCAGGCCTAAGCTGCAGAAGCGCAGGGCCATACGCCTCTGCGGCGCCCCGCCTTGTCTAAGCAGTATTGGCGCCGCGTCGCGCGGTTGTTTGTCGAATAAATGTTTCAAACGAATCCCCTCCAAAGCATATCGAAAGCGCGTCCGGTCAACGCCCGGTGCTTTCGTTGTTTATTCGTCAAAGTAGAAACCCGACTTCAGCGTAGTCTTCGCGATGGCTTTGTCGCATACGTTGAGCATAGTCGGCAGGAAGCACAGCACCATAAACATGGAGAGCAGCGTACCCCGCCCCAGCAGGAGCCCGATGTCCCGGATACTCATATTTGTCGAGGTGAGATAAAGGGCGAAGCCTGCCATAGAAAGGGTCAGCCCGGAGATAATGATGGACTTGAACGCGTCGCCCAGGGATTTGTGAAGGGCGGCTTTTTTCGGCATAAGCTTCCGGTTTTCCCGGTAGTAATCCGTCAGCAGTATAGCGTAATCCACGGTGGCGCCCAACTGCACCGTACTCAGCACCAGGAAGCCGATGAAGTTGATGGACACATCCGTGAAGTAGGGGATGGACAGATTGATCCATATGCCGGTCTCTATGGTGATCAGCAGGATGAAGGGCAGCGTCAGGGATCGGAAGGAGAGCATCAGCACTAGCAGGATGGAAACGATTGCGATGATATTTACGCGCAAAGTATCGACCTTCACGATATTTTTCATATCGAAGAGGTTCGCGCTCTGCCCCGCAGAGTAAAACTCATCGTAGTAACGGGCCGCAGCCTTATTTATCCGCTCCACGAGCCCAAAGGCAAGATCGCCCTCGCCGGGTGTATCGGTGTAAATAATGATGCGGGCGTACTCTTCGGAATAGAACTGCCCGGTGATATCATGGCTCAGAAAGCCCGCTGGGATCGAAGGCCCCACCGTCAGCGCGTAAGACATGACCGCGTTCACATATTCGAGGCTTTCCAGTTCCAGGCCCAGGTCCCGTTCCCGGACGATATCCCCCGAGGGAACCAGGAGAACGATGATATTCGTTTTGCCGAATACGTCCTCCACGGCTTTCTTGTCCCGCTCCAGATATGTACCGCCGCTGGCCGAACCCGCGCCGTAGACGAACTCCGTGCGCCGCTGCCCCAGAAAGCTGGGGACGATGACCAGGACAACGATGAGGATCGCGGGGACAGACGCCTTGGAAAGCACCCTGTGAATATTGCTGAAGTCGGGGAGGATGGATCGCCGCCGCGTCCGGTCAAGGGCGCCGGTGGCGCGCAGCGTGAGAGAAGGCATGAAAAAGATCACGGAGATGAAACCGCAGATGATGCCTTTGAAGAGAACCAGCCCCAGATCCGCGCCGATCTTGAATTGCATGAAGACCAGGGCGAGAAAGCCAAATAGCGTAGTCAGGGCGCTGGCGGATATCGCCGTGACGGAAGAAATGATGGCGCGCTTCATGGCTTCGTCTTTGTTATCGTATACCTTCCGGTTTTCCGCGTAGGCATGCAGGAGAAAAATGGCATAGTCCATGGTGACCGCCAGCTGCAGGATGGGGCTCACCGAATTTGTCAAAAACGACACTCTGCCGAATATGATGTTCGTCCCCATATTGACGACTACCGCGACGCCGATGGCGCAGAGGTAGAGCAGCGGCTCCAGCCATGAGCCTGTGAATATCATGAGGATCACCACGGCAAGGGGTACGAGTATGGCCATGGCTTTCAGCACTTCCGACACGGCGGCGTTCTGCATGAATTCCATATCCGCGGCTTCACCGGAGAGGGCGCCCTTCTCCCCGATCAGCGCCCTGATCTCCGCGCAGGCTGTGCGGGACATGCCGTCGCCGATGGTGGCCATGAAGAGCGCCGCGCCGTCTTTGTAGTACTCTTCGACCAGGGCGGCATTCTGCATACGAAGGGGCGTCTTCAAGTCTGCCACGTCGTCCAGCCACATGACGTCGCTCACCCCCGGGACCTCGGCCAGTAGCGCTTTATACGCCAGGGCTTCCACGACGGAGACGTCCCTGACCATCACATTCAGGTTGGGTATCGACTGGGAAAACTCCGCCTTCATGAGATTTACCGCCCGGGTGGACTGGGCGCTGGGGGGGAGGTAGTCCACCATGTTGTAGTTGATGCCTACAAACAGGTATAACGCGGCGCAGACCAGGGTCAGCGCGATGAAGAGAACCAAAATCGCGTTCTTATATTTAACGATACCGCCGGCAAGTTTGTCCATGGAGCGTTCCTTCGCAAGTATTGCAGCCCGCCGACATAACCCGGCGAGGGCTGTTTATTGCATTATAGCCCCTCGCGGAGGATTATACAACAATGGCGGCTCCGCGGTACCGGCCTGCCGGGGACAACCACGCGCGTCACAATCGCGTGACGATCACATTCCCCGACTCGTACCGACGCAGGCCCCGGTAGAAGAAAAAGCCGGCCGCTGCGCAGTACGCGGCGGCGCCGCCCAGGGCCGCCAAAGCCAGCCCGGGGGAGAAGGCCTGGAAGAGCCGGAGGGGTACATGGACGGCTATACCCGCCGGGATGACGCTGTACATCAGGGCGCGCACGGCGGGGGCATAGATTTTGTCCGGGTAGACGGAGAAGTTGATGGTGAATTCGAGAGCCATGCGCCCCATGGCCGACGCGTCCCCCCAGTAGAAGCTCAGGGTATGGGCGGCAAGGTTGATGGCCGTGATGAGTACGCCCCCCGTGAGGGCGCCGTACAGAAACCACAGCCACGCAGCCGGCTCCCCCGCGAAGAAAATGAGCATGACCGCGAAGCCGTAGAAGAGATCCCCGTAGGCGGACAATATGGTCCTGGCGCACAGCACGTTGACCAGTACACAACATGGCTGTAGCAGAAAGGCGTCAAGCTCCCCGGTGACGATGAGCCCGGTGAGATTGGCGGCGTTGGCGAAAAGCACATGGGAGAGGCCGTAAGCCGAGCTGGCCACCGCCCAGATGAACAAGACGTCTTTGTACGTGTAACCCGCGATGGCGCCGCCTATCTGCTGAAAGGCGATCCACCAGAAAAAGAGGAACGTGCTATTGGAAAGCGCCATGCCGAAAGCCTGGGAGATGAAGCTTGCGCGGTACTCCAAGGCGGAAGCCAGGTTAAGGCGGAAGTAGCAGGCGAATATCCGCAAATGCTTTTTCATGGTCAACCTCCGTTCACTTGCAGGCGGCGGATACTCAGCTGATAGCACAGCAGCGCCGCCGCGGCCGCTGCCGCTGCCCAAGCTGCCTGCCTGGGGATCAGCTCCAGGCAAAGGGCGGGCGAATAGTTTACGAATATCTTCGCAGGCGCCCAGTAGATATAGGAGAAGGGGAGGTTCTTCGCCACGGGCTGCAGCCAGGCAGGCAGGAACTCCACAGGCAGAAACATGCCCAGCATGAAGCTGAGCTTCTGGTAGATCAGATACAGGGCGAGATTATCCTCCAGCACAAAGGCGGTAAGGCCGATCAGGGTCAGGAAAAAGAAGTTGAGCAGGATGCTCAGGAGGATGGACAGGAGCAGGGGCGCCAGTTCAAGGGGGGTGAAGCTATGGAGGGGGCCGACAAATAGCAAGCCGAGTACGGTAGCCAGAGCCCCGAAGCTGACGAAATTCAAGGGAACCTGCCCCAGGGAGTTCGCTAACTGGTAAAATATATAGTGCGAAGGCCTGCCAAGGAGATAAGCGATGGAGCCGGACTTCACCTCTTCATTCATCTTCTGGAGTATCTCCGCGCCGCAGAAGAAGCTCACGAACTCCGTCATGATCAGATACCACACCATCTGGGCGTAGCTGTACCCGTGGACGGCGCCTTCCTGGTAGATCGCCCGCCAGAGGCTCATAAACACGTAGATGTACAGGGTGAAAAAGCCAAAACGGGAAAACACGGAAGCCCTGTAGGCCAGGGCATTGGTAAAACTGACCTTTGCGATCACATAGTACTTCCTCAAGGCTTTCATACGGGCGCCTCCTCCACGGGCGTATCATCTGAAGCCGCTTCCAGCGGTCTGCCCGTCTCTTGTTGAAATATAGCGGCGATGATGTTTTCCATCGATGTGCCTGGATTGTCGCTCTTCAGCTTATCCACCGGCGAGTCCAGTACAAGGGCGCCATGGTCGATGACCACCGCTCTTTGGCAAAGGTGCTCGATATCCGCCGGGTCGTGGCTGGTGAGGAATACGGTAGTGCCGCGTTCCCGGTTGCGCCGCAGGATCAGCTCCCGTATAGCCTGCTTCACGACCACGTCGAGGCCTATGGTAGGCTCGTCGAGGAAGAGCAGCTCCGGCTCGTGGAGCAGGGAGGCGGCCACCTCGCAGCGCACCCGCTGGCCCAGGGAGAGCTTGCGCACCGGCGTCCGCAGGAAGTCCCCCAGGGCGAAGAGCTCGGAAAGCTCGTCTACGCGGCGTTTGCGCTCAGCTTCGCCGATCTCATAGATAGCGGCAAGGAGGGTGAAGCTGTCCAGAGGGGGCAGATGCAGCCACAGTTGGGACTTCTGGCCAAATACCGTGCCGATGCGCAGGGCCAGCTTACGGCGCTCGTTCACCGGCGACAGGCCAAGGACGGAGACGGCTCCGCCGCTGGGGTGCAGGATGCCGCAGAGCATCTTGATGAAGGTGGACTTCCCCGCGCCGTTTGGCCCGATGAAGGCGAGGATCTCCCCCTGCTCCACGCTCAAGTCCACTTGCTTCACCGCTTCCACTTCCTTGTACTCCGGCTTGGCCAGGGCGCGAAAGCTCGCCCCCAGCCCTTCGGATTTGACCCGGGTGCGGTAAGTCTTGGTCAGGTTCCGCGCGTTGATTGCCTGCATTGCCATTCACTCCTTTAGAGGTTGTGCTCCTGCCTCCGCTTTGCGGCTGCCACATAAAAAAACTCCGGGACGGTACATCGTCACGGAGTATACTGAACAGTGCCCCCGCCGATGCAACGCCTCTCAGCGCCCACACCGGCGGATTCTTGCGAATCTTACCGGCGCGGCCGCCTCATAACGAACATAATAAGGGCCAGGGAAGAGAAGTAGTTCATGATGTGTCTCCAGATAAGTATTTCGGATAGTATAGCACCGCGCTTCCGCAGGTGTCAATGTTTTTTTCGGCGTTTGTATGGGGGCGCGGGCCACGCCCAGGGGTTCGCCCGCTCCGGCGCTTGCTCAGTGCAGCGCCAGGTATGCCCCTGCCTGGCTGATGGAGCGGTCGCCGCCGAAGTCGTCCGCATTGTATAAAAACAGCACCTCTTGTATGCCATGCTCTTCCATATACGCGATGGGGTCGCGCTTCCAGTAGCGCAGGTCTGCCAGATGGATCTCGTCGAAGTGAGGCAGCAGAAAGGGCACGAAGCAGTGGGCGTAGGAGTCTTTAAATATCATGAGCTTGCGGGCAGACTGCGCTGTTTCGGTAGAGGCGGCAGTGGCTGCGGCGTCTGCCCCGGCGGCGGGCGAGTCCGCGGTTGTGCCGGCTGCGCTGCCTGCCCCGGCGGCGTCTTTGCCCGTTGCCGCATCCGTGGCTCCGCCCCGGCGGATCACGACCAGGGGCTGGTTTTGCCCCAGGAAGTAAGCGTACTGATCTTTCCGGCTCAGGAATTCGTCCTGGTAGACGGAGGACGTCGTCCAGGTATCCGCGCCGTCGAAGTATTCCACCGTATACCCCGCCCGCGCCGGTTGCGCCTGCGGCTTTGGTTCATATATGCTGATCCTGTCCGCTGCTATAAAGGGTAAGCTGCTTTTCGACCAAAGCGTGCCCCGGAAGCTCACGGACACGGCCTTTTCATCGTAGCCGCCCGCCGGGACGGGCGCCTCCCCCAGCCAGGCCATATAAGCCTCATACGCCTGGTATGCGCCGGTAGCCGTCCAGTGATGGTCCGTGCGGAAGAACACCTGCAAACCTTCGGTCGCCGCCCGGCGCAGGGCCGGCTCCACATCCACGAAGACGCCGGGCGCTTCCGTCCGCAGCTTGTCCAGCAGCTCCGCCTGCTCCGGCGTATAAGCCCTGGGCGGCAGCTTGCCCCGCAGCACCTCCGCTGCCATGGGGCTTACCAGTAGGGCGACGTCGTATCCGGCTGCCTTCATCGCCAGCACAACGGCGAGGTTTTGATCAGCGATATCCGCCGGCGATGCATCAGGTTTGCCGATAAGATACCCGTCGGCGGCGAGGTACACTCCGTTGTTTTCTTTCTGCCCGGACATTTTCTGAAGCAAGGCCTTTGCCGATACCCAGTAGTCCCGCCCGGGGAACTGATCCGTCATATATTCCTCGACGTCGCTCATGTACGCGGCGCTCCGGACTTCCCCCCAGCTTAGCGCGGGCCTTAGCGTGAGATATCTATTTTCCTGGGGGGAAAAGGCCCGGTCCGGCAGAAGTTGCCCCGCGGCGGCGAAAGCAAACATCAGCAGCAGAAAAGCCGCCGCCATGGCGGCGTTGCCGGCGTCGTATGAAGTTCCCTTATCCCTGCCTCTTTTGACTAAACGCTCCATTAGCCAAGTATAACGCGAAAGCGCCCCCGGCGCAAACGCCGTGTGAAAATGGCAACGGAGAAGGACAGCCATTGATTAGTGCAGCGTCCACTTCAAAACCAACCGCATCCTATACGCCAAAGGCGTGATATACCGGTAGGACGAAGCCACAAAAAGTGATTCAATCCCTATTCGAAATCAGAGAAATGTGCTAAAATAAATGCGATTTCTCTGAAATGGACGATATGGGAGGTTGTGATTTGGATAATACGCTTGTTGGAAGAAGAAAAGAGAAAGACGAACTGCTCAATCTCTTTCAATCGGGGCGCGCTGAGTTTATCACCATATACGGACGCCGCAGGGTCGGTAAAACTTTTCTGGTAAACAATCTCTTTTCCGGCGATTATGCATTTAAAGTGACTGCCGTACTGGATGAAAGCACAGAAAGGCAACTCAAGAATTTCGCGAAAGCGCTGTCGGAGTACAGCAAAGAAGGCGTGCCTTTTCTTGCCGACTGGTTTACCGCATTTGATAAGCTTCGGGTGTTACTGGAAAAGTCAAACAGAAAACGCAAGGTTGTGTTTTTTGACGAAATGCCGTGGTTTGACGCCAAAGGATCGCGGTTCATTTCAGCGCTGGAGCATTTTTGGAATAGCTGGGCGTCAACACAAAGCGATGTGATGCTGATCGTTTGCGGGTCGGCTGCGTCGTGGATTGTCAAAAAACTCTTCCGAAATCGTGGAGGTTTGCACAATAGGATCACCAGACGCATTTTTTTGCAACCGTTCACTCTGGCAGAATGTCGTTTGTATGCGCAACGCGAAGGGTTTCCAACCGACGAGCTTAGCCTGTTGGAGACTTATATGACTTTTGGCGGCATTCCTTATTACTTGAGCTTGATGAATAAGAACCTCAGTTTAGCGCAAAATATCAATCACTTGTGTTTTACGCCCGGAGGCGAGCTGCGTGAAGAATTCGATAATCTCTACGCATCGCTCTTTAGCAATGCCGCACGCCATATACTTGTTGTCGAGGCGTTGGGGAAAAAGAAATCCGGTCTCACGAGAGAGGACATCAAGAGGATAACAAAGCTACCGGAAGGCGGCAGCCTTTCTGAAGCCTTGGAAGAGTTGGAATTGAGCGGCTTTATCCGCAAATATACTCCCTTTGCGAAGAAGAAGAAGGGCATGATTTATCAACTGATTGACCACTTTACACTATTCCATTTAGCCTTTGTCAAAGGCAGTTCCGACGATGATCCTGACCATTGGATGAAAAAGCGCGAGACACAAGCTTTCCGCACATGGCGTGGATATGCTTTCGAGCAGGTTTGCCTGTCTCATATCAATCAAATCAAAAAAGCCATAGGCGTCGCGGGCGTCATCACGCATGTTGAGTCTTGGCGGAGCGAGCGATCGGATCCCGGCGTCCAAATCGACTTGATGATAAACCGCAACGACCAGGTGGTTTCTTTATGTGAAATGAAATTCTCCGATACAGAGTTTTCTTTCACGAAGAAGCTGGCGCAGGAACTCCGAACCAAGCGAAATGTATTTCTTGAGGAAACCAGGACGAAAAAAGCCGTCCATATTACCCTTATCACGCCTTTTGGCATTAAACGCAACGATTACTTTGACATGGTGCAATCCCTTGTCACAGCAGAGGATTTGCTCAAAGACTGAAAAAATAGATAACCGGATAGTCCATAGCCGCTTCGTCGAGCAGAAACTGTTCGTAGATTCGACGAATTAGCATGTTCCATATTGAGCCAAGGGAAAATGAGGAACGATTCATGAGGTCGATGCTTTCCATGAAAACCATGTTCCGCTCCCCCGCCAGGATGATACTTACTATCGTGCTGCTGGGCTTAGCGTCTTTCGCATTCTTCGTCCAGGTCGGCGGGTATGCCGTCACCAGGCGCGAGCTCAACAACGCGGCCTTGGAGTACCGGGCTGTCGGCTTTGCAGAAACCACGCCTCCAAGTATACAGCTAGTTAAAGCACCGTTCTACATATATGCCGATCCACGAATATCTGGTAGCTATACAGATGTAGCAAAGGAATTGCACTACGATGCTCCACTGCCAATCGGAAATGGCATCTACAGTCTTGATAAAGCCCGTTATCTGCATCTGATAAATCAATAACGGAATATATCCCAATATATGGTTTATCCGCCTGTTTAACTGACGAATGGTGCTCCGCCATTTGGTCAATCGAAGGTGAGCTTGAAGACTGCCTTGCGTCAGATTTGTTTTATTGCCCTACACGACGACCTCGAATATCTCCTTGCCGCCCACCTGCACCCATTCGGCTTTTTGCTCCTTATGGGCGTCTTTACGGAAATCAAAGGTGAGCAGATAACCTCTGTCCATATTCTTCGAAGCCATGTAGCCCAGCAGCTGCTCATAGGCGTCTTCCTGAGCGGCGCTGCCCCGCCATATCTTCAGTTCGATGATGAACTGGTCCCGCCCGTAGTCCACCACCACGTCCATCCTGCGCAAGTCGGTGAACTGGCTTTCGATGTGGTAGAAGCCGTGCCCGTTGACCAGGGGCTTCAGGTAAGAGATGAACAGCAGCCTCCCGTGG
>Ga0082212_10012350_pt1 | contig 10763 bp, 9 predicted proteins | sample TergutNt197P3_FD_71548 | JGI IMG/M metagenome (GOLD analysis project Ga0082212, IMG submission 71548) | Neocapritermes taracua P3 segment gut microbial communities from Petit-Saut dam, French Guiana - Nt197 P3 | ecosystem: Host-associated > Arthropoda: Insects > Digestive system > Gut ...
TCCTATCAATTCTTCATCTATTTCAATTTCATTTCTTATTTCTACTCGACTAATAATATAGCCTATTTTCTTTCCCTGATATACGTTGTTGTGTTTTGCTTCTCTTACAATCCTTTTATCTGTTATTTTATCTTTATTGTAAAACTCAACAAAGAAATAGTCCTTATTTCGCCTAAATCCACACGCTGAAAAAGTAGTGTTTTCATCTGTAAATTGAATAGAAGTGTTAAGTATTTTTATCTCAAATGAGATTTTTTCGAGCAATTTATTTGTCAATTTATTAAAGCAATTAATATAATATGGTTCATTAAATTTATTGAAAAACTCAACAATTCCGTAACTTTTGTTATTCTTCACTATTAATGCTAAAAATTAAATTCATTTTTCCAATCAAAATTTGCCGACTGTTCCAAACTCATAGGCCAATGCTTACACCATTCTGGCACTTCTGGATTTTCAACTCTGTCAAGACTCGGCGTATATGGTTTTATGTCAATTACGGGCGAGTCTTCATTAGCGTCAATGTAGGGTATGTTAATAATACCTTTATCATAGTCGATACTGATAATTCTGATTGTAGACAAAGCGGTTGGGTTGGGACGAATTGGCGACCTTGTAGCGAATGTTCCCATTATTGCAGGTGCATTCTTATAGGGCTGTTTTACTTCAAGAGAATTTCTTGCATTTTCATTGTCAAAATCACTAAACCACCAAATTACATTGAGGTGGCTAAATCCGTTCAATGCCTGTAAGGCTGGGATATATTGCGATTCCAATTCAATGTACATTTTCTTGTCTTTGACACAAATTTTGCCAATAGGTTTTACTTGATATTCCATATTATTCATTTTATTAGTGTTCATTTACTTCATTGTCCAACGCGCTGTACGCCGCTTGCGCTTAACGCCACGCGGCTTGACGCTGGCGGGGGTTCACCAAAGCTCGGACGAGAGCCGAAACTTGAAAATCCACACTGCCGCTCGGACGAGAATATGCCCCCGCTTGCGTCAAACCGCACGTTATGCGATCGCTCTTTTTCATTTTTCATTCACTGGTTGTTTGAGCACATAAACAGTTCCTTTACCTTGTCCTACGGTGGTTATAATTTGTTCCGCTTTCAAATATTGCAGGTCTTTTTTCAACGTATTTAGAGAAATGTCGGGAAACGCAACAGATAAATCAGCAACTTTAACCGTTTTTTGTTTAGTGATAAATTCTTTGAGTATTTTTTGCCTTCCGTTCAAATAACCTCCTTTTTGCTTAAAAACATCATATTTCTTGTCTAATTTTTCGGTTAGCACTTTCAAACTTTCCAAAAAGAAAAGCAACCACTTGTCTATAATATCCGATTGTGTTATTCGCTTGCGTTGGGCAGTCATAAGAGCGTCATAATACGCTTTTTTGTGTTTTTCAATATGATTTTCAAACGAAATATATTGCATAAATTCATAAGCTTGTTGCAAAAGGAAAAGCGTTGTGAGCAAACGGCTTAATCTACCGTTACCGTCTTGAAATGGGTGAATGCTCAAAAATTCATACACGAAAACTGCCAACACAATAAGCGGGTGTATTGTTTTTTCTTTCCACTGAAGATTTGTCCATTCGATTAACTCAAACATTTCGCCCTCCACCAAAGCGGGTTCGGTGGTATCAAAAATAGTTTTCTGCTCGCCTGTGGGATAAGTTGCCACAACTTTATTCGACAGATTTTTGTAACCGCCACGGTGTCGCTCATCTTTGTTGCTGTGTTTCAGCAATAATTGGTGTAATTGCTTGATATAACTTTCAGAAAGTGGAATTTCCGAAAAATTGTCAAAAATGAGTTCTAAAACCTCGTAATAGCCGATTACTTCCTGCTCATCACGAGTTTTAAATTTTGTAATTTTCACATCTTTAAGTAATTGCTGTATTTCTTCGTCAGTCATTGTTGCTCCTTCAATACGAGTAGAAGAGCCAATGCTTTCGATTGTAGCAATTCTTCTCAACTCTTTCAGGTAACGATTTTCGCGTTTTTCAACAACATTCCATTTTCCCCGATACTCGTCAATCGCAGCAATAAGTTGCATTATACGTTGATTTGTGAGAAAATCAAAATTCAGTTTTTGAATATATTTATCCATATTGTATCTGTATTTTATCTAAATAAGTTCAGGCTGCAAAGATACAAAATATTTATATTATATCCATATTTTATCTGTAAATTTTCCGTGTCGCTGTCCCTGAGTGTCGTATAACGTGGTGGCATATTGGCGAGGTAGCGGCTTCACAAAGGTTCGGGCGGGCGATACACTTGCAAATTTGTACAAATGTTTCTGCGGGCATACACCCCCGCTCTCGCAAACCGCACGTTGGGCGCTGCCATTTTTTTTGAATAATACCTATATTTAATCACTATTATATGCTTCTTTACTATATATTCTGTATATTTCTACGATTTTATTGTTGATTAATTTGAATACTTTTTTAATTTCTATTGATGGACAACATCTTGCGTCAGATTCAAGGTATTCGTTTGAAGTGGCATATATCAAATTATTTTTTACTCCTATAATATTATCAGGAGTTTCAGAATAGAGTGATTCTTCGCTCCAACCATATCCTCTTTCGTCAAAGCTCTGCAAAAACTCAAATTCCCCATCTTTATAAACAAAAAATGCATTTCCGACATTAAGGTTTGCGAGTAAGCCCTCGCTATATTCAAAACGAACATAGCCATCATTGACAGTATCCCCATTTATATCATCTATAATATGGAATGAAGAATTAAATTCAAATACGTCACTTTCTTCATATTCTTTCCTAAGTTCCTTAATGAACGAATTAAACGTTTTTTCAAATGCTTTTTTCAATGCCTTTTCTTTCGCAGAACTTGGGTTTTGCTTAATTTCGTAATCTGAATACGTAAAGTTTTTAAGCAATTCCGAAAAAATCTTTTCAATTTTTGCCGAATCAATTACAACGATTTCCTTTTGATAAGGAGAGTTTTTTATTTGGACACAATAATTTTCATTTTTGTGTCTTATGATTCTATCCAAATCATCTTCCATTCCTTTATCAGACTCTTTTAGCGAAAGTGTTTCCGGCAACAATACAGATTCAACGTTGATATCGTTTGCTACGCTTACGCTATTTTGCCTTTTTACACAAGAAAAAGAAAAAAGGAGAATGAGGGCTGATAAGAGAATTTTTTTGTTCATATTTTTGTTTAATGTTTTACAAAGTTATTTTTCTATATTAGAAACATAGATAGCGGTAATAAAGTAACCCTTATCTATCACGGTAGTTGTTTTATCAGATTTTTCTATAATATATTCGCCATATTGAGAACGGTTAATTTTGATATTACCTGCTAAATCCATTGGTATTGTTAATGAACCTTTTGTAAAGTAAACACGGGTTATACAATTGGTTTTATCTTCTTTTATTATTTTGTCAGCAAGCCTATCATTTTCCATTTTTAATTGTGTAATTTGATTTGAAGTTTGTATTTTTAAATCTTCATTTTCTTGAATTAGTTTTGGTATTTTCTCTTGATATTCAGATAATATTTTTTTCTTTTCTTCAGTTTTTATGATTGATGTATCGATCTTTTTGCTTGATGTTAGCATTTCATCGTATGTAGATACTATTACGAATACAAGTATTATTGATATTAAAATTAGAATAGCTGCAAATATTTCTTTCACTCCATAAGATGCCTCTTTTTTGTCATTTTGAGAATTTTGGTTAATTTCTTTCTGCTTGATATTATTATGTTCTGAAACAATTGGCACAAAATTACTTGTCTCTTTTTGTTGATAGTCTTCTAATATCCTATGGTCTTCATCTATAATCTCTTGATTGTTTATGTATTTTTTCTTCTTTGGTCGCCAACCAAAATAGGCAAAAATAATTACCAAAATTAGCCTAATAATTAATGCTAATGTGTGAAACTCCATTGTACCTGTAGGAGCAGAGTTATAATGTTGTATTCCGCCAATAATTGAAATAGCAAGTAAAATTGCGATAATCTTTGATGCTGTTCTCATATTTTTCTCTATTATCTGATTTTTGTTTTATTATCGTAATATTCGTATCCAGTATTGTCAAAAACCTCTAATGAATAGATGTATTCAATAACACGCTCGTTGACAATTCGATTATTTTGCCTAATCGTAATTTGTCCCTCACGAATAATAGTTGGAGGTTGAGCCAGAAACTGAACATTTCCAAAATATCTCCTATCATCAAATTGAAATAAGCCATGAGATTGGGGAACAACACAATCTATTATTGATATACTGTTTCCATATTCAGAACGCAATAAATTTCTTCTTAAATTATTTAAAGATGAAATCTCTGATGACGCGTTAGAATTATAAGAATTTATATTTCTTAATATGTCTTTCTCTTCTGTTTCATATTCTTTTATTTGAATTTCCAAATTTTTACAGATATCTTTATTATTTTCTACAGCACGATTGTAATGAATTATTATTACAGAAAGAATAACAACTACAATCAAAGATGATACTAATATGATGTTCGTTTTCATTTGTTTATTTACATTTACAAATAAGTTGTTCATAATGATATTTTTTATCGTCTCTAATTTTTCATGTTTCATTGTACTCTGTACAAGTCCGTTGGTTGCGCCCAACGCCTAAATTGACGTAAATATACGTATTTTTCCCATTTTAACGAAATTATTCTATAAATACTTACTTTTTGTCTTCTAAACTCCCTTATTCGTGTCGGACACAACTTCCAAATTCATCTTCTCAGGAAAATCTTTGTATATCTTAAAAATTCGATAAATTAAGAACAATATAATACCTAACATTATAATTCCAATAATCCAAGTCCAAAAATGTCCAATAGTTTTCGATAGTTCATACCAATCCCCAATTTTATGAGGATATCCAAGAAGAAGATTTTCAAATATATTAAATGCAGATAATAATAAACCTATCGAAAAAATCAGTCCGACTAAAAAAGAAGAATTTATCTGTTTCCTTTTTAAAATAAGAAAACTCACAAAAGCAAAAGTTATATCTTTTATATAGGGGGCCATTCTAATTATGAAAGCCTGATTAGCCGTTCGGGAGCTAGTAGTAATATACGCGCTTTGAAAGTTTTTAAAACTTAATTTACTGAAAAATTGATAATCAATAATCTCAACATTCATCAATTTTGCACCGATAAAATGACAAAATTCATGCAAAGGCGCATGTATCAAAAAACATAAAAACGAAAGTAATAAAATGTTTATAATGCTTTGCTTTTTTGTCCAATTAGTTCTTTGGTAAAATTTCATTAGCGGCAACGTAATAGTCAACGCTATAACAAATATCATTCCTACTAATTTCATATCAAATTAATTTCATGCCCTTTCGGACGGTTTATATCTCGTTTTAACTCCAATTTTCCTACTTCATTGTCCCGCTGCGCTGTCCGCCGCTTGCGCTTAACGTCCCAGCGGCTTCACGCTGGCGGGGGTTCACCAAAGTTCGGGCGGGCGATACACTTGCAAATTTGTACAAATGTTTCTGTGGGCATACACCCCCGCTCGCGTGAAACCGCCCGTTATCGGCTGGCGATTTTATTAATAGTCTTACTTTCAAATTTTTATCAATATTTCAAAATTAAAGTACATATTTCCTATTTTACCAATATCTAATATTCCTAATTTTTCTTGTTCGTTAGAATAATTTCTATGCAAATATACAGAAGAACCTGCTTTTAGCCATACTCCTTTAAACTTGAAGCCTATTTTGGGATTCAATGTTGTCCGGAAGTAGGGTCCTAAACCTTCAGAACCATCCTCATTTTTTAACTTGGGATACCACCAAATTCCTACAGATGAATCAAAAGTAAATATATTCTTTTTTACACCACACAAACAGTCTAATGACATAAATAATGCATGAATTATCCACGCTGAACCTTCAATACTATAGTATGTTTCAAAGGATTTGCGATTTTGAAAATTGTAGTAACTAAATTTAGGTATCATAAAACTTAGACCAGTTTCAGGCCCCACTCCAAATCCCACGTACATGTGTTTACCCATGAAGTCCATTTTTTTTACTGTATCCGGTGGAGAAGAAAAATCATGAACTAAAAATACATCTCCGCTTAGCAAGAATACACCTCTATTTGATAACAACATTGATGACAATAATGTTGGTTTTTCAAAATTAGTTATCAAAAGAGCATTTCCTCCTGCCTTTTTTATTTTCATTTTAGCTAATGAGAAAATTGAAGCGGAATCACAATTATTTATCAATGGGTTACAAGTGGCTTGTAATGTTCCTATTTTTTCAGATTCAATGAGTATGTCTTGTGCTTTTTTGTAGATTACAACTGAGTCATTTTCTTCTCGTGAGGGATAAGATTTAAAACCATTTCGCATAACATTTACTTGAGGTGAACAAGAAAAGAGTGTCAAGCCAACAATAATTGTCAAGATTATTTTACTTACTTTGCAATACTTATTTTTGAAAAATGTCTGTCGTATCATAATTTACTCTTTTTTATTCATCTGTCCCGCTGCGCTGTCCGCCGCTTGCGCCCAACGCCTAAATTGACGTAAATATACGTATTTTTCCCATTTTAACGAAATTATTCTATAAATACTTACAAACAAATTATTATTTTGCAAAAATGTATGCGCATTACTAATATCTTTTTTTAACTTTGCGAAATAAATATATTTAAAGTGCGTATATATCATTTGCACATTGATTTTATTAACTAAAACAGATATAATATGATTAGCTATTCTCTAACTAAGAACACGATGAATCCGGATGCCAAGGAATACATCGCAACCGTGAAGCAATTTACAGAGACTGATTATAACGAGATTCTCGATCTTATGGTGGCAGAAGGTACTGGACTTACGCGCCCGCAGGCTTTGGCTTACTTTGAGAAATTGATGCAAATTTTCGAATATCTTATCAAAGAGAGGGGCGGTTTGAATATTCCTTTGTTTAACATCAGGACTACGATTACCGGGGTTTTCCGTAGTCAATACGATTCGTTTGATCCTGAACGGCATCAAATCAATATCCGTATTTTACCGGGTCCAAGATTAAAAAAACTTCGAAAACATTTGGAGCTTAAAAAAGTAATCCGTCAGAAACTTACTCCTTCTCCCGAGGTTCTTTTTGATTTTACCACAAATTCCCAAAACGAACAGCTTACTTCGAAGGGCTTTGCAACGCTTACGGGAGGGAACCTTAAATTTGACCCGGGAGATGACAGGCAGGGTATTTTCTTTATTCAGGTAAACAATCCGAAAAATATATTCAGGGTTAACTATTATATGGAAATAAAACCTGCGAAAATCTATTTCCTTGTTCCGAAACTACCGCCCGGAGACTATGAGCTTGCCGTTCATGCTGTCATGCGGCACCATAAATCCATTAGAACCGGACTGTTGTACTCCGACATCACCGTTGTATGATTTATTCATCCCTGCCGTACAACTCAAGTAGCGGTCGCTACATCATCCGTGTAGCGGCTGCTACATTGTCCGTGTAGCGACTGCTACTTTATCCGTGTAGCGACTGCTACTTTATCCGTGTAGCGACCGCTACGTTGCCATCATGTAAGGGGCATTTTTAAATGAATGAACTAAAGGTCTTCTCCTGCATAATGTACGTCCAATATGGTAACAGGTGTAGAATAACGACGGCTGTTAAAGAACTTACCGGCTTTAGCCACCATTACAATCGTTCGATTTGTATAAACAGTTGAAAGTCATCTTCCAAGTCAATTACTTCCCCTTCGGTCAGATCCGTCAATAGAATGTCTTTGGCAAGTACTTGATTGGCAATGTATTTTTTAAATTCGTTTACTGCGTCGTTGATACGCGTATCCGACTGGATAGTCACTTTTATCTTATCCGTAATTTCAAAATTATGGGATTTTCGCAAGTTCTGAATGCGATTGATTAATTCGCGTGCAATTCCTTCTTTTTTCAGTTCGTCTGTCACCGTGATATCCAATGCTACCGTCAATTTCCCTTCGTTGGCAACCAACCATCCGGGAATATCTTCGGAAAAAATTTCCACATCGCCGGCGGCAACTTCCGCTATTTGACCATTAACCGGGATAGAGAGTTTCCCGTTTGTTTCCAAAGCGGTTATGTCTTGCTGAGACAGGGAAGCGATTGCGATTGCCAAATCTTTCATGATTTTTCCGTAGCGAGGTCCTAATTTCTTGAAATCCGGCTTTACCCGTTTGATTAATATTTCCTTTGTATTATCGACATAACGAATGGTTTTCACATTGACTTCATTCAAAATCAAGGATTGAACAGCTTCAATGGCAACTTTTTGGTGTTCGTCGAAAACGGGAACCATGATGGATGTCAGCGGTTGGCGCACTTTGATATTTACTTTACGCCGCAAAGCCAACACCATGGAGGAAATCTGCTGCGCTATTTGCATTCTTTCTTCCAAAGCGGTATCAATCATTTCTCCACCGGATACCGGAAAATCCGATAAGTGTACGCTCTCTACCACTCCTAAATCCCCTAAAGGGGACTTATTTTCTCCCCCTTTAGGGGGCTGGGGGATTAAATCTAAAAAGAGTTTATCCGCATAAAACGGCGCAATCGGAGCCATCAGTCGGGCAACCGTTTTCAGGCAGGTATAGAGCGTTTGATATGCCGACAGTTTATCGGTATTCATTTCGCCTCCCCAAAAACGTTTCCGGTTCAAACGGACATACCAGTTACTCAAGTGGTCGTTTACGAAATCGCTGATAGCCCGTCCCGCTTTGGTTGGCTCGTAGTTGTTAAAATTTTCATCCGTTTCCTTGATTAATGAGTTTAATAAGGACAATATCCAACGGTCGATTTCGGGGCGTTCTTCCAAAGGGATTTCCGTCTCATTTCCGTTGAATCCGTCCACGTTAGCATACAAAGCAAAGAAAGAATAAGTATTGTAGAGTGTTCCGAAAAACTTACGTTTCACTTCTTCAATTCCTTCCGCATCGAATTTCAAATTATCCCAGGGACTTGCGTTGGTAATCATGTACCAGCGTACGGGATCGGAGCCGTGGGCTGCAATCGTTTCAAACGGATCTACAGCGTTTCCCAATCGTTTCGACATTTTATTACCGTTTTTATCCAAGACCAATCCATTGGAAACTACGGTTTTGAACGAAACGCTATCGAAAACCATGACGGCAATGGCGTGCAAAGTGAAAAACCATCCGCGTGTCTGGTCAACGCCTTCGGCAATGAAATCGGCGGGGAAACAACTTCCGGAATCAAAAACAGCTTTGTTCTCAAACGGATAATGAATTTGAGCGTATGGCATGGCTCCCGAATCAAACCAAACATCAATCAAATCCGATTCGCGTTTCATGGGTTTGCCCGATTGGGAAACCAAAACGATTCTATCCACGTACGGGCGATGCAAATCTATATTTATCTCCGAATAATTTTCCGCCGAATAATCACCCGGCTTAAAGTCTTTAAAAGGATTGGTTTCCATAAACCCTTTTTCGACCGACCGGTTGATTTCGTTAATCAATTCCTCGACTGAGCCGATGCAGATTTCTTCAGCGCCGTCTTCCGTACGCCAAATCGGGAGTGGTGTTCCCCAGTAACGCGAACGCGACAGGTTCCAATCTTGCAGGTTCTCCAACCATTTACCGAAACGTCCGGTTCCTGTCGATTGCGGTTTCCAGTTGATGGTTTCGTTCAATTCATACATCCGCTCTTTGCAGGCCGTTGTGCGAATAAACCAACTATCCAAAGGATAATACAGTATCGGTTTATCGGTACGCCAACAATGCGGATAATTGTGTATCTGTTTTTCCTTTTTGAATAATAATCCCTGTTTTTGTAACCAAAAACATATTTCCAAATCCAGCGAAACATGATTTTCGGAAAGTTGTGTATAATAAGCATCTTTTACAAACTTTCCCGCATAATTTTTATATAATTCTATATTGACATACTTTTTTACAAAACTTTCGTCTAAATCTTCTATTCTGTAAAATTTTCCTGTCAGATCGACCATCGGTACTTGTTTGTCGTTTTTATCAGTCAAAAGCATTGGCGCAATGCCGTTTTGTTTAGCGACTCTGTCATCGTCAGCCCCAAAAGTCGGCGCAATATGCACAATGCCCGTACCATCTTCGGTTGTCACAAAATCACCGGTAATTACGCGAAAAGCGCTTTTGTCAAGATTGACATAAGGAATTAACTGCTCATATTCAAGACCTGCTAATTCCTTCCCTGAAACTTCTTTGATAACCTTATAATTTTCAACCTTTTTTTCTCCAAAGAACGCAGAAACCCTGTCTTTGGCCAATATAACTACACACGGTTCGTTCGTATGCGGATTTACAGTTTGCACACAACTGTAGATTATATCTGCGCCAACGCACAATGCAGTATTTGACGGTAAAGTCCAGGGCGTGGTAGTCCATGCAAGGAAATACACAAGTCCATCGCCGCCGGCGCCAAGATAAAATGTTTTAAACATCGCCACGCAAGTCGTATCTTTCACATCACGGTAACACCCCGGCTGATTGAGTTCGTGCGTACTCAAGCCTGTTCCGGCTGCCGGCGAATAGGGTTGGATTGAATAGCCTTTATAAAGTAAATTTTTACTATATAATTGTTTAAGCAAGTACCAAAGCGTTTCGATATAGCGATTATCATAAGTAATATACGGATCATTCATATCCACCCAATACCCCATTTGGCGGGTCAAATCTTCCCATTCTTTGGTGTATTTCATCACGTCTTTCCGGCA
>Ga0082212_10000671_pt2 | contig 10762 bp, 4 predicted proteins | sample TergutNt197P3_FD_71548 | JGI IMG/M metagenome (GOLD analysis project Ga0082212, IMG submission 71548) | Neocapritermes taracua P3 segment gut microbial communities from Petit-Saut dam, French Guiana - Nt197 P3 | ecosystem: Host-associated > Arthropoda: Insects > Digestive system > Gut ...
TTGGTGATAAGCTTAGTTCTAAGCTTGTTTATTTGAATAGTAGTGCTGATAGGGGTACATTTTATAATCCTGTTACTGGTGATTGGGATATTGGTGCTTTGGCTGTTGGTGAAACTTTAACTCTTGTTATTACTGCTCAGGTTAATGGTACTGGTAATATTCCTAATGTTGCTAATGTTAGTGTGGATCAGCCTAATGTGGGTAATAATAGTACTGATGGTAATGATACTAATTTTACTCTTCCTGAGACTGTGAATATTACTATTACTAAGGTTATGGATCTTCCTGATGGTAGTGGTACTACTGTTGGTAGTTTGGTTGTTTATACTATTACTGTTATTAATCATGGTCCTGATGGTGCGACTGGTGTTGTTGTTGGTGATAAGCTTAGTTCTAAGCTTGTTTATTTGAATAGTAGTGCTGATAGGGGTACATTTTATAATCCTGTTACTGGTGATTGGGATATTGGTGCTTTGGCTGTTGGTGAGGTTCTTACTTTGGTTATTTCTGCTCAGGTTAATGGTACTGGCAATATTCCTAATATTGCAAACATAACTATGAATCAACCTAATGTGGGTAATAATAGTACTGATGGTAATGATACTAATTTTACTATTCCTCCTATTGTAAATATTACTATTACTAAGGCTATGAGTCTTCCTGATGGTAATGCTACTACATTTGCTAGTTTAGTTATTTACACTATTACTGTTACTAATCATGGTCCGGATAATGCGACTGGTGTTGTTGTTGGTGATAAACTTAGTTCTAAACTTATTTACTTAAATAATAGTGCTGATAAAGGCACATTTTATAATCCTGTTACTGGTGATTGGGATATTGGTAATTTGGCTGTTGATGAAACTCTTGTTCTTGTTATTACTGCAAGAATTAATGGTACTGGTAATATTGTTAATGTTGCTAATGTAACTGTGGATCAAGATAATCTTGGTAACAATACTACTGATGGAAAAGATACTAACATTACTTTAAGTGATATTGTTAATATTACTATTACTAAGGCTATGAGTCTTCCTGATGGTAATGCTACTACTGTTGGTAGTTTAGTTATTTATAATATCACTGTTACTAATCATGGTCCAGATAATGGTACCAATGTAGTTGTTAATGATAAACTGGATTCTAAACTTCTTTACGTGACTAGTGTTGGTGATAGGAATACATATTATAATTATCTTACTGGTAATTGGGTTATTGGTAATTTAGCTAATGGTGAGACCCTTAGTCTTATTATTACTGTGAGGATTAATAGTACTGGTTATATTCCTAATATTGCAAATCTAACTGTTAATCAGCCTAATATTGGTAACAATAGTACTGATGGAAATGATACTAATTTAACCATTCCTCCTACTGTAAATCTTACCATTAAAAAAACCATATCTGTTCCAATTAATGTAACTGTTGGTAGTGAAATTTCATACACTATATCTGTAACTAATAATGGTCCTGATATAGGTACTGGTGTGATTGTTAGTGATATACTTGATAGTAGACTTGTTTATTTGGCCAACACTCCAAGTAAAGGAACTTATAATTATAGTACTGGTGATTGGACTATAAACGTCCTTAATGTTGGTGAAACTGCAACTCTTGTTATTGTTGTTCGTGTTAATGGTACTGGTCTAATTGAAAACTATGCTGATGTAGCTGTAAATGAACTTAATATTGGTATGAATTCCACTCGTTTAGACGGAGAGGCTAATCTTAATTTACCAGATACAGTGAATTTAACTATTACTAAGACTGTAACTATTATAAATAGTAATATTATTGGTAATGAACTTGAGTATACTATTACTGTAACTAATTATGGTCCTGATAATGGGACTAATGTGATAGTTATTGATAAACTTGATTCTAGACTTATTTACTTGTATAGTGGCGGTGATAGAGGTACTACTTACAATGAAACTACTGGTGTTTGGTATATTGGTAATTTAAATGTTAATGAAATAATTCAGCTTGTTATTCGTGTGAAGACTAATGGTAGTGGTGATATTTCTAATGTTGCTACAGGAACTGCTGATCAACCTAATGTTGGCCTTTCTGCTAATGTTACTGTTAATATTCGCAAAACAGATACTACATCTACATTGAACGTTCTTAAAGAGTTTAAAGTTGATCATACTATTGTTCTCAGTGGTGTTGCTCAAGATGAGCTTGGTAATCCTTTTGCTAATGTTTCTTTGAATATCGCTTTCAATGGTAAAATCTATACTGTTACTACTAAATCTGATGGCTCTTGGTCTTTGAGTATAAATCCAAACCTACTTCATCCTGATGGTAAGTTTAATCTTAGTGTTAGTTGGAATGGTAATCATACTCATGATGGATTTGTAAGTTCTGAGATTATTCAAATTTCAAAGTATGCTACAATAATTGATATTGAAACTACTGAAATTGATGAAGGCTCTATAGCTAAAATTAACGTTACTTTAAAAGATGAAAATGGTAATCTTTTGGCTAATAAGCCAGTTACTATAACTATTGATGGTAAAACTTATACTGGAACCACTAATGCTCAGGGAGTTGCTAAATTCTCCATCACTGGATTAAAAGGTAAAAACCATGTTGTTAATGCAAAATTCGATAGAAGTGACTACCATGCAGGTTCAGTTGTTAATAAATATCAAAATGTTAAACCTAGAGTTGATTTAGCTATTGTAAAAGTTAAGCTTTTAAAAGCTAGTAACAAACGAACCAAAAGTCAAATTGCTTATTATAAGGTGACTATTAAAAACTTAGGTAGTTTAAAATCTAAAAACACAAAACTTGTATTTTGGCATAATCGTAAAGGTGTTAAAATTAAAGACAAGTATTTGAAAGTTAAAGCACTTAAAGGTGGCGAGCAGAGGACTTATATTATTAAATATTATCCTGATGCTGATAATCACAAATACTGTATGCATGGACAATACTTTGTTTTAAACCCTAAAAAGAATATGAATGAGTTGACTTATAAAAATAATAAATATCTTTTACATGGTAAACATCACCATGCAAAATGGAAAATGCCTAAATATATAAAAATATTAAAATAAATCCATTAAAAGTTATGTAATACATAATCTGATTATCAATAATTATATACTTTAATGAAAAATTAAAGTACTATTGGTAATCAATTATACATAATTTTTAATAAAGATTGAGATTTTTTAAAAATAGTATTTTTTCAACTAAAAAATTTTTAATTTTTATTTTTTTTCATTTTATTTTTTCATTTTTTCATTTTATTTTTTTATTTTTTTCATTTTTTCATTTTATTTTTTTTATTCTTCATCTTTATATTAATAATTAATTTTATTATATTATATAAAAGAAAATTTTCTTCTTGTTTTATACCTTATTTTTAATTAAAATAATGATTTAATAAATATAGTATAAAAAAGAATTTTTTCATTGTATATAGTTCATTTTCAATTAATTATTATTAATAAATTATATATTGAAATATTTCAGAGAATGATATCCAAAAATAATTAATTATATATTGAAATATTTCAGAGAATATTATTTAAGAGAGTGATATCCAAAAATATAGTAGTTATTCTTACTTAAGTTTTTTCAAAATTATATCAAATTTTTTTGTTTAAAACATGAATATTTTTTTCTTTATTTATTTTAATTTCAATGATTCTTATCTATTTAAAATAGTTTTTTACATTTAAATATTGCTTTTCCAATCATTATAAACGTTGATTATCTTTTTGATAGCTTTTTTCTTCTTTTTATAAATTTTTTTAAAATATAATGAACTCATATATAAACTTAATGGTCCAAGTTAAAACATAAAGTACTTATTAATAAACAATAAATAAAAAAATGGTGATAAAATGGTTGTCAAAATTGGAATAATAAAAAGCGGTAACATTGGTACTTCACCTGTATTAGATTTATTACTTGATGAACGTGCTGATAGACCAAATATAGATGTCCGAATAGTTGGTTCTGGTGCTAAAATGAACCCAGAACAAGTAGAAGAAGTAACTCCTAAAATTAATGATTTCGATCCAGATTTCGTAATCTTTATAAGCCCTAACCCTGGTGCTCCAGGTCCAGCTAAAGCAAGAGAACTTTTATCTGCTGGAAACACACCTGCTGTAATTATTGGTGATGCTCCAGGAGCTGGAAAGAAAGATGAAATGGATGAACAAGGTTTAGGTTACATTATAGTTAAAGGAGACCCAATGATTGGAGCAAGAAGAGAACTCTTAGATCCAACTGAAATGGCTTCTTTCAATGCTGATGTTATTAAAGTATTAGCATTAACTGGTGCTTACAGAGTTGTTCAAAATGCTATCGATGCTCTTATTGAAGCAGCTGAAGCAGGAAAAGATTTAGAATTACCAAAAATAATATTAACTGCTGAAAAAGCTGTAGAAGCTGCAGGTTTCAAAAATCCTTATGCAAAAGCAAAAGCTTATGCTGCATATGAAGCTGCAGGTCAAGTAGCTGCTATTGATACTAAAGGTTGTTTCATGGTTCAAGATGCTAGCCAATACATAACTATTGTAGCTGCTGCACACGAATTAATTTCTACTGCTGCTAAACTAGCTGTTGAAGCAAGAGAACTTGAAAAAGGTAATGATTCTGTTTTAAGAACACCTCATGGTGCAGACGGAAGCATTGTTACTAAAACAGCTTTAATGGACAAACCAAAATAATCATCATTTAGCCGTGAAAAACGGCTTTTTTTATTTTTTTTATTTTATTAGCTTTAATTTATTTAATTATTTTATTTTTGTTAGTTTAATCCTTTTAATTTCATTAATTAAACTATATTATCTTTATTTATTTAATTTTATTAGTATTTTTTATTAATTTTTACCAGTAATCTTAAATATTGATTTATTACTTATTTTTTAAAATCTTTTAAAGAGATTCTTTTAATTTACTTGCTTTTTTAACCTTAATTTAAGATTATTTTTTATTTTTTTTCGAACACCTTTAATTTACTATTCTCTTTGAATTTTTTTTTAAGCATATTATGGATATTTTCAAATTTTTAGAAAAGCAAATAAATTTCATATATTTAAAATATTTATTTATTTTATAGAATATTTATTTATTTTATAAAATTTTTTTATGAATTATAAATTTATAATGAATTATTGAATGATTATTGATTAATTTCATAAAATATTTATAAATTATATAGAATTTATATATAATTTATATAGAAATTCAAAGAAATATTATAGAATTTATATGGAAATTGTATAAAAATTTTATAAACGTTTTATAGACATTGTTTTGAAATTGTATGAAAATTGTCAAATAACTATTATCAGTTTAGAAAAAACTTTATTAAATTCATGAAAAATTTGCTTCGTTAACTTAAGAAAAATTTTTTTAAATTTTGTATGTATTTTAAAATTTTTATTTATAATAATTATAAAAAATTATAAGAATATTATAGGTCATTATAAAAAATTATAAGAATATTATAGGTCATTATAGATTATTATAAGAATAATTTAGAATACTATAGATTATTATAAGAACATTATAAGAATATTATAGGTCATTATAGATTATTAATAAGAATAATTTAGAATACTATAGAATATTATAAGAATATTATAAATATAAAAAATATTATAATAATAATTTATTAAAAAACTTAAAAATATTATAAATATAAAAAATATTATAATAATAATTTATTAAAAAACTTAAAAATATTATAAATATAAAAAATATTATAATAATAATTTAATAAAAAACTTAAAAAATCATTTTATATAATAATAATTCATAAACAAAAATTTTAATGAAATTAATAAAATTTAAAATTATTAAGATAAAATAATTAAATTAATAAGCTAGTAAATAAATTAAATTATTTAAGATAATATTAAACTATCAAAATAAAATTATTCAAAATTAAGGTTAAAGGAGAAAAATCATGGGATTTAGAGATTTATTCACATTTAAAAAAGGAGAAACAACTTTTGTATTTATAGGAGGGAAAGGAGGTGTTGGGAAAACATCTATATCAGCAGCTACAGCTATATGGTTAGCTAAACAAGGGAAAAAAACATTAATTGTATCTACTGACCCTGCTCACTCACTTTCAGACTCTTTTGAAACATCAATTGGTCATGCTCCTACACTTATAATGAACAAGCTTTATGCAGTTCAAATTGATCCAGAAATAGCTATGGAGCAACAACAAGCAGAACTTGAAAGTAAAAAAACTTCAGCTACAGGAGATCAAATGGAAGGATTAGATTTACTTGGAGATCAACTAGACCTTGCATCTTCAGCTCCAGGTGCTGATGAAGCAGTTGCTTTCGAAGTTTTCCTTCAAGTTATGACTACAAATGAATATGACGTAGTTGTATTTGATACTGCTCCAACTGGCCATACTCTTAGGTTTCTTTCATTTCCAGACTTAATGGATTCATGGGTTGGAAAAATGATAAAAGTCAAAACAAAACTTGGAAGTTTTGCTAGTAGCTTTAAAAATCTGATTCCATTTATGGGAGACGACAACGATCCACAGTCAACAGCTGAACTTGAAGAGACAAAGCGAAAGATTGATGAAGCTAAAAAAATAATGTCAAATCCAGAACGAACTAGCTTTAAAATGGTCGTGATTCCAGAAGAAATGTCCATTTATGAATCAGATCGAGCTATGGAATCTTTAGCAAAAAATCAAATGACCGTAGATGGTGTTGTTGTAAATCAGATAATGCCAGATATTGATGATTGTGAATTTTGTAAAGCAAGACATAGTTTACAACAAAAACGCATGGCATTAATCCGTCAAAAGTTTTCACACCAAACTATAGCTGAAATACCATTATTTAAAGAAGAAGTAAAAGGAATAGCAAAGCTAGAAGAAGTAGCTGAAATACTTTATGAAGGAAAAAGCTCAGAACAAGTAGAAAAAGACGCTATACTTCTTTAATTAGGTTTGTTTTAGTTAATTTTTCTTCATATTCCTTTAATTATTTAATTAATATTTATTAGCTAATATAATTTATTAGTTAATATAATTAATTTTTTATAATTCTTATAATTCTTATAATTTTTTATAATTTTTTATAATTTTTTTTATAATTTTTTTTATAATTTTTATAATTTCTAATAATTTTTTATAATTTTTTTATAATTTTTTTTATAATTTTTATAATTTCTAATAATTTTTTATATATTTTTTTATAAATATGATTAGTATATTTTATTTTGATTAATTATTATGAATAACTAATGAAATATATATAAAAAAGCAAAACCTTATATAATTTAAAAGTGAATAAATTAAATTAATATATTAAATGTAGATATACTATTGTTTTGTATTAATTTATATATTAATTTTAAAAAGAATTTCTTATATAAAAAATTAAAATAAATTAAATTATAATTTTTATTTAAAAAATTTATTTATAATAAAAAAAGTTATATAATTTTTATATAAAACATTTATTTATAATAAAAAAAGTTATATAATTTTTATTTAAAAAATTTATTTATAATAAAAAATAGTTATAATAAGAAATTTTAATAAATATAATTAAACTCTAATTAAAAATAATAGTATTGATTGTTAAATATCACAATAAGAGTTAAAATATTACTAATTTTATAGAGGCGAAATGTAATGGAAAAAAGCAAATATAGGGGGATATTAGTAGTTTTGTTTGTATTATCAGCATTACTATTAACAATGAGCATTAGTGCTGTATCTGCAGAAGATGTTATAAATCCTGACTCTAATGTAACTGTGGAAAATGAAACTTCACTTGAAGATCATTCAAATGTTAAAATTGGTGATAAACCAGTTAAAGTTTCTCAAAATAGTGTCATAGTATCAGCTAAAAATTTAAAGGCTTTTGCTGATAAAAATAAAAGATTGCCTGATTATATCTCTGTTAATGGATATAAACTTTCTATGCCTGAATTTTTTTACTTAATGAGTAAAACTATCAGTGCTAAAGGTAAAAAAAGCACAGCAGCTATAACAGTTAAATATGATTTAAAAAATCCTAGTAAAGCATCTGGAGCATGGGTGAGGGGAGATATTTACTCTTACTACTACTGTCAATATGCAAATAAGATAATAACTCATATGGATAAGAATAAAAAAGCTCCAAACTTTATAAAAACAGCTGGTGGAAGCAAACTTCAATATCAAAGTAATGTTTACTTATTTGCTGCTGCACTCAGTGGGACAAAAACAAAGCTTCCATATTATGTTAAAATAGATATGAAATCAGCACACCCAATAAATAAATATTTACCTAAGTATAATCGAAATAAACCTGTTGGTGAATTAATTGGAAGTGGTAATCTTGGTTATGTTCAACTTATAGGTCCATTTGGTAATGTTTCATCTAAAATTAAAATAGCTTACATTATTGGTATGCATCCTTTAGAAAGTAATTCTCACAATGCAGTATATAAAACATTGTCTGAGATGAAAAATGCAAAATATGCATATTATGTTTACAAAATAACTGTTACTAAAAATGCAGGTGATTACTATCTTGGAAGAATGAATGGACAATTAATAGCTCAAAAATATGTTCTTCCTAATATTAAATTAAACAAATATAAATTAGTAATTGATGTTCATTCTAATAGAGATAAAGCCCATGGAGGAGCTTATGAAAAATCAAATTTCATTTTTGCTCCATTAAATAGTGCTTCTTCAAAGACTGTTGCAAATAAATTAATAAAACAAATCTCAGGACTTTCTTATTACTATCCTAAATCTCAAACAAGCCCACCATACTGCACAGAACCGATAGTAAAATCAGGAACTAAAACACTTGTATATGAAACAAGTTTAAATGAAGCTTCAGCACTCACTTTGAAATATATTAAACAGTTAGTTAATAGAGTTGATAAGTTATCTTTATAATTTTATTAACTTTTATTTTTTTTATTTTTTATAGCTTTTTTTAGTAGTTAACTTAATTTAACTATTTAATTTTAATTTAACCTATATGGTATATGTTTGATTTGTGTATTCTTTCAGCCTTTGTTATTCAAAGGTGATGATTCATTACAACAATTAGCACTCATGATTCAACGTATTGTTTCAGCCTTTGTTATTCAAAGATGATGGAAAAATTATCATAGAAACAAGTTTGATTTGTGTATTCTTTCAGCCTTTGTTATTCAAAGATGATGGAAAAATTATCATAGAAACAAGTTTGATTTGTGTATTGTTTCAGCCTTTGTTATTCAAAGATGATGGAAAAATTATCATAGAAACAAGTTTGATTTGTGTATTGTTTCAACCGTTGCGTTTGTATGAATATATTTTCTAATGTAAGTTAATAATGAATTTTTTCATAGTTTTTTGATTTTTGAAAGGGGTAGTTCAGTTGTTTCTGATATTATTTCAATAGGAATTCCTTTATTTTTTAATTTTATAGCAATTCCTAGTTTTTCTTCTTCTTTCCCTTCTTTTATTCCTTTTATTTTTCCTTCTCTTATTCCTTTTATTTTTCCTTCTTCTATTTTTTCTTGCATCACGTTTTCTTGGTGCATTTCTTCTAGTTTTTCTAGGAAGTATATGTCAAATGCTCCATTTTGTAGTGCAATTTCTAAGTTTTTCATTGAAGCTTCAAGTCCTTCGTCTCCCATTTTCACTATCTCCTTTCTTTCTTTGTGAGTTGTTTTATCATCGATAAATGCTAAGTATTGGTGTTTTGTGTTGTTTTTTAAGTCTTTTTTGCTTTTTATTATTTTTCCATTTTCATCTTCTTCATATATTATTGGTTTTCTGAATTTTTCCATTTCTATTATGTGGATTTCTATTTTATCTATTAGTGTTTCTGGGATATAAATATTACTATTGCTTAAATTAAATATATTATGGTATTTTAAGGAATTTAAAAATGAAAAATCACATATTGCTACTGTTATAACTTTTTTAAGTTCTTTATAGTTTTTACCTTTGCTCATAGGCTCTATAATCCTTTTACATAAATAAACTATTAGTCTTTCTATGAAATCTACGGTTTTTTGTCTTTGAACTTCGATATTGATATCTTTTCCACAAGAAGTTCTTATACGTGAGTCTAATATGCTTGTTTTTCCTTTTTGTCTATCTGGAGCTAATTTGGTATTAGTTGTTGTGATTTTTCCTTTGATATCTATACCTAATGCATTTAAAAAGATCTTTTGTTGTAATTCATTCCCTTTTTCTCCCATATGTTTTAGGAATAGATAATCATCCATAGCAGAGTAATTTTCTAATGATGGTAGATTTGCATTTTCTGGTGTTTCTTTTACCATACAAATAGTATGTATGGCTTTATATTTAGTTTTTTGGTTTATTTAAGAGCAATATATCAAATACGTGTCATTATTTCAAAATAAAAACAATATATCAAATATACAATAATATTTCAACAATATAAGGATTATTAACTTAGATAATATTTTTCAATAATATAATGATTATTAACTTAGATAGTAATTTTTCATACCACAAAATATTCTTGTTTGTGTAATATTGTTTGATTATAAATATTTAATAAAGATAATAAAATAATAATAAAATAATATAAAATAATTATAATAAATTATAATAAAATAATTAAATAATAATAAAATAATTATAATAAATTATAATAAATTATAATAAATTATGGCTCTGTAGAAATCCTTTTAATTTCAATATAATTATAAAAATTTATATTATTAAAAATGCTTTATTTTGAAATTAAGAATCTATTTCGCAAATAATTTTACAAATTAAAAATTTTAA
>Ga0082212_10012351_pt1 | contig 10761 bp, 9 predicted proteins | sample TergutNt197P3_FD_71548 | JGI IMG/M metagenome (GOLD analysis project Ga0082212, IMG submission 71548) | Neocapritermes taracua P3 segment gut microbial communities from Petit-Saut dam, French Guiana - Nt197 P3 | ecosystem: Host-associated > Arthropoda: Insects > Digestive system > Gut ...
ACCGGGGGCGATCGCCCCTACAATATAAATCCCATGTAAAATAAGATTTTGGAGATTAACGTTTATGTCAAAAGAAAATAAAGAATATTCTGAAAAATTAAAATATGTCGGGAACAAAAATCAGTTGTTTTCGGTGAAAAATTATATCATGACAGACGGCAGGGCAAATAATCTTAAAGCGATAGATATAATCAACGGCAAAGGCTTGTTTATCACTATATTACCCGACAGGTGCATGGATATTTACCAGCTTATATATAAAGACACAAATATGTCATATATAACGGCGGCGGGAGCGGTACACCCAAGCTATTATGATAACAGAAACGCGGAGTTTCTGAGGAGTTTTTTCGCCGGATTTCTGACGACATGCGGGCTTGAGACTATATGCGGACCAAGCGTTGACGACGGCGAAGAACTCGGACAGCACGGCAGGATAAGCAATACTCCGGCGGATAATTTTTATGTTAGAATCGAAGAAAACACGGAAAGCGGAGAGCCTGAGATTATCGTAACCGGAGAAATAACGCAGGCGCGATTATTCGGAGATAAATATAGTTTAACAAGAAAAATAAAAATTTACACGAACGAAAATAAATTCGAGATACGCGACGTCGTAAAAAACACAGGATATAAAAAATCGCCGCACATGATTTTATATCATTTGAATTACGGCTATCCGTTTCTCGACGAAAATATTGAGATAAATATCCCCGCAATCGAATCCGAAACTGTCCCCGTTGACGATTACGCAAAGAAAGATATTGATAAATGGACTCAATTTAATACGCCGCAAAAAGATATAGACGAGCAATGTTATTATCATAAATTAAAAACAGATGAAAACGGCTACGCGAAATACTCTTTGTATAACCCCGGCTTAAAAAAAGGCGTGTCGGTAAAATACGACGCGAAAAATCTCGATTATTTTATAGAGTGGAAAATGCCGGGCGAAGGGGATTACGTTCTGGGGCTTGAGCCGGGAAACGCGAAAGGCGGCGGCAGAAAACAAAACCGCGACGACGGCACACTCAAGTTTCTTGAGCCGTCCGAAGAAGTAAAATATCATTTAATCGTGAATTTATCGGAGGAAAGGGGAGTATAAAAAATGGTCAGATACGAATATATTAAAATCAACAGCGAGGCGATTATGTCATCAAAGTTTACACAGCACAGAAATATAATTGATGAATTTGCAAAAAAAGGATATAAATATATCGGATTTATTCCGATAAAACAATATGGTCACGGTATGATTAGGGAAATTGATTTGATTTTTGAAATAGAAATAAAAGAATAATAATTTTAACGGGAGGAAAATAATTATGTTAAACAACGGGATAAAATCAATGGTCGAATACGAAAAAATGTCGCCTGCGGCGAAAAAACTGCGCGATTTTTACGCAATCAAACCCGACGCGGGTATAATCCAGACAGAGTTCGGATATTATTGCCTCGACGCTTGGAAAGCTCAGGGGCATATCACCGATTCGACAAATCTTTCTGAATTATTCATGTACGAAGACACAGGCTGGGCGGGACTTTCGGGACTTGGTTGGTGCGAGGCGGGATTTTCGCCGTGCTTTACCGAAGAAGTCATAGAGGACAGAGGAGATTATGAATTAGTGCGGGATTTTGCCGGACGGCACGTGTTATATTTTAAAGCCAGACGCAACGGATTTATGCCGGAATACGTCGAACACCCGGTCAAAGACATGAAAACATGGGAAGAAAACTGCAAATGGCGAATGAACCCTAACTCTCCCGAACGATACGAAAATCTTGAAAAAGACATGCAATGGAGAATAAAACGCGCAAACGAGGGCTGCGTAGTACAGCAGGGGCTTGTCGGGGGATATATGTATCTCAGAAGTTTGATTGGTCCAGAAGATTTATTATATAAATTTTACGACGACCCGGAACTTATTCACGACTGCATGAAAACATGGTTCGAGCTTGCCGATAGGGTTATTTCCGAACACCAGAAATATCTCACGCTTGACGAAATATTTTTCGCCGAAGATATATGTTACAAGAGCGGGTCGTTAATATCTCCGGACATGATGCGCGAGTTTTTACTGCCGTATTATCAGCAGGTAATAGACAACGTAAAATCAAGACAAATCGACAAAACACGGCACTTATTCGTGCAGATTGACACCGACGGATTTTGTTATCCCGTGATTGACATATATAAAGAAATCGGCATGGACCATATGTCGCCGTTTGAAGTCGCGTCGGACTGCGACGTTGTTGAAATAGGGAAGAAATACCCTGATTTAAGAATACGCGGCGGTATAGACAAGCGTATATTAGCGTCGGGGAAAGAAGCGATTGACAAAATGATTGACAGAATTATGCCCGTGATGAAAAAACGCGGGGGATATATCCCGACGTGCGACCACGGAGTGCCGGAAGAAGTCGATTTTGACGATTATATGTATTACAGAAAGAGAATGCAGGAATTCAGGGATTGATTCGTAAAAAATTGTATTGAATTTTAGAATTCTGCAAATTTATTACGGTGCAGGGAATTTATATTTTGTACAGGAGGAATTTATTAAAATGAAAGAACTTCAAAATTATTACAACAACTATGACGAAGAAATGCGATTGAAACATGACAATCTCCATCAGATTGAATATCTAACCACTATACATTTTTTGAAAAAATATATTCCACCACATTCAAAGATTCTTGATTGCTGTGCCGGAACTGGTATTTATGCGTTTGAACTTGCCCGTGAAGGTCATACGGTAAGCGCGGGAGATATTGTGGAAAAACATACCGAAATTATGAGGGAAAATCCCAACGCATTTCTTTTAAACGATATTTACTGCGGCGATATTACTGATATGTCGCGTTTTTCTGAAAATGAATTTGACGTTGTGCTATGCTTCGGAGCCTTATATCATCTTCTTACGCTCAAAACCCGTTATAATGCGATAAAAGAATGTTTGCGTGTTTTGAAGCCCAATGGAATTTTTGCGTTTTCTTATGTAACAAGAGAGGCACTTTACTTCGCTCAACTTATGACTGCTGTCAAGTCTGTTGACGTTAGCGCGAAAATTGAAGAATATAAGAAACTTGATTGTATATTTTCTACCGGAATAAGTAGTATTTTTTACGGAATGTCAATTGATGAACCTGATGAAATTATAAAAAAATTCAATCTGACAAAAATCACTCAAGTTGCTGCGTATCCGTTTCTCTATAAAATGTATAACGAAATAAATGAAATGTCGTCCGAAGACTTCGCCAGATATATGAAGTGCCATATTATCACATGTGAGAATAACGAAGTTGTTAGAAATACAATGCATGGACTTTCTATTTACAGGAAATAAGCATTTTCTTCATATGCAATTATTCAAAAATTAAAGTAAACTTAAATTTTATAAAAGAGGTACAAAAAAACACATGAACATCACAGCAACTCTAATAAAAGAATTCGGAATACCCGAAAAAAAACTGACTGACACAATCAATCTTTTCGATAACGGCGACACAATCCCGTTTATCGCACGATACAGAAAAGAAGTCACAGGCTCGCTCGACGACCAAGTTTTGAGAGAATTGTTTGACCGCATGACGTATCTTAGAAATCTGGAAAACCGCAAAAACGAAGTCAGAAATTCAATCGAAGAACAGGGCAAACTCACCGACGAAATATCCGCCGCAATCGAAAACGCGCAGACTCTCGTTGAAGTCGATGATATTTACAGACCGTTTCGTCCGAAACGAAAAACCAGAGCGTCTGTCGCGAAAGAAAAAGGGCTTGAGCCATTATCGGAAGTTTTGTTTGCTCAGGATATGTTCGACGGCGATATTTTTGAAATCGCGTCGCAGTATATAGACGAAGAAAAAGGCGTAAATACTGTCGAAGAAGCCATAAACGGAGCGATGGATATAGTCGCCGAAAACGTATCGGACAACGCCGAGTTCAGAAAACAGATACGCGCATTGACTTTTGAAAACGCTATGCTCACGTCGAAAAAAACTAATGATAATGACGATGGCAAAGTATACTCTATGTATTTCGAGTTCGCCGAGCCTGTGAATAAAGTGCCAAGCCACAGGATTCTCGCCATGAACCGCGCGGAAAAAGAAGGTTTTATAAAAGTTAACGTCGATATCGACAAAGGCATGATATTAAATTATCTGTTTAACGAGACAGTCAATACTAAAAGAAGCCTCACGACCGGATTTGTCGAAAAAGCCGTCATAGACGCTTACGACAGGTTAATCTCGCCGTCGATAGAACGCGAGATACGCGGCGATATATTTGACACGTCAAGCGAATCGAGCATAAAAGTCTTTGCCGTAAACTTAAAAAATTTATTATTGACCCCGCCATTAAAAGGCAAAACTGTTCTCGGCTTTGACCCCGGTTATCGAACCGGCTGCAAACTATCAGTCGTTGACAAAACCGGAAAAGTAATCGACACAGGAGTTATCTATCCGACAAAACCGCAGGAAAGAACCGAAGAATCCGAAAGAGCTGTGACAAAACTCATAGAAAAACATAAAATCGACGTTATAGCAATCGGCAACGGCACAGCGTCAAAAGAAAGCGAAATATTTATCGCTAATTTACTAAAAAAATTAAACTGCGGGACGAAATATATCATGGTATCGGAATCCGGAGCGTCGGTTTATTCTGCGTCAAAACTCGGCGCGGAAGAATTTCCGGAGTTTGACGTAACTTTAAGGAGCGCGGTGTCGATTGCGAGACGATTGCAAGACCCGCTTGCCGAACTTGTGAAAATCGACCCGAAATCAATCGGGGTAGGGCAGTATCAGCACGATATGAAACAAAACCGGCTTGACGAGGCTCTGACCGGAGTAATCGAAGATTGCGTAAACTCTGTTGGCGTTGATATAAACACAGCGTCGTATAGTTTATTGTCTTATGTTTCGGGGATAAACTCAACGTCGTCGAAAAACATAGTCAAATACCGTGAAGAAAACGGCGAGTTCAAATCGCGTGCCTCAATAAAAAAAGTACCGAAAATCGGCGCGAAAGCGTTCGAGCAATGCGCGGGATTTTTGCGAATCCCGAACGGCAAAGAAACTCTCGACAATACAGGAATACATCCGGAATCTTACGAACCCGCGAAAAATCTTTTGAAAATGTATGACTATACGCTTGACGATGTGAAAAGCGGCAGAATATCGGGGCTTTCCGAACGTGTAAAGGAAGATAACTTTACAGAAGTCGCCGCAGTTATAGGCGTTGGTGTGCCGACGTTGCAGGATATAGTCAAAGAGCTTGAAAAACCGGGCAGGGACATACGCGACGATTTTCCCGAACCGATATTAAGAGACGACATAATGGACATGAACGATTTGCAGCCGGGTATGATACTAACGGGAGTTGTAAGAAACGTGATAGATTTCGGCGCGTTTATAGACATAGGCGTACATCAGGACGGGTTAGTGCATATATCAGAAATAGCGAACAAATATATAAAGCACCCAAGCGAAATATTATCAGTCGGGGATATAGTAAAAGTCTCGGTGAAATCGGTTGATATGGACAGGAAAAAAATCAGCCTGACAATGAAAGGGATAAAATAGATTGTAGGGGCGGGTTTCCATGCCCGCCCGCAATATATAAATATACAAAAAAAGCAAAGAATCTCTGCGTTTATACCTGCGCAAATATTCTTTGCTTGATTCTTGTTTTTGTTGAATGTTATAATAAAATTAAACAAAAGAGAGGGGGAATTTTACGTGAATATATTCAAATGCCCGGACTGCGGACAAGCAATGTCATTGCCGAATTGTTCCTGCGATTACACCGTGGTAAACAAAAACGGGGTATATCAACTGACAAATACGCCGTATATAGTAAAAGATGATTCGGCGGATGTAAAATATATCGGATATGAGGACATAGGCGAATATTATTCAGGCAAATCTCTGCTTGAAAAAATTAATATTGGCGGAACACATAGAAAAGTTGCCGAAATAATCGGGGATGGTATCTTGCTTGACCTTGCTTGTGGTGATGGCGAATTTACTGTTTCGCTTGCTATGCAAAACGTATCTGTGATTTCTATGGATATATCGGATAAAATGCTTGGGCTTTTATTCAAACGCGCTGAAATAGCAGAGATTGAACCGTCAAGGTTTACAGTATGCAGGGCTAATGCGCTTGATATTCCGCTCGTTGACAATTCAGTTGACGCAGTAATAGCGAACAGTATGCTGCATCTTATATCCAAGCCCGAAAATGTAGTCAGGGAAATACATCGTGTCTTGAAAAATGGCGGCAAATTCATAACATTTGAGGATAGCCCCGGCGGCAATAATTCTGTAAGCAATGATTTGACGGAGGAAGAAAAAGCGGAAAATCAAAAAGCAGACGATTTATCTGGATTTGTACATAGAAGATATTTTGAAATACTCAAAAACGAATATAATATATACGGCACAAGATACAGTTGGAAATTTGACCGTGAAAAAATATGTTCAGACATTTTCAACGATAAAAAAATATATATAATGGACAAAAAAACAAATAAATTAAAAAATAAAATTAAAGACATGTCTTTATACAGAATGAGCGGAAAAGGTTTTTCCGACCAGTCAGATGTACCGTTTGATATTCATAAATTCGTATTTGACAGGGTCATGCTTGAATTTATGGAAAAATACGGCGAGGAATCATTGAATACTGTTTATACTTATTATGATTGGTTTGATACAACAGATATAATTGTATATATAAAATAATTAATAATCAAAGGAGGAACAAAACTATGTTTGATATTCGCAAATTCGGGGCGTATATCTCAAAATTACGCAAAGATTCAGACATGACCCAATCTATGCTTGCCGACAAATTAAGCCTGACCAGGCAGAGCGTCTCAAGTTACGAAAACGGCGACAGTTTTCCCGATATTTCTATACTTGTCATGATAGCAAAAGAATTTGGGGTGAGTATCGACGATTTAATAAAATCCGGCGAACCGACGAAAACCGAAGAAATTTTACTCAAAGCCGACGCGAAAAAATCGGATATTCCCGAGGAAATATTCAAAACCGGCAATATTTCCAAGGAAATATTAAATATCGCGCCGTTATTAAAACCCAGTTTGCTGCAAAAAGTCGCGAAAGGCTTCAAAAAACACGATATAGATATATCGAGCCTTGTGACCATGGCTGAATATTTAACCGACGAGGCTTTTCTTGACTTGTTAGACAAAGCCGATTTTGAAACGCTTGACAAAGATATACTCGAAAAATTCATGCCGTTCTTGGACGACGCGTCTAAAAGCAATCTGTTCGCGAAAATAATAGACGGCGAACTCGATTATCATTTTCTCGACATTCTTTTACCCTATGTAGATACATATTATTTCATGGCACAAATAGAAGCGGCGGTAGTGGCAGGGACGTTAGAATGGGATGTTTTGAAATTTTTGGAAGAAACCCGGATAAAAAAATGGGAAAGAGAACAAAAAGAAAAACTCGCTGCGGATGCGAAAGGCATAATCGAAAAATTCATGCCGTCTCTGAACGAAGTTTCCAAAAATCATCTTATCGAAAAAATTATACACGGAGAAATAGATTATAACAAAGGCTATCATTTTCTTGATATTTATCTGCCCTATGTTGACCCGTATTATATCAATGAGCCGATAGAAAAGATTGCCCTCGCGGAACCGCTGGAACGGGACGCTTTAAAAATTTTGCGCGAAGTCTGGGATGCACATTTGGAAAAACAGGAGAAAGCAAAACGCGCCGCCGGCTGGGTCGAGCCTAAATAAATTTTTGAATTATTTCATCAAATTTCAGCCAAATGTAAAAAAGTTCAAAAAAAGTTTATTTTGTTTATTTAAAAAACATAAAAAATTAAAATTATTACGGGCAAATAGATAAGTTTTATGCAAAATAGATAAATAATTATCTAAAAGTTTGGAACATTCGACACTTTTATTTTTCATAAATTTTTGATATAGTATATATAGATAAAAATATAAAAATTTTATCGTCGTATTTTTAGGAGGAATAAATAATGGCAAGCGTATCATTGAGACATATGTATAAAAAATTTCCCGGCGGCGTAACAGCGGTCGCTGACTTTTGTCTTGAGATAAAAGACAAAGAATTTCTAATACTCGTCGGTCCTTCCGGCTGCGGAAAAACAACGACATTGAGAATGATTGCGGGACTTGAGGAAATCACGGAGGGCGAACTGTTTATCGGCGATAAACTCGTAAACGACGTAGCCCCCAAAGACAGGGACATCGCGATGGTGTTCCAGAACTACGCTCTCTATCCCCATATGACCGTTTATGAAAACATGGCGTTCGGATTAAAACTCAGGAAAGTCACAAAAGAAGAAATCAAGCGCAGAGTTGAAGAAGCATCGAGAATACTCGGCATTGAGCATTTGCTCGACAGAAGACCGAAAGCTTTGTCCGGCGGTCAGAAACAGCGCGTCGCTTTGGGTAGGGCAATAGTCCGCGAACCTAAAGTGTTCCTGCTCGACGAGCCCCTCTCGAACCTTGACGCTAAACTGAGGGCACAAATGAGAACCGAGCTTACGAAACTGCACCAGAAAATCGGCACGACGTTTATTTACGTTACCCACGACCAGGTCGAGGCTATGACGATGGCTTCGCGTATCGTCGTTATGAAAGACGGGCTTATCCAGCAGGTTGACGCTCCGCAGAATCTCTATGATTACCCGGTGAATTTATTCGTCGCGGGATTCCTCGGAACGCCTATGATGAACTTCTTAGAGGGTACTATAGAGAAAAAAGGCAGCGATTTGTATTTTGAATTCGGCAAGAATTCGCTCAAGCTGCCCCCCGAAAAAGCAAACAACAGCGATTTGCAGGATTACATCGGCAAAGCGGTCGTCGGAGGGCTCCGCCCCGAAACGATACATGACGAGCCTATGTTCTTAAGTCAGTTCGCAGACACCGTAGTAGACGCCAAAGTCGAAGTCACGGAGCTTATGGGTAACGAAATACTCCTGTATCTCATAGCTGAAGAACAGCCGATAATCGCGAGAGTTTCCCCGCGTTCGACCGCAACCGTTGAAGAGACGATAAAAATAGCGTTAGACGTATCGAGAATACACATTTTTGACAAAGACACGGAAAAATGCATAGTGCATTAATATTTATATTATTAGACACAGAGAACATAAATCAAAAAAAACGCGGGATATTAAATATATTCCGCGTTTTTAAGGCAGGAAAGAACAAGAATCCCCCCGTCACTGCGTGACACCCCCCTCTATCGCTCACTTCGTTCGCTGAGGGAGGCTTTGGAGCTGATTTAAAGGCTCCCTCCCTGAGGGGGCTGTCGGCAAAGCCGACTGGGGGAGTTGCCTATTCTTAATAAAACCAAAATTTATGGAGGAAAAAGTTTTATGAAAGCGAAAAAATTATTTGCAATAACAGTTTTATTATGTCTTATCGTTACGTTTATTCCTTTTACAGTAATTGCGGATGAAATAACGGTGAAAGAAACTGCGTCGGGGTTGGACTATTTTGACATTTATGATTTCCATGATGGATTAGCTCGCGTACAGCTTAGTTTTGGAAAAGAGGGATTTATAGATAAAACAGGGAAAGAAGTTATACCGGTTGGGATATATCAAAGTGTCGCAAATTTCCATGATGGATTAGCTGTTGTTTTTAATAAAGATGATGAAGTAGGCATAATAGATACAACAGGAAAAGTCGTCGTTCCATTTGGAGATTATGATAGCATTGGCAAATCGCCTGACTATATATTCAACGAGGGAATGATAACCGTACAAAAAAACGGAAAATGGGGTTATATTGATACAACAGGCAAAATTGCTGTGTCATTAGAGTATGATTGGTTTGGCGGAATTTTCAGCGAGGGTTTGGCATATATAAGTAAAAACGGAAAGGTCGGATATATAGACAAAACAGGAAAAGTTGTTATTCCGTTTGAATACGATTCTGGAAAAGATTTCAAAGATGGATTGGCTAATGTAAAAAAAGGTGAAAAGTTTGGTTACATAGATAAAACAGGCAAAGTTGTTATACCATTTGAATATGATTATATGCGGGATTTTAACGATGGCGTAGTTGCTTTATTAAAAAATGACAAAATGGGCGTAGTTGATAAAACCGGTAAAGTAGTTGTACCTTTTGAATATGGACTTGTTAGCGATTTTAACAGTGGTGTGGCTATTGTAGGTAAAAGTGAGTTGGGGAACGATTGGGGTATAATAGATAAAACAGGTAAGTTTGTTGTTCCGTATAATAAATATGATAGTTTTATCGTATGTGATGGAATGATAGCTGTAAAGAAAGATGGAAAATGGGGATATATAGATACATCTGGTAACGTAGTTATTCCGCTTGAATATGATTTTGCCGCCGCTTTCAACGAAGGATTGGCTTATGTTTCCAAAGACGGAAAATATGGTTATATAGACAAAACCGGCAAAGAGGTCGTGTCACCCAAATATGATCATGCATGGGACTTCTGCGAAGACCTGGCCACGGTCAATATTGGTGGCCATGAAGACAAAAATGGCAATATATCAGGCGGCAAATGGGGCTTCATAGACAGTACGGGTCATGAAGTTATACCACTTAAATATGCGTGGGCATGGGATTATGTAGAAGGTTTAGCTGCGGTTCAACATTATGGCAAAATTGGTTTCATAGACAAGACAGGCAAAGTAGTTGTAAGTATTAAATATGATGCAGCAAGAGATTTTTGTGAAGGTTTTGCTTGGGTCAATAAAGGTGGCT
>Ga0082212_10012352_pt1 | contig 10761 bp, 9 predicted proteins | sample TergutNt197P3_FD_71548 | JGI IMG/M metagenome (GOLD analysis project Ga0082212, IMG submission 71548) | Neocapritermes taracua P3 segment gut microbial communities from Petit-Saut dam, French Guiana - Nt197 P3 | ecosystem: Host-associated > Arthropoda: Insects > Digestive system > Gut ...
GCCTTTTGGAAGTGGAGGCTGTTGAAAGTGAAGATCTATTGTCGGTTGACCTAAAACAGGATGATAAATCGGTGAATGATTCGTTCATCGTATTGCGCACTATTTCTCTTGAAGACCTAAAGCATCCTTTCCTTGGCCTCAAGGTAGGAGATGCTATAGAGATTGACCTTGTCAAAACTTTTCCCAATCCTTCTGACCGAGCTGCCCTTCTCAAGGTAAAAAAAGAGGAGTTAGACGATACGAACCCGATTTGGCAAGTGACTGTTTTAAAAATAAAACGTTTTGCACCCGCCCCTCTTGATCAGGAGTTTTTTGACAAGCTATTTGGCCAAGGCGTTGTTGAAACACAAGAGTCGTTGATAAAGAAGGTTGAAGAAAAGATGAAGAAAGATGCTGCCGTAGATTGCGACTATCGCTTTTCCCAAGATGCTCGTGAATATTTAATCAATAAGTGTGCAATAGAACTTCCCGATCCCCTTCTCAAACGATGGCTTCACCTGATTAACGATGGCAAAATTTCCATGGAGGAGATCGAACGTGATTACAATGCTTTTGCCCACGATTTCCGCTGGCAGTTGATTCGAGGTTATTATGTGAAAGAAAACAATATCACCATTTCCAAAGATGAAATGATGTTTTACGCTATGAGGATGGTTTATCACCGTTTTGCCTCTTATGGATATCACGATGCGCCGCTCGAAGATATTGAAAAATTTGCAAAAAACATATTGGCAAACGAAAAGGAATATTCTCAAGTGTTAGAAATGGCCCAAGATGAAAAGGTGTTTGCTATAATTCGCTCTTCCGTTACTCTTGACCCCGAAAAAATCTCTTTTAAAAAATTAATGAGTCACAAATAGTTGTTTAGCAAAAAAACGACTTGATGGAACTATATGTTATGAATACAGAATTTGAAAAATATGCTCGGGGTCATCTCGGCATCAACAGTCTCTCTTTAAATCGCTATCGAAACATCACAAGCGGTTATATCAACCCAACCATTATCGAAGAGCGTCAGCTCAACATTGCCACCATGGATGTCTTTTCTCGATTAATGATGGATCGCATCATCTTTTTAGGAGTTCCAATTGTTGACGATGTGGCCAACATTATTCAGGCGCAGCTGCTTTTTCTTGATTCAAACGATCCGGGAAAAGATATTCAGTTATATATCAATAGCGCAGGAGGAAGCGTTTACGCCGGTCTTGGGATATATGATACCATGCAACTTATCTCCTCAGATGTAGCCACAATATGCACAGGTGTTTGTGCTTCTATGGCAGCGATTCTCCTTGCAGCAGGTGCCCCCAAAAAACGTTCTGCGCTACCTCATGCGCGGGTGATGATTCACCAACCCATGGGCGGAGCCGAAGGGCAAGCCTCAGATATTGAAATTACTGCAAGAGAAATTGCCAAACTCAAAAAAGAACTTTACGAAATAATTGCCCTGCACACAGGCAAAAAGTTGACACTCATAGAGAAAGATGCCGATAGAGACTACTGGATGACCGCCTTAGAGGCTGTTTCCTACGGGATGATTGATGAAGTTCTCACAAAAGACAAAAAGAGATAGTATGGCAAATAAGTCGTCCATCCACAGATGCAGTTTTTGTGGTCGAAGTGAATTTGAGGTGCGTTTGTTGATTAGCGGCAGTGAAAAAGGTAGCGCTATTTGTGATGAGTGTGTGGGGCATGCCATGGAGTATGTTCAAGAGTTGGAAAAAAAGGGGGGAAGAGTACCTAATAAAAAGGTAGAGAAGGATAACTCAAAAGTTTACAAACCCAAAGAGATTTGTGAATTTTTAGATCAATATGTGATTGGGCAAGAAGAAGCCAAAAAATTTCTATCCGTGGCTGTTTACAATCACTATAAGCGGATTGATGACAAAACACAAGTTGATCTCGAATTAGAAAAGTCAAATATCTTGTTGATTGGGCAAACCGGTACAGGAAAAACGTTATTGGCCAAAACCATTGCCCGAATGCTGCACGTCCCCTTTGCCATTGTTGATGCCACCGTGTTAACCGAAGCGGGCTATGTAGGAGAAGATGTGGAGAGTATTCTCACGCGATTGCTCCAAGACGCTGATTACGATGTAAAGAAGGCAGAGAGAGGCATTGTATTTATTGATGAAATTGATAAAATTGCCCGAAAAAGCGACAATCCTTCCATTACGCGAGACGTTTCGGGAGAAGGAGTGCAACAGGCAATGTTAAAACTCTTAGAAGGGTCAATCGTAAATGTTCCACCCCAAGGAGGGCGCAAACACCCCGAACAAAAGATGATTGCCGTGGATACAAAGAATATTCTCTTTATTTGCGGAGGCGCTTTTGAAGGGATCGATCGAAAAATTGCGCAACGATTAAATACTCAGGTTGTTGGATACGGAACCCAAAAGCAACGCGATCGTGTTGACAAAAACAATCTGATAAAATACGTAGCGCCTCAAGATTTGCGTGCGTATGGATTGATTCCGGAGATTATTGGCCGTTTGCCGGTACTCACCTACCTGAGCGCATTGGACAAAAGCGCTCTGCGCTCCATCCTCACCAATCCCAAAAATGCCCTGATTAAGCAATACACCCACCTCTTTGCCTTGGATGGAATAGAACTTTCCTTTGATGATGAAGTGCTTGATTACATAGTGGATACCGCTATCCTCTACAAATTGGGCGCTAGAGGATTGCGCTCAATATGCGAAGCCATTATGGTGGATGCCATGTTTGAAATGCCATCTGCCGGTGAAAAGAGCCTCAAGATAGATTTGGATTATGCCAAAGAAAAGGTCGAGAAATTTACCGGTACGTTGTGATTGTGTAGGGCATTCCTAAAAACCCACAAACTCTGCGTTACACTCCTTCGACAAGATGCTCATTTACACATAGTAAACTCCGCTTTTGTCTCAGTCGTAAGCCTTGATTTTGGGGTTTTTAGAAGCGCCCTGTAAGTACTGTATCTTTGAGTTAATCGTATTCATTCCTATATAAATTGATGATAATTAAAGAATTCGGTTTTTTGACCGTTATGTTCGTCTCACTTTTGCAAGTTGCTTGGGGACAAGATCGTCAAAAAATGCCAACTGTGTCCGTTAAAGTGGTTGACTGCTTTAGCGGACATCCCATTGGTTGGGCAACGATGTGGAGTTTTGAAGAAGGGAGGTTACGTGCGCAAAAGGTAAGCTATGTCCAACCGGATGGAACGATTACCTTGCGGGCGCCTCGGAGCGGATCCTATAAATTAATGTTTCGCGCAGAAGGATATCTTACCGATTCACTGTTAGTAACTTTTTTGGCCGATACCACCTTAGGAGTCATTAAACTTTTTCCTGACTTGGAAATGCCATCTTTTCAATTAGATGTTGCCGTGGTTTCGGCAGAGCGCCCCCTATTGACTCACGTTGTAGATCGCTGGGTATATGACGTTTCAAGAGATCCTGAAGCAAGGCGTAAAAAGATGAGCGAAATGATAGAAAAGATTCCCCAAATCAATGCCCTTACCGCTGATGGGCGGTTAGAATATGGAGGGCAAAAGATCAGACAAATTCTCATCAACGGAGAGCGTCACGAAATGATTAATTCAGCAATACAGTACCCTATGCAGATGATCCGTGCCGATGTGATGGACAAAATCGAACTGATTCCACCCGGATCGTTGCAATACGATAATTCGGAATATTTTCTGAATATTATCACTGCCCGTCCATTGCCCAATGGCTACGCTGCGGAAATAAAGGGTTTTGCAAGTACAAACAACTCATATCTTGGAAGCGTAGATGTTGTATCTAAGATAAGAGACAAAATGGTGTTTCGCTTTGCGTATAACGTTGATTATGGTTCGAGTCCTAAGTTAAACAGTTATTCGTTGCGAGAGCAGTACGCTTTGGAGAAATCAATGGATACCTCCATCGAAAGTGAGACGGAATCTTTCAGCGATTTGTCTAAGCACAACTTTTCTTTCAGAGGCAGCGCCAAACCCTTTGGACGCAACCTCACTTTTGGCGTACGAACCGCTTATGGCCAAAGAAACGTATATACAGATGTGTTCACAAAGGAGTGTGACGCAGAAGAAGGTGTTTTACATATGCAGGCTACGCAAACAAAATTCACAAACCAATCACTTCCAACCCTGAATGGAGATATTAGGCTTGTTATTAACCAATCTCGTGATAGAACTACCAACTTCTCCTACCAATGTAGCGGTCTTGAAGAGGAGAACCTCCGCAGGCAAACCTTCTCAGATATGCTGTCTACTTTGTTACAGACAGACCAAGATGATCGTGAACAGTTCTTCCATAGAGCTTCTCGAACACATACGCTGTTATGGTCGGATAATATGAAGATAGGGAAATCTTCGGCGGATGTTCCTTTTGCAGGTCACCGGCTAAAAATATTGGCAAGTTACAACCATCGGCGTTACCAACAAACCGAAACCATCTATGATTTACTAGTTGGAGGTTTGGAATATAAACAGCAAGTGATTGATTTGAGGCCCAGCTATAGTTTTCGATACCCATCTCTCCATCATGGGTAACCTTTGGAAAGGGGGAAGCAGCGGATTCCGCTACTCATTCGTATCCAATATGGGCATCAGTCAAGCTTCAAGGGTATATTACAACCATCATTTTGACTTTACACATACCCAGGCGCTTATCAAGAACAAACTCTTTGCTTCTGTAGAGATTACCAATCCCTTTGACTCCCGAATGACTGTGCGTAATCAAATTACGGGCGTTAATTTTCGGTTGAGTTCGTCGCGTGAGTTATTGGGACGCGTCTGTACATTAACTTTACGATGGAACTTTGGCCGACTCAGAGATCGCGTTGCCGATGCCGAGAAAATGGCAGATGACACCTCGCGTACTATCTTGTAGCGTTTTGGGAGAAGATACGAAGAATCATTGTTTTGCCGCGGAGAAAAAAACGGAGTTTACTTTGTGTAAATGAGAATTTTGGCGAAGAAGCGTAACGATGAGTTTGTGGGTTTGTATGAGCGCCCATTATTTATTGTTACCTTTGCGTATATATAAACCCTCATAACTCAACAGCTATGTCATCCATAAACAACTACATTCAAGAAAATCAGGCTCGATTTTTAGATGAGCTCTTTGTGATTTTGCGTACGCCCTCTATCAGTTCCATCAAGGAGCATGCTCCGGATATGCAGCGTTGCGCAGAGCAACTTACCCAAGCCTTAATCTCTGCAGGAGCAGATAGCGCTCAGGTCTTTCCAACAACAGGTCATCCGGTTGTCTTTGGCGAAAAATCCATCGATCCCTCTCTTCCCACAGTGCTGATCTATGGCCATTACGACGTTCAGCCCGTTGATCCGCTCAACCTGTGGGATTCTCCTCCCTTTGAACCGGAGGTACGAAACGAAGCGATTTATGGACGGGGTGCCAACGACGACAAGGGCCAGCTCTTTATGCACATCAAAGCGCTTGAATATTTGCTGCTTAACAAAAAACTCTCCTGTAATCTTAAGTTCCTCTTTGAAGGAGAAGAGGAGATTGGATCGCCAAGCCTTGCTGCATGGGCGCGGGAGTATGCAAATATGTTGGTATGCGATTCCATTTTGGTTTCCGATACTACCATGTTGGACGAAAACGTGCCCTCTATCAATTGCGGGATGCGCGGCTTGGCATACGTAGAAGTGGAAGTGACCGGCCCCAATAAAGACCTCCATTCCGGACACTACGGAGGGGCGGTTGCCAATCCCATTAATGTACTGTGCCGCATGATTGCATCGTTAATAGATGAAAACGGGCGCGTTACCGTGGATGGATTTTATGATGACGTGGTTGAGCTCAGCGCCGAAGATCGCGAAATGCTTGCTCGCGCACCTTTTGACATTGAGCATTATAAAAAATCAATTGGCGTAAACGGAGTAGAAGGTGAGGAGGGATACTCTACCTTAGAGCGTACCGGCATTCGTCCTTGTTTGGATGTAAACGGAATCTGGGGCGGATATATCGGAGAGGGTGCCAAAACGGTGATCCCTTCCAAAGCATTCGCCAAAATATCGATGCGTTTGGTGCCCAAACAAGACAACAAAAAAATAGCACGCCTCTTTGCTGAGCATTTTACCAGGATTGCGCCTTTGGGTGTGCAGGTAAAAGTAATCCCCCACCATGGCGGACAAGGTTTTCTCACCCCTATCTCTTCCGATGTGTATAAAGCGGCATCCCGCGCCATTCACGAGGTATATGGCATTGAGCCGGTTCCATCTAGAGGAGGAGGAAGTATTCCCATTTTGGCTGAATTAGAAGATATATTGGGCGTTAGCCCAATGCTTATGGGCTTTGGATTGGAGCGAGACAACATTCACTCTCCCAATGAGAGTTACTTAGTTAGCCAGTTTACCAAAGGTATAGAGGCGATTGTAAAGTTTTTTGAGTATTATCCAGTATAAGGTTTATTCACATACCGGCCAAACATATTTCAGATGAGAACAATCGCAATTCTTTTTCTATGTACATTTATGATGATTAATGTTATGGGACAAAGCCGCCGCAGCGGTATGGCGTGGACAACACGCAGCGAAGTCATTGCACAAAACGGGATGGTGTGCTCCTCTCATCCTCTTGCCACACAAGTGGGAGTGGATATATTAAAGAGAGGCGGATCCGCCGTGGATGCGGCCATTGCGGTAAATGCCTGCCTTGGACTTATGGAGCCTACCGGTTGCGGCATCGGTGGCGATCTCTTTGCCATTGTGTGGGATGCCAAAACAGAACAACTCTATGGCCTTAATGCCAGCGGACGTTCTCCCAAATCGTTAACGATTGCCTACTTTAAAGAGCAGGGGATGGATGTGGTTCCTACCTACGGGCCTCTGTCGGTTAGCGTTCCGGGGTGTGTGGATGGTTGGTTTGCCCTGCACGGTCGCTTTGGCAGAATGAGTATGCAGGAGATTTTGAAACCCACCATAGATTATGCCTATTCAGGCTTTCCGGTGACCGAAGTGATAACGGCCACGTTTAATCAGGGGGTTGAACGATTATCCCGTTATCCTAATGTAAAAGAGACCTATACCCCAAATGGAACAGGATGGAAAAAGGGGGATATTTTTCGCAATCCTTTCTTGGGGAAAACGCTTCAATTGATTGCCGACAAAGGAAGGGACGAGTTTTACAAAGGAAGCATTGCCCGCTCCATTGCCAACCACATAGAGGTTCAAGGAGGATTTATCTCTTATGAGGATTTGGCCACGCATACCTCCGATTGGATTGATCCTGTTCGTACAAACTATAGAGGTTTTGATGTGTGGGAACTTCCTCCCAACGGTCAGGGAATAGCGGCTTTGCAAATGCTCAACATTTTGGAACACTACAATTTGCAATCCTTTGGTTTTGGTTCTGCGGAACACATTCACTACTTTGTAGAGGCCAAGAAATTGGCTTTTGAAGACAGGGCAAAATATTATGCCGACCCCGCCTTTGCACACATTCCCGTTCACACCTTAATCAGTAAAGAGTATGGTTGTGAACGCCAACGACAGATCAATGATCTTCGTGCTTCTACATCTCCTCAAGCAGGCGTTATTGCCAACACTAACAATACCATATATTTGACCGTGGCCGATAAAGACGGCAATATGGTCTCCTTTATCCAAAGTAATTTTAACGCTTTGGGCAGCGGAATGGTTCCACCCGATTTGGGATTTATGTTGCACAACAGAGGATCGCTATTTTCGTTGCAAGAGGGCGATGCCAATGTATTTGAACCGGGAAAGCGCCCTTTTCACACCATCATTCCTGCTTTTGTTACCAAAGATGGGCAGCCCTATTTTAGCTTTGGCGTGATGGGCGGAGATTTTCAACCCTTGGGGCACGTACAGATCCTCATCAACATGATTGACTTTGGTATGAATCCTCAAGAGGCTGGTGATGCGCCGAGAATCAACCACATTGGCTCGACCACGCCCACAGGTTTGCCTCAGGAATCGGATGGGGGAAGCGTGGTTTTAGAAAATGGGTTTTCACCCGAAACTGTTCGCAAGTTGATGACTATGGGTCATAAAGTCTCTTATGGTTTTGGCGGTACATTCGGAGGATACCAAGGAATTCTTTACGATGTTCGACGGAGAGTCTATTTTGGTGCCTCGGACAGCAGAAAGGATGGTTGCGCTATGGGGTACTAACCGTTTTGTATCTTGAATAGACAAAAAAAGTAAAAACAAATTAATATTAAGTAATGATGAAATTTAGTAATGTAAGATTATTAGTCCAAGACTTCAAAAAGTGTTTCAAGTTTTACACGGAGACACTTGAATTTGTCCCTGTATGGGGAGACGAAAATGGCTGTTATGCTTCCTTTAAAGTGGCAGAAGGAATAGAAGGTTTTGCCATCTTTCTATCCGATTTTATGGCCCCGGCTGTTGGCAATGCAGACAAAACCCAACCATTCGGATACCGCGAAAAATCATTGGTATCTTTTGAAGTTGACAATGTTGATGAGACCTTTCAAGCGTTTGTACAGAAAGGTATTCACTTCGTTAACCAACCAACAGATATGCCCGATTGGGGAATGCGCGTGGTTCATTTGCGAGACCCAGAAGAAAACCTGATCGAATTTTTTACACCGTTAAAAATGTTTTGTCAGAGTTGCGGAATGCCCATGAACGAAGACAAACTAAAAGGATCCAACATTGACGACACTTTGTCTAATGACTATTGTTCATTTTGTTTCCAAAAAGGGAATTTCACAAATAACGTTTCTCTTGATGAACAAGTTGAAATGGGCTTACCTTATTTTCCACCATATATCAACGCCAAAACAACGGAAGAAAAGGATCGGATTAAGCAGCAATCCAAAGAGTTTTTATCTTCTCTAAAGAGATGGAAATCGTAGCCCAATTTCTATTGGGATAAATAACCATCCACAGGTAGTAGAATTCTTACTATTTTTGCCGATGCAAACGGGTTGTTTTCCTGACTTCGACAATGCGTCACCCTACAGAAATTTTTTCCAAAAATTTTGATCAAACAGTTGTTCGATAGACTTGTGTATAGCCGTTACCGGCATGGTTTTGGTCAATGTTTCACCTGAGGCAGGTAATTTAATTTTTAAAGTTGTTATGGTTTTTGCAATGTTCAGTACCTTGTCTACGCTCAATTTTATTTCACTCAGTTTTAAGATACGTTCCAACGCCTTGTAAACCTTGTATGCGACAAAACAAATGCACACATACGCTTCAATGCGCTTGGGAGTAAAATGAAACATTGGTCGCAGTTCCAATGTGCCTTTGGTTACACGATAGGTACGCTCTATTACCCACAATTCGCTGTATTGCCTGTAAACTTCTTGTGCGGAAAGGTCAGTATTGGTCAGGTATCCTTTCAATCCGTCCCATTTTGCATCGTCTCTGATTTTTTCCTCATTTATGATAACCTGAACATTGTCGGATATCTCTAAAAACTTGTTGTAACCCCGTTTGTTGATGTTTTCCTTGGTCAGGGTTCCCGTTTTATAGGCTGCCTTCAGCCGTTTTACTTACCCCTTTTTCCCTGTTGTATCTGTCTTTATGAGCCCCTTTTTTCGGAATAACCGACGATTAAACGTGATTTGGGAAGTTTGCCCAATTCATAAAAGCAGCCATCTTGTTTTTCCAATGACAGTATCCATTGTTTAATTTCATCGTTCTCGTTTTTTATCCTTGCTCCTATAATGTATTTATACCCTGCTGTCTCCAATAACATTAGATTGGTCTGATTCATTAACCCCGAGTCGGCAACAATTACAAAGTCGGACAAGTCAAATCTGTGAACAAAATCTTCAACGATCGGAAGCATCGTGCGACCTTCGTATTGCGAACCCGGAAAGAGCGAATAGGAAAGCGGATAGCCATCCTTGCTCACCAATAAACCTAACACAATCTGCGGTTGAGCATGCTTCCCATCCTTGGAAAAGCCTTTTTCTCGTAAACCATCGCCGTAATCCGTCTCAAAATAGAGGGTGGTCACATCGTAAAATACAAGCCCGATATTGCTCCCTAATATCTTCTTGGTGTGCGCTACGCTAATTTGCTGTATTTTCTCCTGCAAAGTATTGTACAATCGGTCTAAATAGCGGTAAATCCTATGCAATTCAACGTCTTCATAAAAATACGACTTCAAATAATCTACTGTACCCGCCTTGCTTGCGGGTTGACATAAACGGGCAATAACTAAATGTTTCAAAATATCATCCTCTATTGCGTCAAATCCGATAATCTTGAATACCGGATCCAGTATGAGTTGTGTCCCATTGAGCAGAATGTTCTCTATGTTGGACAGCAGATAGTCTGTCACCTGCTTTTCCTTGCATTGCTGCTCGTACAGGGTAAACATATCCCTGTCGCCTTTCTGAATTGAAATCCACTTTTTACCCCGGAGACACAATTCCGACAGGGCCTTTTCGTCAGAACAGACTCCAATGGTTTTTAACTCGCGGAATCGTCCGCCACTTTTATCTACAACAATAACGCTTGTACTGCCTGATCGGTTTTTCTTTCTTCGGATGAACATAGCACAAAAATAAACCGATTTTTGGCTGCGTCACCCAAAATGGTGACGCAAATTTTGCAAATAGTTGATTTAAAATTCATTATAAAATAACGTTTTTGCAAGTGTCGAAGTCAGGAGAATTCTTACTATTTTTGCCGATGCAAACGGGTTGTTTTTTGTGTACCCCTTCCTTTGGACAGAAAGTTGGACTTTGTTAAACAATAAATTTATGAACTTTTCTTTTTGAGAAGAAGCAGGAGTCCCCGCTTCTCCTCGC
>Ga0082212_10012353_pt1 | contig 10760 bp, 8 predicted proteins | sample TergutNt197P3_FD_71548 | JGI IMG/M metagenome (GOLD analysis project Ga0082212, IMG submission 71548) | Neocapritermes taracua P3 segment gut microbial communities from Petit-Saut dam, French Guiana - Nt197 P3 | ecosystem: Host-associated > Arthropoda: Insects > Digestive system > Gut ...
AAAGTTTTCTACCTGTTTTAAGTTTACCCCCTCTCCCTCTGAGAGGTACGTTCGTGTACGGGCTGGGTGAGGGCTTGAATCGTTAGCAGTTCCCCCACCCTAACCCTCCCCCAAGGGGGGAGGGGACGTTATTTTCTGGCGAAAACCTAACAACTGTGCCACGTCAATAATCTGCTTTTTTCGTGAATTCTTTGTGATCATCGTGTCTTTGTGGTGAATTTTCTTAACCACAAAGACACAAAGGGTGCGACGTAAACACAAAAAGACTCCCAAATAATGGCAGGGTACGGTCTATCCAGCCGAAATTGAGCGGTTCTTTGACCGTGTCCGTTGGACGTTTGCCGTCATCAAGAAAGCGGCAGCGGGAACCAGACTAAGCCTTTTGCAGAACGTCCCTTTTTTTCATTGTCCGAATAGGATATAATTGCCGTCATGAATTCCTTGATCTTAATTGCCAAAGCCGGTGCGGATGCTGGTGGCGAGACCAGTCTGCTCTACTTGTACATTACCGCTTGCGGTCCCTTTTTTGGTCCGCTCTTTGTCCTCATTTCGATTGTTTTTGTTACGCTAACCATCATGAACTGGCTTGCGATTTCCCGAAATGCCATTGTTCCGCCGGACATGATCGGACAATTTCAGGAAAAAATGGCATCCAAAGAATTTCAGGAAGCCTACGAAATTGCCAAAAACAGCGATTCGGTGCTCGGGAGAGTTTTGGCGGTTGGTCTTGTCAACATGTCTGACAGCGTTACCGCTGCCGAACAATCTATGAACGATGCCGCCGAAGAGGAAGTGATGACGCTCAGACACCGTTTGAGTTATCTCGGCACCATCGCCTCGGTTTCGCCAATGGTCGGACTGCTCGGAACCGTGTGGGGAATGGTCAAAGCGTTCAGCGTCATTGCCAAAAGCGGTGTGCCGCAGGCAAGCGACCTCGCAGACGGAATTGCACAAGCCTTGGTAACTACGCAGATCGGTTTGTTGATTGCCATCCCGGCACTGGTGCTCTTTGAAATTTTCAAAAACCGGCTTGACCGATTCGTTCTCGAATTCAACATTCAGACGGAAAGCGTGTTGAAACAGTTCAAACAGAGTTAGAAATGTCCAATCGCCTAAACCGCTTCACGCAATACATCAACCAATTCTTGAATCATTTGCGGTGTGTGTGTGGCAAAAACGGCAATCCGCAACGCTCCCTGCGAACCGAGCCCGGTGTTGCGGGGAATGTACGAAATCAAAATGCCCGACTCCGAAAGTTCCTTTTGAATCCGCCGCATATTGCCCGATGAACCTAACGTCAAAAGCACCATCGGCAACGGTAATTCACTGACTTCCAAACCGATGTTTCGCAATCCCGACCGGAGCAACTTAACGTTTTCTTGTAATTTTTGCCGGAGAACCGAATCGGTCAGCATCGACAGGGACTTTGCCGTTGCTGCCGCGATGGGACTTGCTGGTGCGCTGGCACCAAAATAGACCGCCGACCAATCTTTGAGCCGTTGAATGAACGACTCGCTGCCCGGTATGATCCCGCCGCTGCCGCCGACCGCCTTACTCAACGAAAACGTGAGATACGTCCGAACGGATTCGCCGACAGTCGCTTCGAAACCGAGATCATCCATCGAATCCACTGCCGTTTGATTCACCGTCGCCGTGTCCATGCAGAAATGTTCCAACGTTCCTTGACCGGTATTGCCGAGAACGCCGAAACCGTGAGCGTCATCCACCAAGAGTGATGATCCCTCGTAGTGCGTGAGCAATTCGGTGTATTCGTCCAGCGGAGCAATCGTGCCGAGCAGTGCAAACACGCCGTCGGTCAACACGATGGGACGCTCGTGCAGTTGCAGATTGGAATCAAGTTGCTCTCGAAGGTCATCGGTGTCACGATGTTTGAACATAATCGGCTTGCGTTTGGTTCCCCGAAGCCGTTTGACCGCATCGAACAGCGAATAGTGAGCCGCCTCGTCGATGAAAATCCGGTCGAACGTTTTTTCCAGCGATTCGAGTAATATCTGATTGGCAACGTAACCGGAGGCAGTGTAAAGTGCGTGTGGTGTACCGAACATTTCGGCAACACGGCGTTCGACTTCAAAAACCGGCGGCGAAGTGAATGCCGTGCGAGTCGTTGCCGTTCCGACACCGTAGCGCAGTACGGCTTCGCATGTTGCCGCCAGTACTTCGGGATCGGCTTGGAGACCGAAATATCCATTGCCGCCGAAGTAGAGATAAACTTTTCCGGCAACGGAGATCATAGCATCGGGAGGACCATCGAAACTGAACGTTTCTTCGATGGCGGCTTGCGTTGCCGATTTCGGTGTGGATGGGGTGCGCTCCGGCGGATCAGGAATCGAAATGTTTCGGTACATAACGATAAGAATACGGATTTTTTTTGAACAAGGCAAGAGCGGTTAACGAAGTCGTCATTGCCTTAACGCCCACCGTTCCTGCCTCCTGCGGATCGGAGGATTTCCTTCTTTTCTTCAGAACTGGCAACGTCCAACGGCGTTTCGCCCTCATTATTTTCCGCATTGATGTAATGTAATGGGTCTAACAAAACCTGCGTCCATTACCGGTTAAATAGATTTCTTTTTCGCCGTCAGATGTTTACTGCGATCCTCGTAGTGGTGCGTGTGCAACAATTCATGAGACAAATGACCGCACGGCTCCTCGAAATAATCCTTGTAAATCGCCTTGATCTGCGGATTTTCGTGAGACAACCGAATCGCACACTCTTCGTCCAAATCATACAACGATTTGGTTCGCGGTGCCCGAACCGCATCGGACGGCGGCAATGCCGACTTCGGCTGACCGCCACCGCTAATACAACCACCGGGACATGCCATGAACTCCATGAAATGCCACTTGCCCGTACCATCTTTGACTTTTTCCAAAACCTTCTTGGCGTTTGCCGTGCCTGATACCACCGCCACTCGAACTTCACCGAAGCCGGGCACTTCCAAAGCGGCTTCCTTGATTCCGTCCAATCCTCGCACCGGTCTCAATTCGAGCAGCGCAGGTAGATTTTCCTTCGTAACAAAGTAATATGCCGTTCGGACAGCCGCCTCCATAACCCCGCCGGTTGCCCCAAAAATCGCTCCGCCACCGGAGTATTCGCTCAACACGGGATCACATTCGGCATCCCCCAATGCCAAGAAATCAATGTTCTTCTGCTTAATCATTCGTGCCAGTTCGCGGGTCGTAATGACAATGTCGGTGTCCCGAATTTCCTCATTTCTGAGTTTATGACCAGCATTGTTCATCTCCGGTCGGCTGCATTCGAACTTTTTGGCGGTGCAAGGCATCACGGAAACGGAAACGATATTTTCCGGTTCAAGTTTTCGCTGTTCGGCATAGTACGTTTTGATGATCGGTCCCAACATTCCCATCGGCGAGCGAGCGGTAGAAAGGTGCGGAATCAATTCGGGATAGAACATTTCGCAGAATTTGACCCAGCCCGGACAACACGAAGTGAATAGCGGAATCGACGAACCGTCCTTCGTGAGCCGTTGTACCAATTCCGTTGCTTCCTCCATAATGGTCAAATCGGCGGCGAAATTGGTGTCCAGTACGGTATCAAAACCAAGCGCACGCAAAGCGGCAATCTGTTTTCCTTCGACATTTGTTCCGACAGGCATACCGAATTCTTCGCCCAGTCCGATGCGTGTGGACGGAGCAAATTGCACAACAACGTGCTTGTTGGAATCATTCAATGCTTCAAACAGGCGTTGCGTGTCGTCTCGTTCGGTAATCGAACTTGTGGGACACCAGAGCGTACACTGTCCGCAACCGATGCAAGGAATGTCGTCGATGAGAGGAAGTTCGTAATTTCCCATGACGGCTTGGTAGCGTTCGCAGACTTCGGCACACTGCCCGCAGAGGATGCACTTTGCATCGTCCCGCATGATAGTGGGATTGTGCGGGTCAATCGGAATACGTCCCCTGACTTGTACGGGAAAGTTGCCCGTCGTGTTATACTGGTCTGGTAACCAACCTGCCCCGCCGTTGGGTTTGCCTTCCAGGAGCATGTCCTTGGCTTGGTCGCAACCGGCTGCCGTTACGAGTCCGGCTCCTGCAAGTTTGATAAAAGACCGACGGGAAAAACCTTTGTCGGCATGTTGATTGACAGGGCGATCTGTTTTGTGTTGTTCGCTCACGATATTTCTCCAAAAGACCCAGACATTGTACCCCCATCTCGATACAATGTCTAGCGGCTGGGGGCTATTGCATTTCCGTCCAGTGATGTGATAGAATAGAGTAATCGTAATTCGCTTTTCAACAATTCATTCAAACAGAGAGGAACAAAATTATGGCACGACCAGTAACATTGACAACCGGACAGTGGGCAGATCTGAAACTTGCTGAACTGGCACCGAAAGCAAAAAGTTTCGGATACGACGGTCTCGAACTCGCCTGCTGGGGCGAACTTTTCGAAGTTCCCCGCGCCCTCAAAGAAGGCGATTATTGCGACAAACGCCGGGAAATCATGAAAAAGAACGGATTGGAATGCTGGGCACTGGCTGCCCACCTCGTCGGACAAGCCGTCCTTGACAACATCGATTCTCGCCATCAGTCGATTGTACCGGCTTATGTGTGGGGCGACGGCAAACCGGACGGTGTCAATCAACGGGCGGCAAAAGAATTGATGGATACTGCCCGGGCAGCACAGAAAATGGGTTGCAAAATCGTCAACGGATTCACCGGCTCCAGCATTTGGCCCTATCTCTATTCGTTTCCGCCGGTTCCGCAGCAGTGGATCGACGATGGATTCAAACTCCTCGCAGAGCGGTTCAATCCGATTCTCGATGTCTTCGGTGAGTGTGGTGTCAAATTTGCTCTGGAAGTCCATCCGACGGAAATTGCGTTCGATATTTACTCCACCGAAATGGCACTCGATGCTCTGAAATGGAGACCGGAATTCGGATTCAATTTTGATCCCTCGCACCTCATTTGGCAAGGCGTTGATCCGGTAGAGTTCCTCTATCGGTTCGGAAGTAAAGACCCCGCCAAGAATCGCATTTATCACGTCCACATGAAGGACACGAAAGTTCAACTGAACGGCAAGACCGGCATTTTGGCTTCGCACCTGAACTTCGGCGATTCACGCCGCGGTTGGGATTTCCGCTCGCTGGGACACGGAAGCGTGAACTTCGAGGAAATCATTCGGGCATTGAATCACATTGGTTATACCGGTCCGCTTTCCGTCGAATGGGAAGACATGGGAATGGAACGTGAGTTCGGAGCGACAGAGGCGTGTGCATTTGTCAAGAAGATCAATTTCTCTCCGAGCACGATTGCCTTCGATGGGGCGTTCGATAAAGAGAATCAATAGTTTGCTTCTCGCCCCGCCTGTTGAGGATACCGACCGGGCGGGGTGGTTCTTTTCACGCAAAATATTCGGTTATCACTCCCGCTGGGCATTTTCCATAAAAATCTCGAGTAGCGACTCCGCTCGTGCCGTGTTTTCACCAAGACACATGGCAATTGTTTCCGCCATGCGAACCTGCTGTTCCAAGAGTTCACGAGCCTGCTTGACCGTCTGTTGCCGAAGTTGGTCCAACTGTGTTTCGTTCTTCTGCAACGTCGTGATGTTCATGAAAATACCGACAAACTGCTTTTCGGCTGGCAACGAATACAACACTTCATGGCAAACCAAATTATACGATTCGTGATTGGTAACGATCTCCACTTTTTTATCAGGTTCTGCCAAGAGCCGCTCCCAGGGTTCCGGGTCCATCAAATACGAAATCGGACGGCCACACACCGCATTGGAACACCGAAAGAACTGCCGAAACGTCGGATTCATGTTGACAATGTTCAAATGTTCATCCAACGTAACAATACCATTCGGACTCGTTTCGATCACCCGGTCGATCCGTTGTTCCGCCGTCTTGCGGAAGAACGGTACACACATTTCCGGCGTTGCCAATCCTTCCACGATGGCGATTGCCAAGTCGCGGCATGAAGGATAACCGCAGGATGAACAGTCGAGTTGATCTTCCGGCAACGTTTTGCCTGTCTTTTCAAAAATTTCCCGAATCTGCGTCTCTGTAACTTCTTTGCGTTTGAAGGCTTTCGCCGGTTTGTAATATTTCGTGAGCGTTTCGATGAATGTTTCGTCTTCGGCGGTCAGTCGGCTTTCTTGCTCGATCTGTTCCGTCTTGGAAAACTCAATCACGTTAGAACGCAAGCCGGAGGGGGAATCGTGATGACCGCCGCCGGGTCCGCAAATGCAGCCCTGCGGACAAAAGAGCGGTTCGATAATTTGTCCCGCCTTACACGATTCCAACGAATACTGCACGTTCCGAATTCCGCTGACGGCAATTACATTTTCGTCGAGGCGGTCCATTGACCAGCCTGCCGTTTTGATACACCCCCCTTCGAGGGGAAAGTACCGAGCCGCCCCTCGCGGCACGTCATCAAAATCGCTCTCTTCGCAACTGGCAATATCGACGTTCTCTTCGGCAAGCCACTGCGAGAGTTCTTCAAATGTTAAAACACCATCGACGAAGCCGGGATATTCGGCATTCTCTCCTTCGACCTTTTTGGCAACGCAGGGTCCAATGAAAACGACCTTCGTGTCGTTGCCGAGTTTTCGGCGAATGTATCTTGCATGAGCGACCATCGGCGAAACGACCGGCGCAATATATGAGGCGTACTGCGGTTGATAGTGCAAAATGTAATCGACGCAGGCGGGACACGCCGAAATGACGAGCGGCTGGTCTTTGCCGCGGGATTCCCAAAACTTGACGGTTGCCTGGGCGGCGAAAAAGGCTCCGACAGCAGTTTCTGCAATGTGCGAAAAGCCGAGCAAACGCAAAACAGAAGGAATTCGCCGTCTCATTCGGTCGGTGAAAAAACCGGCAAAGGCAGGAGCAATACTGCAAGCGACGCGAGTGCCGGGCATCAAAAGCCGCTTGACATGTTCCACGTCGTTTCGGTACTTTTTGGCGGATTGCGGACATTCCCTGACGCAGGTGCCGCAAGAAATGCAACGTTCGGCAACGATGGCTGCCTGACCATCGTGCATCTTGATCGCTTTGACGGGACAGACGCGGATGCACCGATAGCAATCGCGGCAGGTTGCCTTATTGACGAGAATGACTTGCGAAATACGTACAGCCGATACCGATTCACTCATGGTTCCATGCGGGCTAGGATCGTCGGCATTCTACCACGAATCACGGACGATTTCAAATTGACTAAGGACATCAAAGGCGGAGTGAATTGCTGTCCACGAATGGCTGATTATGCCGGATTAGGCGGCAGGCAGTTTTGTTAATGTACCGGTGCAAACGATTGGTAAATCTCCAGCAATTGCTCCGCGGCGGTGTTCACATCGAAACGCGCGGCGGCATCGGCAACATAATTTTTTGCGGCTTCCTTGGCGGGCTTGGGGTTTTCGACAAAAGCCGCAATGGCATCGGCAAGAGCCTCAGGATTTTCTCGTGGAATAACAGTATTCGGTGTTCCGCTCAATACTTCACGCAAACCGAGACAGTCCGAACCAATGACCGGAACGCCAAGAACGAGGGATTCCATCGGCAAAATCGGACACGCTTCCCATCGGGAAGGCATAATAAGCACGTCAGTCTGCAACAAGAGCGGCGTGATGTTCGGAACGGTATCGCGAAAATGCACCATCTTGGCAACGCTCGGATTTGCCGCCGTGGCTCGAAGGGTCTCCTCCAAATAACCGCTTTGATCTGTGGTGACAATCAAATGAAATCGGCCGCCGTATCCGCGTTGTTCGAGCAGAGTGAGTGTTTTAAGCACGACATCAAAGGCTTTTTGCGGCATCAAACGTCCGAAAAAACCGCCGAGAATGACCTCGGTTCCAATACCGAATTGTTCACGTAGATTCGGTTGTTTGTCCGACTCAAATTGGATTCGTGCACGTTCGATGCGGTCCATGTCGATTCCATTGAGAATCGGTTTGATGTGTACGGGTCCCTTTTTCCACGCCGAAAAGTATTCCAAATGGTTAACTTCACAGTCGCGCGAGACAGGAATGATGCACGAAGCCCGGCGAGTGACAAAAGAGGCGAACAATCTTTTGAGCAAAGAAAACCTGCCGAAATCGTTTTGACCGGTAATAATCACATCATGGAGTGTAATTAGATGTGGAATTTGCCGAAAATAATTGATAAGAGCGGTGGTCGTGCCGGTGTGAAGTCCCTGCGAATGAACGAGATCAAACGGCTGTTTTCGGAGCGTGCGCCAGACGGCAATAAGGCTGGCGGCTTCTCCGTGAGGAATTTCGATGTACTCCGTTTCTTCCCACGTTGCCGTTTCCTGTTTGAGGCTGCCGAATCCTTCGCAAGCCGGTGCGAGAAAGGTGAAACGGTACCCCGCCTCGTGCAGATGCTTGAGGTTGTAGATCAAATAAGTCCGGATTCCGCCGACAGGATTGCCGACAGGGACGAGTATCCGACGTTTCATAAAAGAATAATTTATCGCAAAACAGAGAAAAAATCAATTGTCCTGTACCACTGGTCGAAAACTTTTGTGATCCGATAACTCCTTTCCTGAAAATCTTCTTGTCTGTTCCATTTCCCCGCTTTTTTCTGTAAAATGCCCCTTTAGTTGGTCGATAAATTCCCTAGAATCGTCAATTTTAGGTGTTCCGATGTTCAAACGTTCGCTTTTTTCTCTGGTCGTGGTTGCCCTGCTTGCCGCTGGGGGATATTTTGTCTGGGGGCGATTGCAGGAAACTGTCAAAATGGACCCGCCGCAACTCGTTTCGGTGAAACGGGGAATGTTCGTCCACGAAATCCTCGAACGCGGAAACCTCGAAAGTGCCCGAAACACCGAAATTAAGTGCATGGTCGAAAGTCAATACGCCGGCACCAATATCGTGATCAAGTCCGTCATTGACGAGGGAACCATGGTGGAGGAGGGAGACATACTTATCGAACTCGACTCGCCAACGCTTCTGGATAACCTCCAAAATCAGGAAACGTCCGTTCTTTCTGCCATCGCACAACTCACGAGGAGTCAAGCGGATCTCAAATCCACTGAAATCGCACTCAAAGAATATCTCCAGGGGGTGTACAATCAGGAACGGACAGCAATCCAAAACAGGCTTTTTTCGGCGGAAGAAGCGGTGAAACTCCTGGAAAACGATCTGACCCACTCCGAGAAACTTTTGGAAAAAGGTTACATCACTGATGCCCAAGTGGATGCGGCCATCATCGAGATTGACAAGGCACGTAATACACAAAAGATGGAAACAATAAATCTCGATGTCTATCAAAAGTTAACGAGGGAAAAAAGGATCGCACAACTCGAAGCGGCGGTTTTAACCGCCGAGGCAAACGTCGCTTTGGATGAGCGGTTTCTGGGTATTCGAAAAACTCGGTTGACGTTGTTGCAGGAACAGGTGGAGCGATGTACAATTCGTGCCCCGCGCGCTGGACAGGTTGTCTATTATGTGTCGCCGCGAATGATGGGAAACGATGACAGCCTTATTCGAGAAGGACTCCGGGTCATGGAGCGGCAAATCTTGCTCCAACTCCCCGACCCGACGCAGATGCAAGTCCGGGGACTCGTCAATGAAGCCAATGTCCGGCTTGTCAAACGCGGGCAAAAGGCAGCCGTCCGACTTGAAGCCTTTCCCGATCAAGTTTTTGACGGAGCCGTCAAATCGGTCAACGATTTTCCTGAGCCGGGCAACTTTATGGGGATGGCAATGTCAAAGGAATACGCCGCCATCGTTACGATTCTCAACCCGCCGGAAGGGATTAAGACGGGATTGACTGCCGAAGCGAGAATTACGGTCAACAGAATCCCCGATGCACTGCTTTTACCCACGCAGGCGGTCTTTGCCTACGGCGACAAAATGTATGCGGTAACATACAAAGAGGGGAAGTGGGACAAAGTCGAAATTAAAACAGGGGCTGCTAACGATAAAGAGGTGGTGGTTCTCGAAGGATTGAACGAAGGGGATCAAGTCGTTCTTGGGGCGTGGACACATCGGGACAAAATCGAACTGCCGAAACTTGAAGGTCGGTTCAACGAGACTGAGGATGATGACTTTGACGAAGAAGCGTTCCTTGAACAGATGCGTCGGGAAGAGATGCAACAACGCGGCGGACCCGGTCAACGTGGTCCCGGTGGTCGTCAGGGTGGTGGTCCTGGCGGCGGTCCCGGAGGATCCGGTGGTTCTCCGTCCGGCGGCGGTACCGATAGCGGCGGCGGAGGAGGTTTCGGTAGTCCTCCGCCAGGTACCGGTGGGACTCCCGGCGGTGGAGGAGGAGGTGGTTTTGGCGGCGGTGGTCCGCGATGACCGAGATAGTCCCCCGAAGGACTGGTGTCTAAAATGTAAGTCATAGTTAAGATTTTCCGCTTGCAAGCTATGTACCTTAACTGGGCACAAATTGGCCGTTTTTATGGGGCGAAATCGCCAGTGACTTGCAAACCCCCTGGCATTTTTGGAGGCTTCAAAAACGACCATCAAGTGACAAGGCACAGTACAGCACAACTGAATTACCTATTTTCACGCAAAAGATATTTTCACGCAAAAGACAACGTACCTACTCCTGCCTATACCGAACGCACTTGAAAATCCCAGACACTACTGAACGAAAACACTGAAAATACAGGGATTTTGATAGTGCCGTCTGGAATTTTCAACCGTAACGGGTATACACAGGAAGGCTGGCAACTCATGACGTTAGGATTTCAAGCCGTCAAGTTTCATTTCAAGCCGTTCGCCGGTGCGCATCATTTCAGCCCAGGTCAACAGTTTCTTTTGCCGGACG
>Ga0082212_10012354_pt1 | contig 10760 bp, 8 predicted proteins | sample TergutNt197P3_FD_71548 | JGI IMG/M metagenome (GOLD analysis project Ga0082212, IMG submission 71548) | Neocapritermes taracua P3 segment gut microbial communities from Petit-Saut dam, French Guiana - Nt197 P3 | ecosystem: Host-associated > Arthropoda: Insects > Digestive system > Gut ...
CAGCGCAGGGCGTACAGCACCGTGAGCAAGAGGAAGAAGAAGGAGGCGATATCGTTGTTCAGGGTGCCTCCAAAGATAAAAAACATGGGCTGGAATGCGGCGAACAGGACGCCCGTGCGAACCCCGCGCATGGAACAGCCCAGTTCCTCTAGGATGCGCCATACAAGCCATAAACTGAGGGATGCGAAGAGCATCGTAATGATTTGCAGATTAGAAAGAGCGGCTTCCAGCGGAAGCCCGGCCAACAGGTTAAGCCTTAAAAACCCGGCTTGGATAAGGTGATATAAAGGAGGATGATAAAAATCTTCATATGCTTTCACCAGAGGGCTTTCCATAGGCAGACGGCCGAACTTGACAAGGTAGTTGATGAAGCCAAGGTGCCCGCCGTAGATCCGGGTGTCCTCCAGAGAGCCGAAACTTCCTAAGTCGTGCCAGGAAAAATCATAGGACATATGGATGACAAAGGCAAGCTGCGCGAGGAAGCCGGCAGCCAGAATCAGCGGGACAGCATATTCTTTTAAGGATATTTTGCGAAGACGTAAGAAAAGCAGCAACAGAGCATAAGCCCCGAAAAGCCCCAGGCAAACACTGTTTTTAAGGCTGCCGGGCCGGTCCAAAAGCAGGGTCAGCAGCAGCCAGCTCAACAGTGCGCTCAGAATCAGCAAAAGCGGCCAGCGCCGTATGAAAAAAGGCCGGGAGGGATGGAGCCTCATGAGGGCTTGTCCTTTCAGGAGAATGTTTTGCTATCGGAAGGCGGTTTTGGCAGGAGGTCGTTCGCGCAAACTTCAGGGTTATGATATCTTCGCCGTGTTTTCGTCCGACTTCCGTATTGAATCGCCTGAACCGGGCACCAGCTGATGCAAGCGGCGCAGTGCTCGCAATGATGCGCCCAACTGGGTTTACCGTCGAGGGTCCGTATGTTTCCAACCGGACAAATTTGAGCGCACAGGCCGCACGCGGTACAGGAATCCTCCGTGGAAAACTTAGCGTCAAGGGAAGGAATGTTTTTGTACAGTTTTTTAGCCGTAAACTTAAACGCTCTGACTGACCGGGTACCGGCGGCTATCTCCGCGCAGGCGCGCCGGAGGCGCTCATCCGCCTTATGTAACTTGGCAGCGCATTTGTTCGGGTCGGCGGGATTATATGCCAAGACATAATTGGCCGGCATAAGGATACCCCTGCCGTAATCCAGTTGGAGATTTTTGCCGCGGAACGCCGACCGCAGCGCGGCTATCGAACCTTGCCCCACCCCGCCCATGGTAACAATGGCAAACAGATAGGTTTCCGGCTTCACTTTCAACGTCTCCACAAACGAGCGAACAATCCGGGGAAGGTTGCCGTAATAGGACGGAAACACAAACCCAACCTTCTCCCCGCTGCCGCCCACCGCCTCGCCGGGGCTTCCGGCCGCCATGGAAACAAGCGGAATATCGCCCAATTCAGCTGCGGCGCGCTTGGCGGCAAAGAATGAATTACCCGTGCCTGAAAACCAAAATATAACGGACATCTTACGCTCCTCCCCCAGAGGCCGAGCCCCCGGATATGAGTCCTGTAAAGGGCCTCCGGCTCCTCACGCTGCTCCGTTGCACCCCAAAACATTTACAATCTTGTGGCGCACCATGTCCCGCAGGGAGTCCCGGGCGCCGCTTAAGTATTGACGGGGATCGAAGTGATCGGGGTGTTCAGCCAAGTGCTTGCGGATGAGGGCGGTGAAGGCCAGGCGCAAGTCGCTGTCAATATTAATTTTGCATACGGCAGATTTTGCGGCCTGACGCAGCATGCTCTCAGGCACGCCCTTGGCGCCGGGCATGCTGCCGCCATAACGGTTGATGATGTCCACATACTCCGGGATGACGCTGCTGGCTCCGTGGAGCACAATGGGAAAACCGGGCAGGCGCTTGCTCACTTCCTCCAGGATGTCAAAGCGCAGGTGCGGCTCACCGGTAAATTTAAAAGCCCCGTGGCTGGTGCCGATGGCAATGGCCAGGCTGTCGCAGCCGGTACGGGCGGCGAACTCCTCCACTTCCTCAGGGCGGGTATAGCTGGAGTCCTCGGCAGACACTTTCACGTCATCCTCCACGCCCGCCAGACGGCCCAGCTCGGCTTCCACGGTGACGCCCCTGTCGTGGGCGTAAGCCACAACCTGCTTGGTCAGGGCAATGTTTTCTTCAAAGGAATGGTGGCTGCCGTCGATCATCACGCTGGTAAAGCCGCCGTCAATACAGCTTTTACAGGTTTCAAAATCCGGGCCATGGTCCAGATGGACCGCGATGGGCAAATCCGTGTCCGCGAGGGCTGCCTCGATCATCTTCATCAGGTACACATGCTTGGCATACTTGCGGGCTCCGGCGCTGACCTGTAAAACCAAGGGCGCGTTTTCCTGCTTGGCCCCCTCCGTAATGCCTTGGATGATCTCCATGTTGTTGACGTTAAAAGCGCCGATCGCATAACCTTCCGCGTACGCTTTTTGAAACATTTCCGTGGTATTGACCAATGGCATAAAATCGTCCTCCTTTTGCGCTATCAAAAGCATTATATCAAAAAGCAGACCGTTTGAACAGTGGAATGAAGCGCCGCTTCAACCCATACCCGTCCTTCCGAGCCGTCATCTTCCTCCGTTTGACATTCTTGCCAACCGATGCTATGATCAACCCATGATTCGGGGCGCGCCCCATTGTAAGGAATGAAAGATTCATGAAAAGAGTGCCTGCTTCTATCACATTAATGCTGGTCTCGTTGGTTGCGGCGGTACTGCTGGCGCTGACGAACAGCGTAACCCGGGACCCCATCCGGCTGGCAGCCCTATCGGAAGCGAACAGTGCCCGCAAGACCGTGCTGCCTCTCGCCGAAGAATACGAACCGGTTGAAACACCCACAGAGGTGGATTCCCTCTATGAAGGCAGGGTGGGAGACCAAGTGGTGGGTCATACCGCCACCGTTACCGTCCAGGGATTCGCAGGTCCTGTTGAAGTGACCGTTGGCATGGATATGTCCGGCGTATTAACGGGCTTAAGCGTGGGCGGAAGCGCTTTTGCGGAAACCGCCGGGCTGGGTGACCTAGCCAAGAGCCCTTCCTTTACGGATCAGTTTGTGGGCAAAGCCGTGCCTGTAACGCTTGGGGATGGCATTGACGCCATCAGCGGCGCCACCATTACCAGCCGTGCCGTGGTGGGCGGCGTAAACATGGCTGCGCAGGCAATAAGGCCAGCTGTGGAAATGACGGCCGGCACAGAGGCAGACACGGTGAGCGCAGCTTCCGCTACCGTAAACGCGGAGCAAGCCGGCCGGGAAGAAACAGCCGGCGATGTCCTTGAATAGGTAACGCCGCGCAATAACCATCAGGGCTGCCACAGGCTGTTCATATCCAGACGCATCAGAAGTGAGCCGTCCAGGCCGTCCCGCTCTCCCTCGGCCATGACCCATACCTGGTCATTCCACTCCACAAATTCTATGGAAAAGAAATCCATATTGTCCAGGGGGTATTCTCTGCGCCCCATTTCCCGGCCTGTTTTGTTCAGCAGTAAAAAGTTAAGTTTCTTTCCGCGGTCCGCCGTATATAACAAGCAGTATCCCTGGGGAATCTCCACCACATCCTCGAAGCGATAGCCGTTTCCCTCCAGGTTAAATTCCATTTCCCAGCGAATCTGGCCCTCTTTGCTGATGCTTGCCGCATATCCCTTACTATCCGAATAATTCTGCGCATCCATGGTGCCTCCCACGGCTACCACCGTTCCATCCAAGGCTTCGATGCCGGCCCGGAAAAGGCCCGTCCTTCCATCCCTGTCCTGCATGCTGACCCGCCAGATGAGTTTTCCGCCATAGCTTACCTTGGCTACGGAGGGCACGTCGCCCCGCTCCGCGTCCCTGCCAAAAAGCAGCAAACCCTCCCCTGCCGCGACAAGGTGAAAAAGCTGAATCGTTTGCGCTGCTGATATGCTCCACAACACCTCACCCAGGGGCGTTTCGAAAAAATACTCTCGCTCGCCGGTGATCGGATTGGGCCCGGCATTCCAATAACGCCCTTTCACCACTTTTACATCCGGCCAATCCGTAGGCTGTTGCTGCCGGCCCGTTTCCTTCCCGTCGGGGGACAGGGTGGTTTTCCATACCTCTTCCATCTCCTGGTACACCGAATGATGGGCCCATCCCGCCAGATTTCCGTCCTCCAGCTCGATAAAGCGGCAGTAAACCGTAGCTCCCGGCAGGGATCCGAAGTGCCGATCCCAGGCGATGGTTCCGTCCGGCGCAAGGCTCACCACCCGGGCCAAATAATCCCTCTCGTCCAGCAGATCGCCCTCCGGCCCTTTTCGAGTGGAACACGGCAGCAGCAGATTGCCGTTTCGCAGCACCAGCGGGTCAAAACAGGCTCCTTCCAGATATATCTCCTGCCGAACCACAGCCTCGCCCAAGGCCGGTATGACTGTCGTCAGCACCAGAAGCAGCGCCAGCGCGCCCAGCGTATTCCGCCATTTCCCCATGTTTTTGCCCCCTCCCAACCCTTTGCTTTATGGATTGTTATACCCGAGGCCATGCAGAGCCTCACTTATGGTATCGCTCCCCGGCGTTGATTTTTGCCGCCCGAAAAAGCTGCTCCAGCAGCATCACCCGGGCCAGGGTATGCGGAAAGGTAAGGCGGCCCATGCTCAGCCGCTCGTCCGCCCGGTTCAAAACATCTTCATGCAGCCCCAGCGAGCCGCCGATTACAAAGGTAACGTCACTCTTCCCCCGGGTAAAGAGGCCTTGAAGCTTATCCGCAAATTCGGGGCTTGTCCATTGGGCGCCTTCCGCGCACAGGGCGATCACATAAACGCCCTGTGCGATATAGGATAAAATCCGATCCCCCTCCCTGCGCAAAACCCGTTCCTGTAATACTGCCAAGGGTTTCGCGGGCTCGCTCTCATCCGGAACCTCAGCCAGTGTCACGGGCATCAAGCGTCTGAGCCGCTTTACATACTCCGCTGCAGCATCCGCATAATAGCGCTCCCGCAGCTTTCCAACACATAAAAGGGTTACGCCCATAAACCCCGGGGCAATGGCCCCGGACCCACCTCCCATTCCGCTTGAGGATGCCGCCAAAACGATAGGCAGATGCAGCAATACATCCGCTCGAAGAGGTACGCGGAGCGGTTCTCCCGTCAAGCCAGCCTGTAGAGAAAGCTTGCCCGGTGGCGGGCGGCTACATGGAGCGTAATGTCCCGGCCTACCACAGCCCCCTCCGCGCTAAGCGCCCTATGGGTGGTGCGGTATGCCATGTCCGGCGTGTTGTTTTCTTTACTTAAATGGCCCAGCAGCAAGTGTTTGGCTCCGGCGTTTAGCAACCGCGCCGCCGCGTCCGCCCCAGCCTCGTTGCTTAAGTGCCCTTTTTTTCCAAGAATCCGCGATTTCAGCGGTTGCGGGTAATGGGGATTCCGTTGAAGCAGATCCGGATCATGGTTGCTCTCCAGCAGCACCACATCAGCGCCGCATACGGCGTCGCTGACGGTTTGGGAGAAATACCCAAGGTCCGTTGCTACGGCAATGCTATGCCTCCGCATGTAAAACCGATAGCCTACCGGGTCGTTGGCATCGTGGGGAATGGAGAAAGCCGCCACCTCAAATCCTCCCAAAAAAAAGCTTTCCCTCGCGGTTATTATCACACGGCCTCGGGTGGGAATATCGCCCACCGTCCGTTCCAAGCCGCTCCAGGTACCCTCTGTGGCGTAGATGGGAATGCCCAGCTGGCGACTGACTACGCCAGCCCCCCGTACATGGTCGCTATGCTCGTGGGTAATCAGCAGCGCTTTAACGGAACTTGGGTCAAGCTGTGCTTCCCGCATGGCCTCCAGCACCTGCTTGCAGCTCATACCACAGTCCACCAATACCCCGCCCTCGTCCCCGGAAAGATAAACCGCATTTCCGCTGCTGCCGCTAAACAGCGTACAAAAGGTCAGAGACATAGATGGCTCCTCTACTCGGTTCAGCTACACAAACCCTACATGTTGGGTTTGCATTGTTGTCATTCTACCATAAAAAGGGGAGAAAGAAAAGCAAGGCATTTTCAGCTTGACCGGAGGCTCTTCATGAGGTAAACTGCATAGGACAAGTGAACACCTTATAAAGAGTGGTTGAGGGACGGGCCCGATGAAACCCGCCAACCTGCGGCATCGCGAGGTGGCAAATCCCGCAGCGCGCATGTGCTGGCAGATAAGGTCCTTATAGCAAACCCTTACTCGCCCGTGATGCCACGGGCGTTTTTATGGATCGGGACCCTTCTCAAAAACGCCCGCCGCTGCCAAAACACCCCAATCTACGAATGCTTGTCAAAGCAAAGGAGGAGCGCAAGATGAGATCGGTTTTTACATCGGAATCCGTAACGGAAGGGCATCCGGATAAACTTTGCGACCAAGTTAGCGATGCGGTGCTTGACGCGATTCTGGCGGAGGATCCCACCGCCCGCGTAGCTTGTGAAACCTGTGTCACCACAGGACTTGTACAGGTGATGGGCGAAATTACCACCACAGCCTATGTGGCCATCGATGAAATCGCCCGGCAAGTGATCCGCGACATCGGATACACCAGCAGCCAGCTTTGCTTTGACGCCAACAGCTGCGCCGTTTTGGTCGCCGTGCATTCCCAGAGTCCGGACATCGCCATGGGGGTGGACCGGGCGCTGGAACACCGGCAGGGGCTGCCAATGGATAATGAAAACGGCGAAGCCTCCGAAGGGGGATGCGGGGGCGCGGGGGACCAGGGCATGATGTTTGGCTATGCCTGCAATGAAACGCCGGAGTTGATGCCTCTGCCCATTACACTGGCTCACCGGCTTACACGCCGTTTAGCCGGAGCCCGTAAAACCAGGGAAATCCCTTGGCTGCGGCCCGACGGTAAAAGCCAGGTCACCGTGGCGTATGAGGATGGAAAGCCCACCTATATAGACACCGTTGTAATCTCCGCCCAACACGATGAAAACGTGACTCCTGAAGAGATTGAACGGGCGATTCTCCGGCAGGTGATCCGGAAAGTGATACCGGAAAGCCTGTGGAACGAGCATACAAAAGTATATGTGAACCCCACCGGCCGTTTCGTACTGGGGGGACCCGCCGGAGATACGGGCCTGACCGGCCGGAAGATCGTCGTAGATACCTATGGCGGCTATGCCCGTCATGGAGGCGGAGCCTTCAGCGGGAAAGATCCCACCAAGGTAGACCGCTCCGCCAGCTATGCGGCCCGTTACGTAGCCAAAAACATCGTGGCTGCAGGCCTAGCCGAACGGTGCGAGGTGGCTCTCGCTTATGCCATTGGCGTAGCCCAGCCGGTAAGTCTTCAGGTGGATACCTTCGGCACGGGCAGGCTGTCTGATGGCCGGCTGGGCGCTCAGGTGAAAAAGCATTTCGACCTGAGTCCGGACGGCATCATCCATATGTTGGATCTACGCCGGCCCATCTACAAAAAAACCGCCGCCTACGGCCATTTTGGCCGGGAGGAGGCGGATTTTCCCTGGGAGAGAACAGACCGGGCAGAAACGCTAATAAAGCTGCTCCGCTGACGGCCGGGGCAATGCCCTCGGCACTAAAGCGATATACCGCTCAGCATGGTCCCGCCCACCAGGGATGAGAAAATCATCGTAAAAAGGATGGACAGACAAATACAAAGAATTCTGGGAAGAATCAGGGCGTTTTCAGGTTTGCCCACCACCCGGCTCATCAGGCTGCCCATAAATACAAAGCTAACCACCATGCCAAGCATGGATAGGAACGGAAGAAGCACCGGATGAATCAATAAGCCGAGCAAGGCCAGCAACGCCGCCGCCACAGTGGGCAAAGTCGTAATGGTGAAGCAAGCGCATAACAGCTCCCAGGAAAAGCGCGCCTTGGATACCGCGCAAAGATAAATCAGCATCACCGCCAGGGGAACCGCCATGGCGAACAGCTGGCAAAGGACCGCCGTCCCGCCGATGGACGCGCTGAGCCTTCCAATCACAGGCATAGCGCTTTCCAGGTATGCCGCGCCAACGGGCAGGCCGTAGCCTCCCATTCCTGAGGATACTGCGGAAAGCATGCCGATGCCCAGGCCCGTCAGGATGCTGTTTGCCAGTATCATACAGCACAAAAAGGTAAGCAGCAGGGCAAGCCCCGCCACCAGCGGCGCCGTATAGAAGTCCTTACGCTCCATCATGCCCTGAAGAACAGCTCCTGGATCCCGGAAGCTATCCCAGAGCATGGCTGGGATTTTCCGCACCGCGTTCAGGAAAGCGCCGGAGTCTTTCCTCCGGGCCTGAGATTGATAGTAGCCGCCGTATTCCTGCGGATATGGCTGTGACTGGGGGTTGTACTGGGCGTAGTTTTGTTGATAGCCGGTTGGATAGCCCTGTTCTTGGCCGGGCTGGCCATAACCCTGCGCTCCTCCATATCCCTGCACAGGAGGAACGGGAACGCCCTGGGCCTGATGACCATAGGCCATATGACCGACAGTCCCAATGGGCGCGTTGCATACATTGCAAAACTGAGCGCCCTGTGGAAGAAGGTTTCCGCATCGAGGGCAATTCATAGGCATGGCTCCTTTATTGCTGGTAACACAATGATATCACGGCGGCATTGACCCGTCAAGACAAGCCGGAACGCCAAACCGACCGGATGGCGTCGGCCAAGCCAGCGTCCAGAATATAGAGACGCATATACTCATCCTGTAAAATCTGTTCCCGGGGCAGTGCGCTCAGTGCTTCATGGAGGGCGGAAGCCGCGTAGTACCGCTCGTCCCAAAACTCCGGCTCCGTGGCAAGCATGGCCACGTTCATCTCCCGCAGGGCGGAGGGAACCTCTTTCGCCTGCAGGTTCATCAGCGGCACAATGGGGTTGGACGTAAGCACATAGCCTCTTGCCCGCAAAGGATACTGATACCCTGTCCGAGTAATGAGAATCTTCTGATCCGCCGGCACAAGGCGGCCAGCCAGCATCAGCAAGCCGTAACGTTCCAAAAAACCATTGTCCAGCAAAGCGCTCTTGTCCTCCATCACGTTCCGGCTATAGCGATAGAAGCTGTTGCTGTATCCGGTCTGATCCACGCCTTGAAAAAAAGCGAGCACGCACAATCCGGCGCAAAGCCAGGCCGGAAATTCTCGCCAACCCCTTCCTTGTAAAAGCCTGCGGGCCGCGGGCCGCGGCGAACGCCGCGTACGCAGTCTGTCCGCCTTCAAATGGAACCATGCGCAAAAAATGGGCCAGGATTCTTCCAGCGCGGCCAGGGCCGCGGGAATCATGGCTCCGGCAAACACGAACCATTGAAGGGTATACCGTTGCAGGGCGATAAACGCGCCGGAAAAGCTGTATAAACCGCTATCCAGCAATCCGGTCATGGGGGCCAGGGTACATAGGGTCAACAGGGACGCGAAGCAAAGATTTCCCGCAATCCGCTGTCCATTCTCGCTTCCCGGGTGTTTCAGGGTGCCGTTTGGCTGCGGGACACGGGTTTTGGAGCGTCTGCGCCATACCAGATAGATCAGTGCCGCCAGCAGCCCCGCCACGGCCAGCCTCATCCCCCACAGCCCAATGGGGGTGGCATAGGCCATCACGATATCGTACTTTGCCTGCCAGAAATTCAACTGCGTGGTGGTCTCCTCCAGCTTGTATTCTCCGGCCATGTATAAGTTGTACCAGGGGGCGGCGGTGTAGGTGGTCATTAACCGCCAGGGGGACATTTCGCCCCACTTTGCGAAACACCATAAATTTCCGGCAAAAGCGGCAAGGGTACCCAACCCGCCGGAAAAGGCGATACCCACAGCGGCCCGCAGCTCGCGTCCGGCCCGTTTTTTCCCGCCGGACAGCGCATCATACCAGCGGGTCAGCGCCCAAGCCGCCACCAAGAAGGGCAGTACCACAAAGCAGACCACATGCGTGCTCATCACGGTGAAGCAGACCGCAAACGCGGCCAACAGCTTAAGGACATACGTCTTCCATCCGCCCGGGCGCAGGGGTTGAAGTCCCGCAAAATACAACGCGGCCAGAAGCAGGGCCAGAATCCGCCAAGTATCCCTCGGCGCGGCCTGGACGGAGAAGAATAGGTTGGGCGCCAAATTGAGCAACAACGCTCCCAGCAAAACCCAACGCTTCCTTTCCCGGCAGAGGACCGCCAGCAGGGATGCAAAGGCAGCGGCCATGGCAAAGGATAGCAGTCCCAGGCCAAAAAGCAAGGGCTTATCATAGGGATATCCATAATCGGCGGGAGTGTGCATGAGGCAGTAAGCCATATAGACTTCCAGAGACGGAAAATGGCTGTTGCCACGGAAAAAGCCATCCCGCTCATCCTTTTCCAGCAGCTTTCCAAAATCCCGATCCTCACAATAGCGCTGAGCCAACGCCATATACTCGCCGGAATCCCCTGGGTTGGCGGCATTCATGCTGCCGCACAACCGCACGCAAACGGGAAGGAGAAGCAACGCCATCGCCAGGGTAAAACAAAGGGAGATTAGAGCCGGTTTATCAAAGGTACAAAGCCTGCGAATCAAGGCCCATCCTCTGGCCGGCAAAGACCGCAAGGCCTTCCGCCGCCGCCATAGAACACCCAGCAGGTATGCCCCGGCCAGGACGGGCGGACCGCCGATGTACAGAAGACGCGGAGCATGGGGCCATAGAACGGCCAGCGCCAGCGTCCAGAGATACTGAGCCATTGGTGTACAAGCCGCGCCGGTGAAAAAGCAAGCGATCCGGCTGCGCTTCCGCCACCAGCCGTGAACGGCAAATAACGTTCCCAAGGCGAGGGCTTGCATCACAAAACTCAATAAAAAT
>Ga0082212_10012355_pt1 | contig 10759 bp, 8 predicted proteins | sample TergutNt197P3_FD_71548 | JGI IMG/M metagenome (GOLD analysis project Ga0082212, IMG submission 71548) | Neocapritermes taracua P3 segment gut microbial communities from Petit-Saut dam, French Guiana - Nt197 P3 | ecosystem: Host-associated > Arthropoda: Insects > Digestive system > Gut ...
AAAAGGGTGAAATGGTTAAGGGGTGAAATGGTTAAGGGGTGAAATGGTTAAGGGGTGAAATGGTGAAAGGGCGAAACCCCTTAACCCCTTAACCCCTTAACCATTTAACCATTTAACCATTTAACCATTTAACCAATATCAAATACAATATGATACAGCGTATTCAAACCGTTTATTTATTGGCAATTGTTGCACTGACCGCGGCCATGCTTTTCATGCCTTTGGCAATAGTTCAGATTGACGATAAGTTCTTTTCATTGGATAGCTCAGGTTTGAATACATTGGCCACACCTTCCGAATTAGTGTATCCCGTATGGGCATTGATGGTTTTGTTGGCGATTATTATTATGATTGCATTTATTGCCATCTTCCTGTACAAGAAACGAATACTGCAAATACGCCTTTGCATATTTAACGCTTTCCTTTTAGTCGGTTTTTATGGTTTATTCGCGTTCTTTCTTTGGAAAATATCCGGAACACCCGGTATCTTCCGTTTTAGTAACATCCGCTTAGCGATGGTTTTTCCTTTCATCAGCCTGATTTTAGATTACTTGGCCATACGCAATATTGGAGCAGACGAGACGCTAATCAGATCTCTTAATCGATTGAGAAAGTGAAAAAAAAGAGGGCGGGATTTTTGGAAAGTTTTTTTCTGCTTCTTACGAAAAGGTAAAAATTTTTCAAAAAAATCGCTAAATAGTAATTTTTCTCTATTTTTGCGGATTATTAATGAAGAAACTGAAAATACTTAAAGGAGATATTACGAAATTATGGAATCAATTTTTACACAGTTTCTACACAATTCAATTTACTAACAGATAATTATCATGAGAATTTTATCTTTTTTTACAGCAATTATTGTATGCTTAGTGATTACAAGTTGCAACCAGCCAAGCGGCGAAGTTTTATTTGACAAGACAAATACCAATCAATGGAAAACTACCGGTAACGTTTCAATTGAAAACGGAATTTTGACCTTAAAGGGTAACGATGCGCAAGCAGTTTTGAAAAATGGCGAGTACAAGAATTTTGAATTAAACCTCGAATTACGTACCACACCCGGAGGAAAAGGTTTTATCTCATTTCATACCGACCAATCTGTGGACAAAGGCTATCACGTGGCTATTAATAACGACCACAACGATCCCGTATGGTGGAGAATGACCGGAAGTTTACTATCCGTGCGTAACTTAACAAAAAGCCTTGTAAAAGAAAACGACTGGTTTCAAATGAGTATACGGGTAGCAGGCCCTTTTGTGTCAATCATGATCAATGACGAACCGGTGGTGGAATACATCGAACCGACTGAACCTTACCGTATCCATCCTAACCAAGCAGCGCTACTCTCGGAAGGAACCTTTGCATTGACCGGTACAGGTCTCGGCGAAATACAGATTAGATCCATATCAGTGAATGCCATTCGAACGGAAGAAATTGACCGGAATATCACTCATCAATTAGCTCAAGTAATTGATGAACAGAAAGATGATATCATCAAATTACATCAAGAAGATTTTCCTGTCCTCGATTACCACATTCATATCAAAGGTGACCTTACCTACGAAACGGCTGCCCGGCACTCGCGGAAAGTGGGCATTAATTATGCCATTGCCCCTAACTGCGGAATCGGATTTCATATTACCGACGATGCCGGTGTGATAGCTTTTCTCGACTCCATGCGCTCACAATCCTTCACACTTGCTATGCAAGCCGAAGGACGCGAATGGTTCACTACGTTTTCTCCCGCAGTGCGGAATGAATTTGACTATGTATTTACAGATGCCATGACTTTTACCGATTCAAAAGGAAGGCGCACCCGTCTATGGATCCCAACTGATACATGGATAGAAAACGAACAAGAATATATGGATCTAATTGTGGATAAGATATGCGGAGTACTGCAGGAGCCGATGGATGTATATGTGAACTCCTGTTTCCTCCCTGATCAAATGGCAGACCGGTATGATGAGTTTTGGACCGAAGCGCGGATGAACAAATTTGTCGAGGCGATGGCCAAAAGTGGAAAAGCGCTCGAAATAAATGCTCGTTATAATATTCCCAACAAGGCAATCATCCAAAAAGCAAAAGAGGCAGGCGTGAAATTCACCTTTGGCACTAACAATGCCGGAGCAGATGATCTCGGATTGATGGAATATTGTATTCAAATTAAAAACGAATTTGGCATTACTGCCAACGATATGTATAAACCCAAAATCAAAATTTAGAGTTTAGATAGTAGAGTTTAGAGTTTAGTTAAATTCCTAATTAATATGACTATAGCAGTTGATTTTGACGGAACAATTGTAGAGCACGCCTATCCTGAAATAGGTAAACCCATTCCATTTGCATTGGATGTGTTGCGTAAATTGCAACAGGAAGAAAATCACAAACTGATTTTATGGACAGTGCGCGAAGGGACTTTGTTACAGGAAGCAGTGGATTATTGCGAAAAAAACGGAGTTTATTTTTATGCATGCAATAAAAATTACCCTGAAGAAGATATACAGAAAGGTTCTCCACGAAAATTAAGTGTCGACATTTTTATTGACGACCGGAATATTGGCGGTTTGCTTGATTGGGGCTTGATATACAAGGTCATCACATCCGGTTTCAATATAGTGCAGAGTTTTGAGCGTATGGAAAATAATGCCCAATTTCTAAGTGGAAAAAATTGGATGATTCGTCTGGGTGAAGCCTGGGAAAGAAAAAAAAATAATAACTATTAAAGAATTTTATTGTTTTTTTTTGAATTAATAAGAAGAAATACATATCTTTGTGGTCTATTAGAAAAAACTATTTATAACATACCGATATTTTTTATTACAATTTATGATAAATTAAACACAATACTAAACTAAACTAAATACATTAAAAAAATGGAACAAATTTCTTTGCAAAAAAATACAAGAATTGGCAATCAAAATCGTGTTCGTTTACTTTATTTTTTGTTTGCATTCTGTGTATCAGGCTTTTTAACAGCCCAAAATGTAATAAATCCAATAGATGCTAATCGAAACCAATGGTTTATCGGATTAGGTCTGGGGCCACGTATGTACTTTGCCGATCACGCTAAGCAGTTAGATTTTAAAGACCGTATTTCCATTGGAACGGACTTATATTTGGGCAAGTGGTGGAGTCCGCTTATCGCTACACGTGTGGGCGGATCCTGGCAACAACTGAAAGGAGCTACCAAGTATGGAAAAAATTTCACGATGCCTGGGAGTGGAATGCCAAATCCGGGACATGCTATTGATAGTAAATATTACCCGCCTGTTGCACAGCATTTTCTCTACAGGCAGAGGTTTGATGCATGGCATTTATATGCCGATGTATTATTAGATGTATCAACTCTTTTTCAAGGAGTTAATTATGACCGTTTTTGGACTTTGGCGCCTTTTGTCGGTGCAGGATATATAAGTACATGGAATCAACCGAGCGCTCACGAAATCACATTTAATGTAGGACTGATGAATAAACTCCGTGTGGGTAACAATGTAGATGTGATATTGGATATCAGAGGTGCTGCATTTAAAGACCGTTTTAAAAACCCTGTTCGCGACCCAAACCCGGAGCCGAATCCTAAAGATCGAAACAGGCTTAATAACGATACCGGCGAGCGCCCATACGATGGTATTCTTTCCGTCAATCTGGGAGTTGCATTTCGTTTTGGCGGTAACAGCGAACCGAAAGCCGCTTTCTATTATCCGCATATAGAGTCGGTTGCACCGGTTGAAATTTATTCGGTAGAAGTGATTACCGAATGGAAAGATGTGGCTACAGACGTATTGATTATCTTCAGGATCAACCAAAGTACACTGCTGAGAGATGCAAGGGTGCAATTAGACTTTCTTGCCAGACTGATGCGTCAATATCCGGAAGGCACATATACCATTACAGGATATGCCGACGAAGGGACAGGCAATCCTGACCTGAACTACCGGTTAAGCCAGGCGCGCGCAGAAAGAGTCAAGGATTGTTTAGTCGGAGAGTTTGGTATTGCTGCGGAGCGATTAAGCACAGTTGCCGCTGGAGGTATAGAGAATCGTTTTTACGATGATCCTGCGTTGAGTCGTTCGGCCATTATCCGTCCGGATAGACATTAAATTTCGATTGTGTAAAAAAAATGGCGCAAGTCACAGACTTGCGCCATTTTTTTTTACAGTTCAAATTTATTTTAAAATCATTAATTCTGTTGCAACCAATAAAGGTAGCTTTCTATCTGTCCGAACGATGCGTCTTTTAACAATACCGTTTTATCCCTGTCCAACAGATACATTGTCGGGCTTGCTCTTAAATCGTATTTATCCCTGATGGTGAATGTTTGGTCGTATCCGTTAATCCATGCGGAAGGATAGTTCGCATAATGCGCTTTCCATGCATCCAAATCATTTTCCGAATACATGGACAAAATTATCAATCTGCGGTCTGAAATGAGTTTATTGAAAATCGGCGAATTAGAGATGCTCTCCATATTCACTTTACACGATGGACATGCCGGATCACTGAAAAACAACAAGGTATATTCTGCGGCAACCTGATATAGAGAGCTGGATTTACCTAAAATATCAGTGTATTGAAAATTGGTTGTTTTTGTTCCCATACGATTTTTATTGGCCCATTCCAGGAGATGTTGAGGGCGTATCTTTTCAATATCGCTCAAAGCAGAGGTTTGAACCATTACTTCCAATACGGGAATATACAACTCTTCACAAAGCGCCGGCGAATTCGGTTCATAGAGGTATCTATCGGCCAGTTCACTAAAATACAGGAAAAATTTTTTACTGTTTTCAGCGCTCTTCATCATCATATTTCTTATTTCTTCCTGCGCTTTATCCAGCGGGAGACGAAATAATAAATCAATATAATTCACCCATGCCTGTTCCGTTATTTCGGGAGTAGGGATATAGGTAGTATCTGCAAAATTAAAATAATCCCAATAATGCTTCACAGCATATTCAAGTTGCAGATTCGGATCTGTGATCATCGCTGGGACATCAGGACGTGTAAACGGTGCGGTGACCACTTTAACGGCGGCGTTTTGTCCGGCTTGTCCGGCGTCGGAGATGCCGGAGTTTTTACATCCGAACATCAATAGCATGCTGAAAATAATTAGCAGAGAATTTCGACTGAAATCGACTGAGATCGACAAACATCGACTGAAATCGACTGAGATCGACTGAAATCTGCTAATTTCGACTGAATACAATTGACTATTTCTTTTTCTCATTGCCGTAACCATAACCGTAGCCGTAACCATAACCATAACCGTAGCCATAACCTCTGCTATCTTTTTTTGCCGCATTTAACACCACACCCATATTCGTCCATTTTTTCTGAAGGTATTGATTTTCCAAATCAGGCAATAGCCTACGGTCAAATTTCCCTGCACGAATAATAAAGATATTCAAGTCAGTTACGCGGTTTACAACAGAAGCATCGGCTACCAACCCTGTCGGGGCGCTATCCAACATGATAAAATCGTATCTTTGCTTCAGTTCATTCAGCAAATCGTCAAAGCGGCTACTTAACAACAATTCTGTCGGATTAGGCGCTATGGCGCCGACTGCAATCAAGTCAAGATTTTCGCAAATTGCATTTTCGTTAATAACATCATCTAATATGATTGAATCGTCAGATAGATAATGTACAATTCCCAATTGCTTGCTTTTCTCAAAAGTCGAACTCATTGTGCCTTTTCGTAAATCCAGGTCAATTATTAATCCCCTGCGATTAACTTGCGCAAGACTTACGGCTAAGTTAGTTGCCACAAATGTTTTGCCTGCGCCCGGAAAGAAAGAGATAATGGAAATAACTTTGGATTCCTTAGCGCGTGTCATATACTGCAAGTTGGTTCTCAATATGCGAAAGGCCTCGGTCATCATACCAAAGCCCTGTCCGGATATGCAAACTTGTTGATTGCGGGCTTCCGGATCAACAGGGATTTCTCCCAAAAACGGTATACTTACAGCGCTTTCTATTTCTTTTCGGTTATGTATGCGTGTATCAAGTATTAAAATCAAAAGGAAAATAACAATCGGCACAGCTAATCCGCAGCCTGCCCCCAATAGAGAGTGTCTGTACAGGCTTGGATATACCGGAGCATTACTTCCTGCAGCCGGATCAATAACCCGGGCATTATCATCTACCATAGCCTGATTGAGCGCTATCTCTTCGCGTTTATTCAACAGGAATACATATAATTCATCCTTTATTTTTTGTTGTCTTTCGACATCAATCATAGCGCGCTGTTTTTCAGGGATTGTATAAATTTTGCTTAATGCCTGAAGTTCCTGTCTTGAGGCGTTCGATCTCATAATGTTCAGACTGGAAATCGTATTATCAACCGACCTATTAATATTTTGCCTCATCGCTCTGATTTGCCGATCTACTTCCTGTACTACCGGATTTTGTTCGCTATTGCCCGATTCGATCAACCTGTTTCTTCGCAACACAGCGTTGTTATACTGCGTAATCTGGCTTTCCGTATTCGCATCTACAAATCCGGTATTGCCCTGTATCAAATCACTCCTTGTCTCATCCTGTAAATATTGTTTCATTAATCTGACCAAACTCAGTTGCGTATCATATTCCTTCACGGACGACCCGTATTGTCTGCTTTCGGTAACATACACGCCGGCAGCCGTAGTGATATCAAGCCCCTCATTTTCTCTTCTCATCTGTTCTATATTCGCTTCTACTTCTCCAAGCTCTACCTGGATGATTTCTAACCGATCGTTGATAAATGCAGATGCTGCATCTGCGGCAAGGTTTTTATCAATCAGCGCCTCTTCGTTGTAGACTGATACCATCATATTTAGAACGTCCGTAGCACGATGCGTGGAGTAGTCGATCAATGTCATACGCAAAACAGCGGCATCTTCTTCCAACTGCCTTAGACTTAATTGAGATAAAAAGGCAAACACTAAACTTTCCCTTGCATTTTTTGTAACCTTAATGGTTTTACCGTACCACGAAGAATGATAATACATAGAAGGAGAAACGACTATCGGCCCCATCTGTGTATGTACCGTATCATTCAGATTTACAATAACTTTATCCTTATTATTTAAATCGGAAAAGCCGGATAGCTCCACTTCTCTTTCACTGATTGGAGTGACTGAGAAAGCATAGAAGTCATCCGGATTGGCATCCGGAAAAACAACCTTTACAGGCGATTTCGTATATAGTTCGTAAGGGCGCAATTTATTCCGAACGACATAACTGATGTCAGCCTGAAGATTATCTATCACTTTACGCATCAGTTCTTTCGACTGAAACTGAAGCATTTCACTTGATACATTGACCGGAGCCGTAAAATTGTTATACCGGTTCAAGCGCATAGCTGCCTGGGTGTTGGCCGGTGTTTTAATCATAACCGTTATCGAACGGGCGTATGTAAAAGGCGTTTTGCTGTATTTACATCCAAAATAGTTTCCAAATAGAAACAGAGATAATAAAAACCATTTCCAGTGGGAAAGTAAATACATAAATATATCTAAAAGATTTACAGACTTTTCATCCAAAGAATGGTTTGTTGGTGTATTTTGCTTATCCATAATTATTTTCAATTTAAAGATTTAATAATTTAAAGATTTAAAGATTAAAGATCAATAATTTAATTATTTATAATAATTTATAAGAAGTAAAATGGAAATTATCGTACCGCTTAATCCAAGGACAGCACTGAACCATTGCCAGGAGCGTGACTCTCTTTCTGACATCCTGGCAGCTTTCGGCCTAACATAAACAACATCATTTTGTTGTAGAAAATAAGTGGGCGAGTCGAATACAGCCACAGTACGCAAGTCGTTATAAAACAACCGATATCCTCGTCTATCTTCACGTATAACCACCACTTCATCCATCGAAGCATTCGTTGTCACACCTCCTGCTCGTGTGATCGCGTCAAATATGGAGATCTTTTCATCGATAACAGTTTGTACGCCGGGTCTACCCACTTCTCCTATTACGGTAATTCTAAAATTCACGATATCCACTGTTACTAAGGCGTCGTTAATCAGACGTTCATCCCTCAGACGGTTTTTAATCTGGTAAGCTAACTCCTGCTTTGTCAAACCATCTACGCGCAACGTCCCCAAAATTGGGAACTCTATATTGCCTTGACGATCTACTAAGTATCCGCCATCCTGCATAGCCGTTGTGGCCGTTGCTCGTATTTCTCCGTCCGAATCGACCTGGTATCCGCCTACTCCCATATTGAAAGGGGCCGATAATTCCGGAGTTCTCGAACTGATCATAATCTTTAGCCTGTCTTGAGGTTGAATTTTCAAATCAGGCCTTTGAGATATTTGGTACAATAGTTCCGGCCTCATGTCGTTCAAATAGACAATTTTTCGAGGCGCAAGACACGAAAACATTGCCAAAGTGCATAACAATAATAAAAATACAGTTTTTTTCATATCATACATTTTTATAAATTATCTTCATTTATTTTCTTTATTTCTTCATAACACAACAGCGCTGCATCCCTGTTCGGCAAACATGCTAAACAAGCAATTTTTACGCCATCAACCACTTTTTCTAAACTGCTACACATTTCGTTATACAACAACGTGTTCCACCGCATAGACGAGCAACTTGGCAAAAGTGTGATCAACGCATCTACTCCGTCTTGCCATACAAACCGGTTTGAGGCGGCTTGTTGTAAACGCACCAAAGCCTTGATTAATACCTTCCTGTTTTTATAACAGGGAGTTTTCCCGCTCCAGGGAGTGCCATACACATAGACGCTTCCGCCATCTTCTATCCGTATTGCCGGATTATCATCATTGAGTAAAGCAGTACCCTCTATATAACGAAGCCACAAAGCGCTGTGTGTGCTTTTTCCCGTACCGCTCTTCCCCAAAAAAGCATATCCTTTTCCGTCTTTTTCTACTACCGAGGCATGTATCAAAATCGTTTGGTGAAGTACAGCCGACTGGGCAAATGCAATCATCAAAAACGACGTTAAAATGGCGCCTGCAAATGCTTCGTTCCAATCCACATAAACCGTTGAAGTAGAGAAATTTTTATCTGACGTCATTTGATAATGATTGCCGTTTTCAACAAATTGAACATCGGAAATAAAATAACGCTCGGTTTCCAACAAACAGAATAAATGTCCGATCCGGTCTGATACTTTATCAAGTACTTTGGCCGAATTCATAACAACAGAAGGAAATGGTTGCTCAACTACCCGAACAGAACATATTACGCTCTCTCCGTCTGCTGAGTCATACCTGAAAGGCTTAAAAGAAGGCAATAACTGTTCCCAGTCCAACGTATCCGGCATCAACACTTCCATAATATGCGAAGCTATACGAAACAGAATACGTTTTTCTGTCGTTTGGCAGACACGCAGGTCTGCCCCTACCAATCCATTTATCGTCTTCATCTCTCTTTTTCAGTCTAATCGAATAACTTGCTGACAAACTTCCTCTATATAGCGTTCATGCGTGATGAAAATTATTATTTTATCTTTGCCTGCCTGCAACAAATGCCTGCAAATTTGCTTAATGGTATCGTTATCAAGGGCTGAAGTCGGCTCATCAAATAGCCAAACACTCCCCCTCTGAAGCAATGCGCGTGCTACGGCTATGCGCTGCGCCTGACCTTCGGAAATTCCGTATTCGGATTCTCCTATCACGGTATCAATTCCATCAGGAAGCGAATAAACAAACTCCGCACAGGCTATACGCAATACTTCTCTGATTTGTTCTTCGGATGCCTGCACATTGGCAAGCATCAGGTTTTCGCGAATCGTACCGCAAAACAGGGTATTTCCCTGGGGTACGTATGCTATATTCGTGCGCGTCGCTACGGATATTTCATGGCTTACGCCATCAGACTGGGTCAATGTCATACTGCCGCTGTCCGGCTTAATTAATGCAAGTATAAGCCTTATCAAGGTGGTTTTCCCTTTCCCCGAAGCGCCTGTTACGGCAGTAGGAATCCCTGATTGAAAAACTGCATTCAATTGTTTTATTACATCCGTTTCATCATAGCGGTAAGACAGTTGACGTACTTCGAGGGTAAGCGGCATATCCAGCTTGACCGGATTCTCATACGATTCGCGTTCTCCATGGTTCATTTCCAAAATCCGCTCAATTGAAGTTCGAAAACGAATAACTGCCGGAAAGATTGCGACCATAGAAAAAACCGGCATCTGTACCCTTCCAACCAATTGAAGGAATGCTGCCATGGTTCCAAACGAAATTAACCCTGCATTCAGGCGGTATATCCCCCACAGGAAGGCAAGCAAATATCCGCCATTGAACGTCAATCTCAGAACACCCTGGCTCAGTATTGAAAACCTCAACTGCTTGGCTTTCATACGAAAAAACGAATCCTGTGTGTTCTTCAATTTAATATGCCTTAATTCCGTAAACAGCAATGCCTGAATCAACGAACGGAGTTTCAGATTTTCCTGCAACACATTTCCCACGTTGCTTTCAGCCTTTTTAACATCTCTCGTGATTCGTCTCATCTTTTTATAATAAATCTTGGAAAACAGGAACAAGGGTGTGATCGCCAGAATGAGTAGCGCCAACATCGGATCCATCGCCCACAATAAAGCAAGTGAAGCTATTAATTTGATACCGGTAACGATAAATGAAGGAATCGTATAGACTAACATTTGTACCACTTCGGCACAATCCGAATTGAGGCGCACCAACAAATCTCCCGTATGCCAACGCCTTTTCTTTTCCCACGCCAACAACATCTGTGTATAAGCCAGGTTATTTTGCAGCCGTATCAT
>Ga0082212_10012356_pt1 | contig 10759 bp, 14 predicted proteins | sample TergutNt197P3_FD_71548 | JGI IMG/M metagenome (GOLD analysis project Ga0082212, IMG submission 71548) | Neocapritermes taracua P3 segment gut microbial communities from Petit-Saut dam, French Guiana - Nt197 P3 | ecosystem: Host-associated > Arthropoda: Insects > Digestive system > Gut ...
CCAGCCAGTGCTGCCGGCGCGGCGGCTATTGGCAATGCCGCGATTATCAGCGCAAAAACCAGAATAATTCCTAAAGTTTTTCGTTTCAATGTGTGTGCCTCCCCATATTATTAGTTTCCCCATTGATTTCACTGGAATCCAAAGCATACGATAGCATACAATTGTTGATAATACAACAGAAACTGAGAGCTTGACTTATAACGGGAGTTGCGGGCACTATGTCCGCAGGAGTTGGCAACGGAACAGGCGGCGAGCGATTGCCGCCTGTTCCGTCTATATACTGTATTTCCACGAGCGCGCCGTAGGTTCATTTTTCAGATACTGAGTCGTTTTGAGCGTCCCGGTTTTTCCTGACTCCTTTCATCATTGCAGACGATCCATTCCGGGCCTGCGGGCCGGTATATGACAGGCACAGCGGGGAAGTCGCGTTGCATACTTTTAATAAAACGTCCGGTATCTACATGGGAGGAAATCGGAGGAAACGTGTCGTCGAAATGATCAAGAAGTACTTTTTTCGGCCGCAGCCGCTCCACAAATTGCATCGAGTATTCGGCTATATCGCTGCGCCCCTGAAACGGCAGTATCAGCATATCGACGCCCTTGGGATACTCCGTATCATCGTCAAGATTCAAACTTCCCATCAACAGAATGCGTTCACCCTTTGCGCTGATATCATAAACCACCGTTTCACCGGACTCAGCGCAAAGCCTGTTTTCTCCGAGCATATGTATCAGATTTCTCCGGTATCTAATAATTCGTGGATTGACAATCGTTTGGATTATCCGCCATTTATCGAATTTTATATGTTTTCCCTTAAGAACGCGAACCTCGAACGGCGGAAAATGCAGGATGTCGCCTGGTTTGATGATACAAATTCTCTCGCTGACGACGCCCTTTGCAATCAACGTTTTCCGCGGCGTCTCAGTGCAATAGACCGCAGTTTCGTTGTCGCAGTTCTCGTCATCACCAGCGTGTTTACCTGTGCCATCGTTATAAACACCACAATCACTATAACCGCCACCGCCATGCTTTAGTATAGCCGGTATGTCAGCGATATGGTCGAGGTGGCCGTGTGTCACCAGTATACTCTTTGCAGCCGCCAACTCGTCGATCGAGGGTTTGAATGCCTTATCGTTCGTCGGAAGGAACGGGTCGAAAAGCAATTGCACCCCATCCTGTTCAAGGAGTATTGTCGCTGTCCCAAACCATTTTAGCTTCACTTGATTGTTACCTGATAACAGTCTGTTCAGTCATGATGCCTGCACAAGTGCTTAATCGTACAGATGTTGCACTTTGGGCTATTCTCAGTGCAGATCCCATCCTTTGTCCCCAATGTGGCAGAAGGTCCAACCTGCCCGAATTTTACAATAACAACATCAACATACCTGATCGGCAAATTGAGGTCTTTTGATATTGCCCGCCCGATTTCTATAGCTCCGCCAATGTCAGCAATATCGTCAATTAGCCCGAGCCGGTACAAAATTCTGCATACAACAGAATCAGGCTTTATCGAATCAAATCCAAGTTCAGTAATCAGATGAAGTGGGGCTGTTACGCCATAGCCTTTAAAGATTCTTGACAGTTCTGATGAAAGTCTGTCCAGGTTATCAGGGGAAGTATGGATATCTTCAATGCCGAATCGCACTGACAGATAGTTGTCGAACGAACCGTACTTGTTAATAATTTGTTGAAATGTTCTTGCGTTAGCCACAACCCGCTCAACTTGAGGCCTGAACCCTGTGTTATTGACAATCAGTGAAATATCCGACTCGCTGGATATCGCAAGCTTGTTATAACCATACAAATACTTCTTGAGTATTGGCAGTTTCGCCTCGATCATCGAGGCTTTTCTTCCAATATTGAAAAACATTATGTAAGTGATTTCCCAAAAAATCTCATCGTCGTCAAGACTTTTATAATTAAAGCCCTTAAAGGAATCAAACCGTTTATCAAACTCCTCCAGTGAAATATCATCAAGCTTCATTTTCTTGATTCCAGTATACATTCCGGATATCAAATCATAATAATCCAATTTCTGCGCCTCCATAATCCCACGTTCCCTGTTATTAGTAATCCCTTATGTATTTATAGCATTTCTCAATATATTCAACGAACTCTTCTTTATCCAGATCGCTGCGGTCAAATGGAATACTCCTTTTATTTTCGTTACCCTTTTTATTTTTCGAGTACTTGCTCATAGCACCGCCGAAATTCTGGATAAAAATAATACTGCCGTTATCGGGAACGCCTTTTTTTGGCCATATAGTCATTATGTTTTTATTCTGTTTAAATGCAATTCTTTCATTAGGTACAAAGACATACCCTCCGTCAACTCTTGATTCGCATATAAAATGCGTGTCAAGACCAATTCCGCGTTTTGCATTTAAAACGTCATGTATTTCTTTTACAAGAGTTGGCATTTCTTCGAGGGTAACAATCTTGTTTTCTGATGGTTTATTCATATTGTTCCTCCATATAGCTTAATATTATAGTTACTCAGATTATATCATACAGCAGTTTACAGCCGCAACTAAGGAAGTATTGACACTAAAGAATAATGGAAAATACTGGAATCCGAAAGTTGGGAGTCAGAATACTCCGAGAGTAAAGCGTTAATCATCCCTAACTGCATTAAACAGGCGGACGGGGTTCTTGTGAGAATGCGAAGTCACGCTTCGCGGCTCCCCACTTGATTCAACTCTTCTATCGTTGAAATGCCAACGTCCAACAGTTGTTTTTCCAGTTTGTCCGCTATATTTGGCAATCTGCGTAGTTCTCCCATTTCTTTCCACCTCACTCCCCGATGATTATCACAAGCCTTATCAGATGGCGTTTTTCATAATATTAATTACAGATGCGTGACAGTATCGTAACATTGACTGGGCATAATTATCTACATAACGGAATTATAAGTGTAGGAGATGTCGCTATGCACTCAGGTAAAACGAACCGCAGACGTTTCGTGCGGGTTTTTTTCAGGTGGTTTTGGAACAGTCAAAGTTCATTTTGGGCTTGCCTCGCCTGTGTAACAATAATAACACTGATACTGACACAACTTGAACCGATTACAGCGGCGCCCGCCTGGATAGTATGGCCGTTGCTTATTCTTGACTGTTTTTTCCTGCTTCCGGTTCTATGGTGGTTTATTGTAGTTTACATTATTAGACCGTAAGCGGCTTCATCCTGCTTGTAGAATTGCATCCTGGTTTTCGATGAATTCGCGAATTATTATAAAATTGATAGTCCACATTAGCCTTCGCGGTGTCTGTATAGAACTCGCGGAGGCTTCCGCATTAATCTAGGGCATACGATAACATACAAATGCTGATAATTCAACATGAACGGATAAGCAACGGAACAGGCGGCGAGCGATCGCCGCCTGTTCCGCACTGCGCCGCAGTTCTTGACTTGAAAATGATGTTTAAATCATTTATCCAACAGGAATCGTAATATCACAAAGCGTGACGCTTACGACGTCCTCCGGGTCGATGACGCTGCTGAAGCGGTTAAACATCCTGTACCTATAGACCGGGGCGTCCGCGCTGTCGATCGAACGACCGAAAAGCGAGTTTGTGTCCATAGCACTGTAAACCAACGAGCTTCCGTCCCTGAACATCACAGTGACGTCACCCCTGACAAGCAACGCTTCCAACGGACTGCTCAATGGTCCCTCTGCGTATACGCAAATCGATATCGGTGATATGGATATCTCCGTCACGATGCTGTCGCCGTCCGCACTAACTGCATGATTTGGCAACACCTTTTTTGATGTATCTGTGTATGTAAAATCCCATTCCAGCAGCCACTCGCCCTCTATGACAGTGACAAAGGGGTTTCCGCTGTCAGGACCGAAGTCATCCGGCCTGTTTACATAGCCAAGATCTTTGAGGGACAGCCTGAGCGCACCTGCCACAATCGGGTCAGACGGATTGCAATTAGCCAGCATAGTCATCTTGTTTCCGGATATATCCAGCACTTCCCAACCGCTGACAGATATACGGACGCCCTCCGAACGAGGTTCGGTTTCGGCGACAAAGAACGTGCTATAAAACATAGTGTCCTCGGTCAGTTCCACACCCGTAGGAACAGTTACCTCAAAGATCGCATATACGCCCTGGCTGTCCGCCAACGTCTGCAAAACCTCGACAGTGACTCCGTTTTTGGTGACGGACAATCCGGGAGAACTAACCGCGCCCTCAAGAAGGGCGGTCTGCCCTTCCCCTATGCCAAAGTACTCAACAAATCTCTCGTGCCACCCGTATCCGACTGCAAGGGCGGTCGTGGCAACCAGCGCCAGCGCCGCTGCCAGTACGGCCGCAGCAGTAAGCCTTTTTGTTCTGTGTTTCATGGATATGATACCTCCGTTTTCTGTTTTCCGTTCCAGGATTGCATCGAGCATACGCCGCTTTTGCTCAAAATCGGGAGCCATATCATCAAAGCAACCGTTCAACTCATTCAAACGCATAATCGCCGTCCTCCAGTATTAGTCTAAGCTTTTGCCTCGCTGTCCTCAACCGTGTCCTTATTGTCGCATGGTTGATCCCGAGCATTCCGGCGATTTCTTCCGTCTTATAGCCTTCGTAATAATGAAGATACACCAGAATCCTGTATTTCTTGTCAAGACTGGTAACAGCGCTCCAGACTTCGTTGTCAATCGGTTCCTCATGGCTGGGAAGTTCAGCAATCGCTTCCATGTCGACCCTTTTTGCGCGCCACCAGTTTTTCAGCATATTACGGCACACATTCTGTGTTGTGACGATGAGCCATGCCTTGATATGCTCGTCGTTCTCAAATGCTTTTTCTGAGGACATTAGCTTCAAGAACGCTGTTTGGGTCGCGTCTTCTGCCTCCGGAACGTTATTTAGTATAGTCAGGGCAACCCGGTAGACGGTATTCACATGCCTGTTGTATATCCCTGTAAAGTCCCCGCCCGTACGCAGCAAGGACTCGCTCATGAAAACCACCCCCCGTTTTCTCCTGCGCCTCGCCAATGAGGCTTTGTAATCATAACACAATCGAACGGGCGAAAATGTTTTGAAAACGCGGATTTGAAAGTAGGCCAAAATGGCCTACATCGCTCAAATAAAAGTAGTCCAGCCAGATTGCACAAACGCGCCGCCGAAAGGATACTGGAAAACATCACGCTGTATATCGAGGCTTCCTTAATGCAACGGACGAGAGCACGAAGACGACTACCGGCAAGGCGGCGTACTACGAAGGCACGGTGTGCCTTGTAACCCGCTGGTGAGCTGAGATTTGCAGAGCAGGTCATTATCCAAAGCAGGGCGGCCCCAAGCCGGGGCTGCCCTGCAAATGCGAGGAGGCACAGCATGAAACGATTTTTTAGGGCATATCGGGGCTCGAAACTCTACAGACACTACATATACATAACTGCGGTAGTGATTCTTGTCCTATGCCTGTCGCCCACCGCCCTGTTCACAGTATCATGCTCCCGAAACTGCTCCATCCGCGGAGGACGTCGTCGTCGCTGCCTGTATCGACCGGAGCATCCACATTCAGCCCCAACAGCCCCCTGCCGATAAGGAAGTTGAATGAGCGGACCCTTTGTTTTTCTTTACAGCTGTAGCAGAAGCAAACGCTGCTGCCCATTCTCTTGTTCAAAATCTGATTTCAAACGCCCGCTTTGAGTTGCCGTCAAAACCTATGGATTCGTAGAACTCATGAGCCTCTGTCCGCTTTATGTTACTCTGGAGCGTCACTTTATAACAACCTTGCGCTATCGCATACTCTACTACCGTTTCAAGTAGTTTTTTACCGATTCCATAACGGCGATAGGACGCGGATGTTATGACATTTTCGATGAAGCCAATAGGTGCGCATTGTCGCGTTATATTCGGGATGACAGCAATGTAGCAAGTTGCTACAATAGTGCCGTCGCTTTCAGCCACGAAATATGTCACTCCGCTGTTTAATGCCTGCTCCCACACGGCTATTGCCAAGTCCTCGTTTATTGGCGGATCCTCAGGTTGTAGTTCGCGATACAACGCGAATATCTGTGATAAATCCGCTTTTTCGGCTTTTCTAATTGTCACGTCCATGAGTTGTTCACCTCAATGCACTTGCCACAGATAGTTATGTTCCCGCCGAATCCTTGCTTTGTCCGGTCGCGAGCTGTCATACGGCACTTAACAGGGTCAAAGAACTCATCGCGATATATATCGGCTTCCCACGTTTTTCCCGAAATCGCGTGTCCGGGGCAGGCATCTGTGCAAACCGTACAATCGCCGCCAATGCCTTGTTTTTGCCTGTCCTCCGCGACGGAAATCAGCTGAGTCTTTGATTACTTCGATTACATCGTTTAGTTCCACAAAAACACCTTCTTCACAGAAGATAGTTGTTTTCTCTATTTCCCGTTTGTATCGCATAGAGTTTATATGTGGCGAAACCTTCCGCAACGAATGGCTCTGTCTTGCATACTGCGTCAGCCTCCTCATAATTATCGGCTTTGAGGATAATCATTCCCGCGACGCCGGGATATCCTTTGAACGCCCCACAGAACTCCAGTTTGCCGTCATCGTCCAGTTTCTTTATGAAATCAACGTGCTTTTTTGCCATCACTTTGTTGATTTTGTTATATGTCTTGCCCCGTTCGATTAACATAACATACCGCCAGTTGTTCATGCGCTCATCACCATTCTATTTCTATGCAAAACACAATTCAATCTCCATTCACGCTATACTATTATGTTCACTCATCCGCTTAACACCTTTACAAAAAACTTCCTGTTTCTCGGCGGGTCGAACTCGCAGAAGTAAACGCCTTGCCAAGTTCCAAGAATCAATTTGCCGTTTTCGATTATCACGGTCACGCTTGAACCTATCGCCGATGATTTCAAGTGCGCCGATGAGTTGCCTTCACCGTGGCGGAACTCCGGGCGGTCGGGGAACGCTTTGTCAAGCCCAAGCAAAAGGTCATGCACCACGTCCGGGTCGGCGTTCTCGTTTATCGTGATTCCCGCCGTCGTATGAGGGCAATAAACTACGGCGATACCATCAATAACCCCGCTTTTTACGACAGAATCCCGGACTTGCGAGGTAATAATATAAAAATCCTCCCGTGCTGTAGATAAGGTGTGTTCGTAGAGCATGGGCGCCCTCCTAAACCTCTTTGTTATGACCTTGCTTATCCCAATGCCAATAGAAATCGCGTCCCGCTTTGTATGCGGTTTCGATGTTCCTGACACAATTTGCTTCTCGTGCTTCCTCCGCGTATTTCGACATTGCATCAAGCACGATAAGGTTTTTGACTTTAGCTCTGTCAAAAATCCTGTCGCCGAGCATAATGGTTTTCATCGCTTCCAAATGACTGTATTCCTTCAAATGGTACAATCCGTGACCGGCAACGCATATTACCAACGCTTTTTCAAGCTGCTTCATGCCCCTAACCTGATTTGCCGTCAGTTTTCTTTAAGCGTATGCGAAACCATAAGTCCAATGAAGTTTGTTCTGTACCATGCGGAAAATCCTGTGCTAAAAACGCCTTAACCCAATCGTCCTGCGGGTAAAGGAGCCCGTATGTATTATCGTGTATGCCGCTGGTCATTGATAAGAGATGGCGTACCCGTATTTTCGCCAAGTTTTCAGATACTTTCGATGGTATCTTGTCCGGGAAAAAGCTGACCACATAATCATCTAAATTGAGTAACCCTTTATCACAAGCTATACCGGCACCTATTCCAGTAAAAGATTTTGTTACTGAAAACCATAACTGAATACAATCCATTTCATATGGCGGTTTGCAAAACTCCGCGATTTTATTTCCGTTCCTCAAAAGCACGAAACTCGTCACCTGTAAATCTCGGCGTTCAAACTCGTCCACCAACTCAATGATGGCAGACGGTGATATACCTTGACTTTCGGGTGTGAAAACCTTCATTTTTCTTTGTTCACTCTCTTTTAGGACTTAATTTACCATTTCACAAAATGGACAAATCCGAACCCGTCGCCCACAGGCATGAGTTCGGATTTATCACAAAATGGCGGGCGATTACCGTCTAAATGCGAACACTTAAAATCGCTGATATTTACTATGTTTCCTGCGTTGGTACTGACTTCCGCCGCTTCGTCTGCGGCTTCAAGCTCCGCCAGCGTCACGGTTTTACTGCCGTCTTTCCAGTTGAACGTGATAACCAGCTTATCATCGTACAGAAATACCGAATTCACGAAAATATCTACAAGACTGCGGCGATAATCGGGGTTTTCAATGTCGCCGCCCTTGAATTTGCTTATCCAGAACACGATTTGCTCTTTTGTGAGCGGGGTCTTTTCGATTTTCTCACGGGCGAGAGCAATTTCAAGGTCTGCCTTTTTCATTTCCAGTTCATCAAGCCGCTGTTTTACCGAAGCGTTGGCGATACCTTCCTCAATGGAATTGATAATATTTCCGATTCGTTTTTCAATATCATCAAGCTGTTTTTGCAAAAAAGGTATGGTCGTGTTCTCGCGCTTCTGAAGCTCCACAACCGCATCCGCGAGCCGGGCGATAATTTCATCAACGAGGACGTAATCTCGCGTCAGAGCGACGATATGACGCTCTATCCAATCCTTTTGAACCGTTTTCTTGTCGCAGGATTTCTTGTAAATGGCGTTGCCGCATTTGTAGTAGTGATGAACCTTTCCCGTCTTGCTTGTGCCGCCCACGCCGACCATCATCGTGCCGCATTTTCCACAGAAAATTTTGGTGGTGAGGATATATTCGGTTTCGGCTTTCATGTAGGCGGGTTTATGCTGATTCTTTTCCATCCGTTCTTGAACACGGTCGAAAATCTCTTGCGACACAATCGCGGGCATACCGTCGGGGGTGACGGTTTCGCCATAACGGTACTCGCCAATATAGCGACGATTTTTCAATAAATTATGAAAGCTACTTTTGTTCGTATATTTGTATTTTGTGTTGGTGAAAACGCCGCGTGAATTGAGTTCGTCGCTGATTTCTTTGACGGTCATTCCGTCGGCGTATTTCGTAAAAATCTCAAGAACAATCGGCGCGGTCAGCGGGTCGATTTCGTAATATCTGTCGGAGTTGATTATGTACCCGAAAGGTATCATACCGCCATTGGCTTTACACTTCAAAGCGTTCTCTTTCTGTCCGCGCTTCACCTTCACGGATAGCTCTGCGCTGTAATACTCGGCCATTCCGTCGAGCATCGCTTCAAGGATAATACCTTCCGGCCCATCGGAGATGTTTTCTTTCGCCGATACGACCTTAACGCCGTTGCGTTTTAGGATTGCGCGGTATGTGGCGGCGTCAAGCCGATTTCTCGAAAACCTATCCAATTTCCATACCAGAACAACGTCAAATTGCTTCTTGGCTGAATCACGAATCATTTTTTGAAATTCGGGTCTATCATCCGAACGCGCTGAGAGGGCGCGGTCGATAAAACTTGTCACTACGGTCATATTGTGACGTTCAGCGTATTCTTTGCACTCGCGGAGCTGACCTTCCACGCTTTCCTCGCGCTGTCCGTCGCTCGAAAATCGCGCGTAAATTACACATCGCAAGTCTGCTCACCTCCCGCCATTTTGAAAAAGAATGAGTATTCAAGTTGAATATCTCTTGTATCACCCTCATACAATGCCGGATTAATCTCCTCAGCTTCAATGCACCCTAACGCTCTGTAAAATGCAATAGTTTCTTCTGACGAACCAGCACAGATATAAAATTTTTCTGCGCCGAATTTTTGAGCTTCTATTATGGAACGTAAGAATAATTGTTTACCTATACCCTTTGCGCGATGTTCTAATGAAATGAATATTTGGTCTAACAACACATATTTATTTGTATTGCCAAAAACACTTGAATTAACGCTGCAAAAGCCGATTAGTTTTTCGTTGTAAAATGCCCCTAAAGCACTCCCGCCCGTTTGGATAGTTTCTTTTAGGGCGGCCAAATGATTTTCATAACCATTAGGGAAATCGGGGTCTTGATAATTTATTGAAACAAGTTTGCGAACACCATCGACATAGCGCCAAGCTCTACTAATATACTGTGATGCGTCTATCTCTCTTATTCTTTCGCACTCGTTACCTCGCAATTGTCTAAATAAAACATTCTCAATCAATCTGTATCCTCCGTGGTTTTCCCACTGCCTGCTCCCGCCATTTGAACCAACATTTCTTTCAGCCTATTGTTAATCGGCGAACCGGGGGAGAAGCACATTTCAACAAACTCTTTCCACTCGTCGGAGTTGGCTAATTTGTCTTTCAAAAATTCCGGCTGATAAGCATATTTCTTCCCCTGCGGGTCATCACATCGACCGAGAATATAGTCAGCGGATACGTCGAAGAAATCCGCGTATTTTAGCACTGCGCTGTCGGGTATTGATGTTTCGTTTTTTTCATAACGGTTGATTGCCGATTGCGAAATTCCAAGCTCTTTTGCGAGCCGAGCCTGTGGAATATTTATTTTTATCCGCAGGTCTAACATTCTCTTTGCGGTCGCTTCCATTTGTGAATCCCTCCCGTATCGGAATTGCTTACAGCAATTCTAACACAAACAGGAACGCTTGTCAAGCCATATATGAAAATAATTATTTCTACATCGGGTTGTGCTTTGCCTTGACTTTCTCGAACATATCGGCTATGATAATCATGCGGAGGCACTTCGAGAGCATTAGCTCTTGACAGGGCGTCCGCTAAAATATTTTAAGGAGGTCGGCGTTTTGAGAGTAAAAGAAGATTCAACCGTCAAAAAGGCTAACGCTATCCCGGACGACGCTCTTGAAGCGTTGGCCCGATG
>Ga0082212_10012358_pt1 | contig 10758 bp, 4 predicted proteins | sample TergutNt197P3_FD_71548 | JGI IMG/M metagenome (GOLD analysis project Ga0082212, IMG submission 71548) | Neocapritermes taracua P3 segment gut microbial communities from Petit-Saut dam, French Guiana - Nt197 P3 | ecosystem: Host-associated > Arthropoda: Insects > Digestive system > Gut ...
CTCAGGGCAGGCGGGCTATGAAAGCGTTGTTGTGAAAACGTTTTATCGCCTTGCCGCCCGAACCCTGCGTCGGGCATATCTCGCCGCCCGAACCCGCCATGAGGAACGGCAGCTCGCGCCCAAGCCTTTCGTCGACAAGCCCGGCTTCCATGAACTGGTCGGCGCCGAGCGTCATGCCGCGCGTCACGCACGAGTATATCACCGCGCAAGAGGCGCGCCACGCGTCCATGGCCATCCTGTCCAGCGCCTCGCCCGTCGTGGAGATGACGTCCGCCTTGTCCGACATCGCTATGTGCAGCGTGCTCCCCTCCGGCATCGCGCCCCCGCAGATCGCGTGCCTCGCGGGCGAAAGCCTGATAAAAAGCTTGGAAACCATCGGCGTGCCGTCGCCGTAGTCGAGCAGGAGCGGCAGGGACGACATCGCGTACTGCTCCACGCTTGGCCCCGTGAGCCCCAGGTCCTCGAAGTACTCGACCACAGGCCGCTCGTTGACCTCTACAAGCACATGGCCATCGCTCTTCGTCACGACGGCGCTCCTGGAAAGGAGCTTGCCGCTCGAGATGTTCGCGACATAGAACCTTGGGCTGACATCGCCGTAGACAAGGATCATGGCCATCCTGTCCTGATAGTGTTCGCCGTCGGCCAGCATGAAGCAATTCGAGAAATCCAGGCTGTCGTCCACCGCGAGCGTCCCGAAGCACGGCGCGCCGCCCGACGCCTCGGTGATTACGTCCACGTATTCGTCGCCGGAGTTCCTTATTATGAACGGCGCGAAAGCGAATACCAGCGCGGGCTTCCCCTCCGCGGCGGCCTTGTAGCTCTCCGCGATCACGGCGCCGGGCGCCTCCGTCATGGGCGGCGTCACCGCCTTCACGAACCTGGCGTCGTCGCTCGTGAGGACAAGGATCGACAGCATGAAGCAGCCCGCTTTCCCCGGGACCGCCTGTATCTGTGAAATCGTCCCCACTACGTCGAACGGCAGCGCCTCGCACACCGCCTTGAAAATGCCCGACTGCACATGCTCATAGTAGCAGGCGACTATGCCTATCGTATTCTCTAGCAAGGCGCCGGCCCCGGCCAGCTGGGAACATACCTGATCGACGGCAGGCCCGGCATCGTCGACCTCGTCCGTCCAAAGCGTGAAAGTCTTTATCATCGCGATTCCCCTTTGTCACCGCAACATTATACCATACAAACAATCCAAATTGATAAAACAGCTTGATAAAACCGGAAAAAAACTCAATTTTATACAATTCCAAAATAGCGGAGAACTATCGATTTCCCGACAGTTCTCCGCCCCCCATTGAAAAGGTCACCAATCTCTCCCCAGAATGATGCTTATTGGTTTTTCCTGGCCGACATTCTATCTATACCCCCTGTTCCCCTTTCTAAACATGCATGCCGCGGCGGCCATGCCGGCCGCTGAAAGCAGCATGGCGGCGATATAGCTGAACGGATCCATGGCATCGCCGGTCCCGGCGGAATCGGACGACAGTTCCCCCCCGCCTGTCACGTACGAGCCATGCGGCGCCCTTGTCTCTTCGATTCCTGTGGTCCCGTCGCCGCCTCCGCCGCCGCTCTCGCCTGGCTTCTTCTTAGCCGTGTTCGCGTACGCGTTCCTGAAGGTCACGTCCATATCCCTCACCAGGTCGATCGGCGCGGTATCGCCGCCGGGCCTGACCGCCGTCCACCTGCCCGTCCCTATCCTGTAGTCGGTAGTGAACCTCATGCCCGAATCCACCTCGCGCACTATATAGCTGCCGACGTTATTGCCGCCGGGAAGGTTCGGGAAAACCGCCGTCTCGCCGTCCTTGAGCATGAGTATCGTCGGGTGGCCCGCGCCGTCGGCAACTATCCGGTCCTGCGGCGGCCCCGGCCCTTTGAAATTCCGGATCTCGACATAGCTCAGCGGCAGGGTGGCCGGCGTCATAGTCAGCCACTGCAGCACAGGGTCGCCCTGGTTGAACATGATAAAGAACAGCTGGAACCCGAACAGGCGATCCAGCCCTTCCGGGTCGTCCGCGGGCGGCGTGCCCGTGACGGCCTTGCTTACCGAAAGGTCGCTGATGGCAAGCTTCCCGTTGCTGTACAGGAACCAGAAGTACTCATTGGCCTGCGGCACGACGCCCTCGCTGATATAGCGATCCCCGCTGTCGAACCAGTCCGGCAGCCTCTCGAACGTAGGCTCGTCCACCGTGTGCCACGCGCCGTTCTCGAACCACGAATGTATCGTCCCGTAGATGGGCACATACTCCGTGTATGCCAGGACCTCCGTGACGCGGTACATCAGCCCGGGCGTGACCTCGACGAAAGCCGAGTCGAGCGACCTCAGCGTGAATGTCCCCTGCGCGGCATTGACAATGGTCCCGTCGTCGCTCTGGAACACGCCCGCAAGGTTCACGGGGCCCCAGCTCGCCCCCCCGTCGCCCGAGGACTCAAGCACGAAGGTGAACGGCCTGGGATCGTCGATCGTCACCGGCTCGGTGCCGCCCTCGATGAACCCGGCGACCACCTTGCTGATATACAGGTAGGCCTTCATGGTGTCCTTCGTGTTCGTGAATGCCACATCCGCGTAGTCGCCGGCCATCTGGATGCCGCCTGTCATCCATGCCGTAGGCCCCGCGGGCGAGCCGCTCCCGCTGACTATCTTTATCGTCGGCGCCATATAGCCGACGATCCCGGAATTCAGTTCTTCGACCCAGTACCAGCCTTCCGTCGGCAGCCCTTCGATGATGGCCGTCCGCCCGTTCTTCAGAGTGAACGTACCCGCCGGCACGTTGACGCCTGCCGCGCCGTATACGGGATGGCCTGCCAGGTCCACTACCGTGGAGCTCCCGTAGTCGTCAGCGGCGCCGTTGTAATGCAGCCGGAACGTGAACAGCGTATTGTTGTCCAGGGACGAGCCGTTCTCTATATGCTTGGTGACGACTATCGCCCCCATATCCTCGTCCCCCGCGGCGAAGACGGCATCGGCGTACAGGTCGGCCCGCATCGCGTCGCCCGCGGCGCCGACAAACGCCTGCACGAATTCCCAGTCCTGCATGCCCGCGTTTTCGTAGACAAAGGTAAGCGGCGTCCCCTTCAGCAGGGCCACGTCGTTTGCCTTTGCCATAGCCTTTACCGTCAGGTAGTCCGCCGTGCCCCTGGCTGGCGGTATCTTCAGGTAGAAAGGCTTGCTTGTCCAGGCGCCGCCGGCCATGCCGAAATCGCCGCTCCCGCCGCCATTGTCAAGATAGAAAGCATTGTCCGCGGTTCCGTATACCGGAAGCCCGCTTTGCAGCGGCGCGCCATCCACGCCGTCCACGAACGTGATGCCGGCCGACTCCGGGCCGCTCACGGCCAGGAATGCCTTGTCAAGCAGCGCCTTTATGTCCCCGGTGGAATTCAGCAGCTTCGCGGTTATGGCCAAGGGCCCATAATAGTCAAACCCGTCCGTGCCGCTTGTCAATGCCGCAGGCGGGCTATCCCCGACTATCGATATATCGAACCCTGTCATGGCGACGCCCGCTCTCCCGTTGTGCCCGGGGATGGCCATGGCGTCGGCTACCAGCCTGTCCACCAGCGTGAAGAACGTCTTCTCGTCGGCGCTGCTGAGGCTCGTCCGCACGATGGTCACATTGCTGCCCGCGACCACCTTCCATATGGCGACCTTCGTGGCCATGAAAGCGATCTGCTTCGCCCTCTTGTCCGCCGCGTTGCTGCCGGACGGCAGCAGGCCCGCGTAGAATCCCTTGATCCGGTTCAGGGAAGCGACGCATTCCGCGCCGCTCCCGCCGTTTGCCGCCAGGTATTCATATTCCCCCCTGAACCCGTTGGCGACGATCCAGCAGACCGCCTCGTAGTTTTCCTTCATCGCGCCGGACAGGTTCCAGGGCGCGCAGACCACGTAGTCCCCTATCGTATCCGTCTGCGTCTGCGTCTTGGGGTCGTAGTCCGACGCGCCGCCCAGGTCCGCCACGACGGGGTGGAAGTGGATGAACGGGTCCGCGCAGTATAGCTGGTCCGAGATCCCGTTGCCGCCCATCGGTATGTCGCCATAGCCGTTCCACACGCCGCCGGCCGGATAGTTGAGCGTATATGTTATCTGTATATCGTTGTGGTAGAGAAGGGTGGCCGTATAGGGGCTCGTCGTGCCGTCGGCATAGGCAAAAGGCACGGCCTTGACGCCCTGCGCCACGACCGCGAGAATCAATGCCATGACCAATACCAAGACAGCCCTCGCTCCCTTAAACATTCCGACCTCGCTCCTTTTTTTTAGACTACCAGCATTTATTCCAAGTAGTTGAATATTATCATTATTTACATAAAAAAGAAAGTAATATCAGAAATACAACAGAACTGTAAAATTCATGAAAACCGCACAAAAACAGCCTGATATTTCCTAGTCCTATCGTGTAAGTAAATATCTTACATAATAATTCCCTTTTTTGTCCAAAACTACACCCATATTCAGGATTTATAGTGGTATACTGGCAGAATGCCGGGGGCTTTGCATCTTATCGTTTATATAATAATCTTCCTGGCCGGAGCGGCCGCGGGATCGTTTCTTGGCGCCCTGGTCCACGGCCTGCCGCATGGCTTGGATTTTATGAGAGGCTTTCCATCCTGCCCGGCCTGCGGGCGCAGGCCGGCCCCTGCGGACCTCGTCCCGGTTTTCAGCTATTTCGTCCTGAAACGCAGGCGCCGCTGCTGCGGCGAAGCCATACCGCCCCGCTATCCCGCAATCGAAGCCTTCTGCGGGCTCCTTGCCGCCCTGTCGTGGACCGCCTTCCTCCCCCCCGCAGCCTTCCTTGCCCACACGCTATCGCCTGCGGGACCCGGCGCCGCCTTCCCTGGAACGGGCGCCGCCCCCACGGATACGGGCGCTGCCTTCCCTGGAGCGGATGCCGCCTTCCCTGGCATTGACGCAGCCTTCCCGTGGACGGGCGCCCTTCTGAGCGCCCTCCTCTACTTCGCCGTCCTGGCCTGCCTGCTGGCCGTCGCCTATATCGATCGCGACACTATGGAGATCCCGGATTCCCTCAACATAGCGATAGCCGCCTGCGGCGCGCTCGCTATCTTCATCGGCCCCGACATCGGCCTGAAATCGCACCTGATCGGCATAGCCGTCGCCGCGGGCCCGCTCTTCATCATCGCCGTCTTCGTCGAGGGCGCGTTCGGTTTCGGGGATGTCAAGCTCATGGCGGCAGCCGGCCTCTTCCTCGGCTGGCAAGACTGCCTCGTCGCCCTCTTCATCGGCATCATCGTCGGCGGCGCCTGCGGCGCCTGCCTGCTGCTCGCGAAGAAGAAGACAGGCAAGGAACACTTCGCGTTCGGCCCCGCGCTGTGCCTGGGCATCGGCGTCGCGATGTTCGCCGGCTCTGCTATCTCAGACTGGTACTTCCTGGCCTTCTGAAGCCAAGGGGCTGGCGCGACTGGGGACGCGCCTTCAGTCTTCGCCCTTCACTTCGCCCTCCGCCGCCGCGCTGTCCACCAGCCCGGAGAGATCCCCCTCGCCCTTGAAGCGCAGCACGTTCACCATGAAGATGTTGAGCTTGTTCACGATGTTCGGGGGCAGGAGGTTCCCGTCCACCTCTACCGAGAGTATCGGGTAGTTCCGCTCGCGGGCCCAGGGCGTGAAGAGCCCTTCTATGACGCGGCCTATGAGGCAGGCAAAGGGGCTGATGTTCACGATTCCCGAATACCCGGCGTCCATGGCCGCCGCGGCCGAGCCGGAAGATACCGCTATCTCGGAGTTGAGCTCCAGGTTCACGAAGTGCTCCTGGGTGTACTCCATGATCTTGTGCATGTCGTGCGGCGTTTCGGGTATGAGCCCCGTGGGCTCCAGTATCTTCAGCACCTTCTTCTCGACCGAGTGTTTCCACCACTCCTCGATGCCCAGCTTTTTGAGGTCGAGCCAGGGTTTCGAGAAGAGCCTTGTCCCGGGCTTCCTCAGGCCTATCAGCTTTTTCAGGGCGTACTCGCGCACGAAGTCCAGGTAGTGTATCCATTCGGAAATGCCCGCGACCTTCACGACGACGCCCCGCTCGCTCATGAGTTCCGTCAGTTCCCCCACGGCAAAATCGTCGCGGCGCACGTAGATCTCGCCTACGACAAGGACCTTCGGGCAATCGGCCACCTGTCTCTTGAGCGGGATCTTCTTCACGTCGTCGGCGACGTTCTTGAGCTCCTTCCAGAGATCCTTCGGCCTGTGCTCGACCGCGTCCATCAGCCTGCGCCATGATTTTTCATATTCCCTTATCGCGGAAACCGGGTCGCGGGCCGTCGTCAAAAGCGCGTTCTGGATATCCTTCAGGTAGTCCGATACCACGAGCCCCTTCCACATCCCCATGGCAAAGCCCGGGCCCAGCTCCCCGTAGGAATTGTCCGCCGACAGTATGAAGACGACCACGTTTTCAAGGCGCATGTCCTTGAAAAGGTTTTCGTAGAAGATATAGTACTGCCCCGTCCTGCACGGGCCGGTCGTGATAGGCACGAAGAGGAGGTAGAGCTCGTCCTTGCGGTACTTATCGCTCCAGAAGAACTCCAGCGCGCTCCCCAGCACGAGGTGGCTCGGCACGCACTCCTTGCCCGAAGCGTGGCCGCGCGCGACCTGGACGGTCCTGGCCGTCGCCACGGGCAGTGACTCGGCGTTGATCCCCAGGCCCCTGACCGCGGCGGCCATATATTCCGTGGAAATGGCCCCCATATTGGAAAGCAGCAGCTTGACCCGCTTGTTGCCCTTTATCCTTACCTTCTCGCCCGTCTTGCGGTTGTCCACCCTGAGCTGGTCCTCCTCGGAAGCCGCGTCAGGGTCGTAGACAAACCCCCAGCCGTTGTCAAAGCGCTCGCCCTCGAGCTCGGCCTGCTTCGCCCTGTACCCGTCGATGATGTCCAGGAAGGCCTCGACCCTCGTATCCACCCCTGCGTCCGCGGAATGTGAGTCGAGCTCCAGCACGAGGAAGGGCTTCTGCCCCATGATCCATTTTATATAATGAAGGATGAAAGAGTCGGGCGCGCAGGAGAAGTTCGTGATGAATGCCAGGTAGATATTGTCCTCGTCCTTCAGGAGCTTCGCGCTCTTGACATCCTGCTGGCCGAAGAACCAGTACATATTGTGGAATATCTCTTCGCCTTCGAACGGCAGTATGTCAAAGGGCACTATGGAATAGCCCCTCGTCGTGAACTTCCTGGGGATCCCCATGTTCGCCTCGGGCGTGAAAGCGTTGTAGGGCCGGCCCAGCAGCGCTATCACCGGCCGATCGGCCTTGCGCGCCTCGGAAAGCGCCTCCTCGCCGAGCTCCCTCGCGGCGCGGAAATACCCTTCCTGCTTTTCCCTGGCCCTGGCAAAGGCCGCCCGGACCTCTTCCCCGCCTATGCCGAGCCTTTCGCCCATCACCTGGAAAAGCTCGAGCGCCTTCTCCTCGCCAAACTTGAAACTCACCACCAGCGGGAGCCATTTCTTCTTGTCAACGTCCGGGAAAGCCTTGTCGATATAGTAGGGAAGGCCCTGCGTGATGGGGCAGAAATTGGCGTGGACCTTTTCCTCATAGCTCGGCATGTCGCGGAAATGCGGCAGCAGCACGTAGTCCGCGCCCTTGTCGAGGCAGTCCTGCACCGCGCCGTGCGCGATCTCCGCGGGGAAGCAATAGGTCGATTCCGCTCGCGCCACCCCCTCGTGCGCCACGTCCGTGGAAAGGAAGGTCTCTATGCCCAGCTCGTGGAAGAACCATGAATACAGCGGGTACAGCGTATGGACGGAAAAAGCGCGCGGTATGCCTATTACGAAATCGCGCTTCTTTTCGATGCCGCCAACTGCGCCCAGGGGCGGGGCGGCCCATTCCTCGAACATGAGCCTCTGCCGCTTTTCCACATAGTCAAAGACCGGCACGTCCTTGATGGACTTGCGCATATTCGTGTACTTGTTGCACCGCCCGCCAAACATATACTTGCGGTCTTCTATGTTCAGCACCTGGATGGAGCACTGGTTCTCGCAGGCCTTGCAGGCGAAGACCCGCTCATAGCCGATATCCCGCGTGATAAGCGCGCCCAGGTCCACTTTCGCCTCGTCGAGAAGCCCGTCGGCCGCCTTGCGCTTCGCGAGAAGCGCGACCCCGAAGCAGCCCATGAGCTCGGGCGACGGCGGCACGAGGATCTCCTTGTCGAGCAGCATCGCGAAAGCCAGCGGCACGGCCGGGTTTTTCGCCACGCCCCCCTGGAGGAAGATCTTGCCCCCTATGGTGCGGTTGCCGACCACGCGGTTGAGGTAGTTGGACACGATCGAGCACACGATGCCGGCCGTGATATTCTCGCGGCTCGCGCCCTGCTGGACCGCCTTCCTGATATCGCTGTTGATAAAGGCCGAGCAATGCTCGCCGAATTTCAGCGGCGCGTCCGCGTCCAGCGCTATGGGCCCTATCTCCACCGCGCTGTGTATGGAGAGGTCCCCGGCCGCGCTCTCCTCGAGGAAGGAGCCCGTCCCGGCCGAGCAGGCCTCGTTCATGGCGTAGTCGATAGGCACCCCGTTCTTGAGCAGGACGTACTTGGCGTCCTGCCCCCCTATCTCGAATATCGTCTCCACTTCCTTGTCGAAGTACGTTGTCCCTACCGAATGCGCGATGATCTCGTTGTAAACGCCCGGGGTTTCGAGGAATACTCCGAGGATCTCGCGGCTCGAGCCTGTCGTCGCCACGAGGCGTATGTCGATTTCTTTTCCCCCTGTATCCGAGGCGGCCTTGTCCCGGATGATGGCGAGGCACTCCTTCAACGCCTTGACCGGATCGCCGTGTGTCCTGCCGTAATGGCTCGCCACGATCTCGTCGGTTTCCATATCGACAAGGCAGGCCTTCGTGGTGGTGGACCCGCCGTCCACGCCCAGGATATACCTCCGCCCGGCCTGCGCCTTGCCTCCGGGCGCTGCCCCGCCAATTTCGCCGGGCGCTGCCCCGCCAGCCATGCCGGGCGTAGCCTCGCCTCCGGGCGCTGCCCCGCCAGCTTCGCCGGGCGCATCCCCGCCAGCTATGCCGGGCGTAGCCTTGCCTGCTTCGCCGGGCGCATCCCCGCCAGCTTCACTGGATCCCGCCCCGCCAGCTTCGCCGGCGAAGCCAAAGGCGCGCACCTTGTGCGCATGGTCGCGCAGCGCGGGGAGCGTATCGAACCGTATCTCGTTCTGCCGGAAGAGCTTCTCCACCTCCGGGAGCGGGCTGCCGGAACCAGGCGCCATCACCGCGGCGCCCAGCGCCTCGAAGACCGGAGCCGCGTCCGGTATGATGAACTCGATCTCCGGCGCCTTTTCCCTGATGAACCGTATGATGTGCCGGTTCAGCGTAATCCCGCCGGTCAGCGCCACCCTGCCTGACACCACCTTGGCCCGCTTCAGGAAGTCGATCACCTTCACCGCCATCACGTCTGAAAGCGAAAGGACGATATCGTCCTTGGTCGCCTCCCGCTTGTTGAGCCGGTGGGTGCAGTCGCTCTTCATGAACACGGAACAGCGGGTGGAAAGCGAGTAGACCTTTGCCGTGTCGGGTACCTTCTCTATGTCCTCCAGCCCCATGTCCATGCGGGCGAGCTGCTGCTTGAGGAACTCCCCGGTACCGGAAGCGCACTTGTTGCCCGAGAAGCTGTTCACGATCCTGCCCTGGTCGAGGGAATAGACGATGAGGTCCTCGCCGCCCATGCTCACGACCGCGTCGGCGCTGATCGAGAGGGCACCCAGCGCCGCCTCGACGCAAAGGGGCTCGAGCGTGCCCGACGCGTTGAACATGAAACGCCCTTCGTTGCCCGTCACCAGCGCCGGTATCCCCGGCGGGACGCCACCTTCCTCCAGGAGTTTCCTCGCCGCCGCCTCGAAATCGCCTTCGTGGGCGCGGACTCCGCTCCAGGCAAGCCGGCCGTCCTCGGCCAGCGCCATTTTCAAGCTTGTAGAACCGATATTGATACCTAAAGACTTCATACAGAACCTCTTGACACATTGATCAACCGCAACAAAAAACGCTTTGTTACTATAGCATTTTTTCCGCCCGCTTGTCCATCCAATAGCATGACGTTTTGCTGGTTTGCTGGCTTTTTGCTGGTTTGCTGGTTTTGCTGGCCGCAAGCGGAATTGTTACTGTTCCCTCCGTTCACTCCTTACAATACCGGCCCTATTTTACGAGCTGGATCTTGCACTTGTACCGGTCGCCGCGGATCACCGCCTTGGAATCCTCGATCAGCACGTCCCTGGCATAGGTGAAGCGTTCCAGGCGGATGCCCGGCTTTTTGTTTTCCCATTGCAGCAATTCGGCCTCGGTATTGTTGAGCAGTATCGATTCAAAGGTCTCCTCGGCCCGGTCCGGCTCGACGCCGTACTTCTTGCTCATGGTGTTGTAGAGGCCGTTTTCCTCTATTTCCTGCGCGGTGAGCCCGGGGAACAGGTACGCCGGAAGGTAGAAATGCTCGAGCGCGACAGGCATGTCGTCCGCGAGCCTGAGCCTGATGCCGAAATACAGCTGACGCGGCTCGGGCAGATGGAAACGCTCCGCCATCTCCGGCGAGACGTCCAGCAGCCGCAGTTCGTACATCTTTGACGACGGCACGATTCCAAGGCGCTCGATCTGGTCGGTGAACGTATAGAACCTGCCAAGCGGCTGCTCTATCTTGGGCTGCGACACATATGTCCCCTTGCCCTGCCGCCGGTCGATATAGCCTTCCCTCTCGAGCGTGCCAAGCGCCTGGCGCACCGTTATGCGGCTGACGCCGTACATCCCGCACAGCTCATGCTCCGTCGGGATCTTGCTA
>Ga0082212_10012359_pt1 | contig 10758 bp, 7 predicted proteins | sample TergutNt197P3_FD_71548 | JGI IMG/M metagenome (GOLD analysis project Ga0082212, IMG submission 71548) | Neocapritermes taracua P3 segment gut microbial communities from Petit-Saut dam, French Guiana - Nt197 P3 | ecosystem: Host-associated > Arthropoda: Insects > Digestive system > Gut ...
ATTTCAGGAAAAATCATAGGCAACTATGTCAGCATGCTGCTGCTCTTTCTCGCGCCTCTTTTAATGGGACTAATCCTGTTGTCGGTTTACCCGGGCGTTTCATTAAGCGGAGGCGACTGGCAGAGGCTCAGTTTCATTCTCATCATGTTTCTGTTGTACATATCCGTGTTTTTCGCGCTTGGGATCTTTGTTTCAGCCATGACCACGCGCGCTTCGACGAGCTTTCTCATTTTGCTTTTCCTTTGGATAGCATTGGTGATAGTCATTCCAGGCGCGTCCGTCGTAATCGCGGAACAGGTCAGGCCGATTCCGTCGTCAAGCCTCATCGCGGGCGAGAAAGCATTGTTCGAGATATTGGAATACAATGAATTAAGTGCGGAATACACCAAAAAAATGAACGAAGAAGTAATGCCGAAATATAACCAAAGGGCGATGGAACTTCAGCCTATGGCTAAAACAGATCCTGATAAATATAAGGAGGAGATGACCAAACTATCCAGCGCCGCCAATGAGGAAATGTCGAAAGCATCTCTATACGTGCAGGAGGAAACCCAGTCCAGGGTTGCGGCGCACAATGTCGAGGTAAACCGGGATTACCAGATGAAAAAAGACGCGCAGCAAGGTCTGGCGAAAAATATAGCCAGGATATCGCCCGCCACGGCGCTGACGTTCGGATCAATGACGCTGGCGCGCACCGGAACTGACGAATATGACCGCTTTTTAGCCGCGACAAGAAGCTACAAGCCTATTTATAGAAGCTGGAGGTTAAACAACCCTGATTTTTACGAGCGCGATCCCGTGTCGGGGATGCCCAGGATGACGAATATCGACCAGAGTATTATTCCGCAACTGCCGTTTGTGCCGGAGCGTATCGGCGAGCTTCTCATGCGGACTCTGCCGGATTTCGCGCTGATGGCGGCAATGACGATAATATTGCTGACCGGCGCGTATTTCGCGTTCCTGCGCTACGATGTCAGATAAAGTGTGGCGTGATATGTTAAAAGACATTATTAAGAAGGAGATTCTGGACCACCTGCTCAGTTCAAAATTTGTCTTCATGTTCATCATCTGTTCCGTACTGATCCTGCTTTCAGTGCACATAGGCACGGTCGAGTACCTTGAAAACAGAAAAATACACGAAGATGATGAGGCCGGGATCATGTGGGCGCTGACGCCGCCAAACACTTACGGCATGATAGGCGAGGGCGCGGTTAGATTGTACCGTCCCCCGCAAACACTGGGCATAATCGTCAAAGGCGTTGAAGACGCCGCCGGGCGGGCTTCTTATCCCCATCTGCCCGAAGTCGGCCTCAGCGAATCCATGTATGAAAGCAACCCGCTGACGGCGGTTTTCGGCGCGTTTGACCTCATGTTTATTGTGAAAATGGCGCTGAGCCTGTTCGCCATTCTTCTCATATACGACACCATATGCGGCGAAAGGGAAAAAGGCACGCTTAAACTGGCTCTGTCGAACAGCGTGCCGCGCGACAGGCTGCTTCTTGGAAAATTCATCGGCGGTTATATCAGCCTGTGCATTCCCATTCTGCTTCCGCTGCTGTTAAGCCTGATTTATCTGTCCCTGCATCCCGGGATAGGCATGACAGGAGAAGAATGGCGGCGCCTGGCCGTTATTTTCTTCATGTTTCTTGTATACCTCTCGGTATTTTTCTGCCTGGGATTGCTGGTTTCCTCGCTGACGGCGCGTTCTTCCACGAGCCTGATTGTTTTGCTTTTCCTCTGGTGCGTCTGGGGGATGGTCGTCCCGAAAGCGTCGGTTATCATCGCCGGAATGCTGCGCCCCATTCCTTCGCAAAATGAAATCTATACGCAAAAAGCATTGTCTTCAAACGAGGTCAGCCAGGAACTTGCGCCAAGACAACAGGCGCTAATGGAACAGTTTAATGTAAAGATGATACCCATGGGCGGCGGCAGTTACAGGATAGAGGGTGATTATCAGGGATATCAGGTCGCCCTTTCCGAATTAAACGTGGAACGCGCCCGTTTGGTTGCCGAAAAGAGCGCGAAAATAGACAGTGACTATCAACTGAAAAAAGCCGCGCAGGCGTCGCTGGCAAAAAATCTTTCCAGGATTTCGCCCGCATCGGCGCTGACTTTCAGCGCCACGGCAATGGCGCGAACCGGCGTTGACGACTATAACCGCTTTCTGAAAGCCATGCTGGATTACAAGCCGGTACTTTCCAACTGGCTTCGCACAAGTCCCGATATTCGAAATGAAAAAGGCGGGTACAAAGAGATTGATCCCGTTACGCTCGCCGGAATGCCGCGGGCAACGGTCGCGCATGATAGTTTAAGCCTGACTGTCGTCCGGGTTTTGCCGGATTTGATAGCCATGTTCGTGATGATTGCCATTTTGACGGTCGGCGCGTATTTCGCCTTTATCCGATGCGACGTCAGGTAGACATGAAAACAACCGTGTAGGGGCGCGATTTATCGCGCCCAAAAAGGAATTTTATAAAGGGCGCGATAAAAGGGCGCGATAAATCGCGCCCCTACATTCATTCATTAAGGATAAGTGAAATGCTCGGCGATATTATTAAAAAAGAAATCCTCGATAATCTGCTCAGCCACAAGTTTCTGTTTATCTTTATTCTGTGTTCGGTTCTTATTCTGTTTTCGGTTTATATCGGCGCGGTCGATTATCTTGAAAATAAAAAGGAATACGACGCCAATGTCGCCGCTGTAAATGAAAGGATGCAGCCGCCCGTGGACTATTATTTTTTCACCTCACGGGAAGGATACAGGGCCTACCGTCAGCCTCAGATATTAAGAACGATAGTCGCCGGGGTGGAAGATGCCGCCGGACGCGCCACGTATCCAGGCAAGTGGTACGAAACCAACCTGACGGAATCCCGTGATGAGAGCAATACGATCTTTACCCTCTTTGGGTCTCTTGATCTCATGTTCGCGGTAAAATTCATTTTAAGTTTGTGCGCCATCTTCCTTGCGCACGACGTCATTTCAGGTGAAAAGGAAAGAAACACGCTAAAAATGATATTCGCGAATAGTGTGTCGCGCAGCATGCTGATTTCGGGAAAAATCATCGGCAACTATATAAGTATGCTGGTTCTATTTATGACGCCTCTTTTAATGGGCCTCATTCTGTTGTCGGTTTTTCCGGGAATTTCATTAAATGGCGGAGACTGGCAGAGTATTCTTTCTATTTTCGTCCTGTTCCTGCTGTACATATCCGTGTTTTTCGCTCTCGGGATATTTATTTCAACATTGACCGCGCGATCATCCACCAGCTTTCTGATCCTGCTTTTCATCTGGGTAGCGCTTGTGATAGTTATTCCCGGGACATCCGTTGTCGCCGCCAAATACATAAAACCGATTCCGTCATCAAGCCTGCTTATGGCGCAGAAAGGAGAATATTACTATCAGGCACAAACTGAACTGATGGCATCGCCGGCATTGAGGCAGCCCGGGGCAAACTTTACGCAAATGTTCTACGACATGATCGCGAAAAACAATGCAAGGATGGATGGTGATTATCAATTGAAGAAAGACGCGCAGTCGGCGCTTGCGAAAAGTATTGCAAGGATCTCGCCCGCTTCGGCTCTGACATTCAGCGCAATGACGCTTGCGCGTACCGGGACGGACGAGTATGACCGCTTTTTAGCGGCGAGCAGAATCTATAAGTCCACTCTGCGAAACTGGACGTATGAAATGAGCGACCGCGCCGCCGCCGAAAAGAATCAGGCCGCCATGAATCAGGCCGACGCGGATACGCTTTTAACCATGCCGCATCTGCCGTTTGCGCCGGAAAGCGCCGGCGCGCTACTTAACCGAACACTGCCGGACTTCGCCCTGATGGCGGCCATGACGATCATATTCCTCACAGGCGCGTTTTTCGCGATCATGCGATACGACGTCAGGTAACAATTGCGAATGATATACCCGCAATCTGTAATTTCTGCCTATGGCTTTTGATAAAACCGTTACAAACACTATAAATGGTGAAGTTTTCTACCGAGAGACGCATTCCTGCGGAGTGCTCAAAATTCAAAAAAAGGGATATTTCAAAAACTTATCCAATATTCGACAAAATAGCTGAATTTTGTTATAATGTTGTTATAAGCAAAAAGGAGGCGGCTGAAAATGCCCAATATCAGACCGAGTGCGTATCTGCGAAACAATTATAATGAGGTTTCAGAATTTTGCCATTCAAGGTTTGAACCCGTATTTATTACCAAAAACGGACACGGCGACCTGGCGGTTATGAGCATAGAAGCCTACGAAAAATTCTGCGGTCGTTACGAGCTTTATCATCTGCTTGACGAATCAATCGAATCCGAAAAAGCCGGGGATTTCAGGGACTACGATGAATTTATAGCGGACTTGCGGAAAAACATGACATGATTTACAAAATCCGAATCATGAAACCCGCGCAAAACGAAATGCATGATATTTATCGCTATATTTCCGAAGAATTGCAGAATCCGGCTGCGGCGGTGCGGCGCTTTTCGCTGATTGATGAAAATATTCAATCGCTGAAAGAAAATCCTGCCCGTTTTCCTCTTGCGTGGGATAATTATTTAGCTTCCAAGGGGTTTAGAGTGATTGTTGTTAAAAATCATCTCGTTTTTTTTATCATAAGGGAAAAGGAAAAAACCGTGTCCGTCATGCGTATATTGTACGGGCGAAGGGATTGGCTGCGTATATTGAAAGAGGAAATAACGGAGACTGCTAATGAAAACTATTAAGGAAACGCTGATTAATTATCTGCGCGAGATGAAGCGCAAGGCGCACGGAGCGCAGAAACCGAGACATATCAAAAGGATAGTCGAGGTTGCGAGCACCGCGCAACGCAGCGATTCGCTCGCCCAGGTAATTAATCAGCGTTTCCTTAACCGAACGATATGCGCCACCCTTGCCGTTGTACTTTTTTCAGCAATATTTTTCAGTTGTAAAGACGCTTCCCGGAAACAGCCGGACAACCGTATACATTTTACTTCCTTCAGGGATGTTCCCGGCGTAACGGACGAGGAAATCAAGGCCATCGAAAAACTCCGTGAAAACGGGCCTTTTGTTTACGGAATGAATTTGAGCACCGAGGCGTTTGAAAATGAAAAAGGTGAAATCAGGGGATATGCCGCCCTTTTTAGCGAATGGCTGAGCGAATTGTTCGGGGTCAGGTTCGAGCCGGCGATTTTTGAATGGGGCGAATTGCTCGAAGGGCTTGAAAAACATACCATTGATCTTTCAGGCGAACTGACGGCTACCGACGAACGGCGCAAGATATATTTTATGACCGACGCCATTGCCGAGCGCTCGATAAAATACATGCGTATAATGGGCAGCCAGCCCCTGCCGGAAATCGCGGAAACACGGACTCTGCGGTACGCTTTCCTTGAAGGCACCACTACGCTGGACTACATATCCGGCCAGGAAATACATGCCTTTGAAACCGTGCTTATCGACGATTACGAAACCGCTTACAGTATGCTCAAAAGCGGCAAAGTCGACGCCTTTTTCGACGAAGGCAGCGCGGAGGCCGCCTTTGACGTTTATGGCGACATAGTCGCATCGGATTTTTTCCCTTTGATTTACGGCCCGGTTTCCCTGACGACGCAAAACCCGGATCTCGCGCCTGTAATCTCGGTCGTGCAAAAGGTGCTGCAAAACGGCGGCATTCGTTACCTGACCGAACTTTACAACATGGGGCATCTTGAGTATGTAAAACATAAGATGATGATATTGCTCAACGAGGAAGAGCGTGCCTATGTAAATAAAAACCCCGTAATAAATTTTGCCGCCGAATACGACAACTATCCGATCAGCTTCTATAACACGCATGAACAGCAGTGGCAGGGCGTATCCCACGATGTATTGAGGGAAATTGGAACGCTTACGGGTTTGTCATTTGAAATCGTCAACGATCCGCATGACGAATGGCCGGAGTTATTGAAAATGCTTGAAACCGGCAGAGCGTCGATGATTACCGACCTGATACGCACAAACGAGCGTGAAAGCATGTTTTTATGGCCGGAAACCGCGATAACGACGGATTATTACGCGCTTTTGTCAAAATCTGATTACCGCAGCATCAACGTCAACGAAGTGCTGTTTGTAAATGTCGGGCTGGTCAAGGAGTCCGCATACGCCGAGTTGTTCAAAAGCTGGTTTCCGAACCACGTCAATACCATTGAATATGACAGCACGGAACTCGCCTTCGACGCTTTGGAACGCGGCGAAGTGGAGATGGTGATGGCCAGCTATCACGATCTTCTTATTATGACGAATTACCGCGAGCTTCCGGGATACAAAGCCAACCTCATATTCAACCGTTCCTACGAATCCAAATTCGGATTCAACAGGGACGAGGCCATACTGTGTTCCATTGTCGACAAGGCGCTTCTGTTAATCGACCTGAAGTGGATATCGGAACAGTGGCTGCGCAAAACCTACGATTACCGCGTAAAATTAACGCGGGAGCGGACTTCCTGGCTGATTGGCGCTACAGTGCTGTTTTTTGTGCTCATCTTCATGTTTGTCATGTTTCAAAGAAACCGCAGCGCGGGAAAGCGTCTTGAAATCCTGGTAAGCGACCGCACATCCGAGCTGAAAGACGCCCTGACAAAGCTGGAAGCCGTCATCAGCAATTACAAGGGCATTATCTGGAGCATCGACAACAAAGGCATTGTCACCACGTTCAATGGAAAATATCTTCAGAAGCTCGGGTTTGCGCCGTCGTTTGTTGAAGGTAAAAAACTTGAGGCGGCGCGGCTTAAAAACAGGCATCTGGACATTATCGACAACGTGGAAAAAACCTTCCGCGAAGTCGCGCCCCAGGACTGGATGAGCGAAATCGACGGCGGCGTGTTCCACTCGCGCACGACGCCGATTCTCGACGGCGACGGCAATGTGGCCGGCGTCGTAGGCAGCACTGACGATGTGACGGAAACGGTAAGGCTTCAGAGAGATCTCGAAACCGCCGTTTTAGAAGCCGAGGCGGCCAGCCGCGCAAAGTCCGCTTTCCTGGCCAATATGAGCCATGAGATACGTACGCCCATGAACAGCGTCATAGGATTTTCCGAACTGGCGCTGGACGACGAAATCACGCAGAAAACCAGGGGATATCTGAGCAAAATCAAGGAAAACTCGACATGGCTCCTGCAGATCATTAACGACATTCTGGATATTTCAAAAATAGAATCCGGCAAAATGGAGCTTGAGATAATCCCCTTCAGATTAAACGAGCTGCTGTCGCGCTGCCAGACGATAATCACCCCGAAGGCGAGTGAAAAGGGCATACTGTTGCATTTTTACGCGGAACCGTCGATCTGCAAAACGCTGCTCGGCGACCCTACCAGGCTGGGGCAGGTATTGATAAACATACTTGGAAACGCCGTGAAGTTCACGAATGTCGGCGCGATCAAGCTTTCGGCGACCGTCAAGCTCTCGACGGAAAGCAGCAAAACCATACATTTTTCGATACGCGACAGCGGCATCGGCATGACGCCCGATCAGATCGACAAGATATTCGAGCCGTTTACGCAGGCGGACACAAGCACGACGCGCAAATACGGCGGCACGGGGCTGGGCCTGTCGATAACAAAGAATATCGTCGAGCTGATGGGCGGCAAGCTTAACGTGGAAAGCGCTCCCGGTATAGGCAGCAAATTCAGTTTTGATTTGATATTCAAAACGGTAGACGTGCCTGAGAACGCCGCAACCGGATTGGCATACGGAACTGAAACCATTGAAAAACCTCTTTTCAGCGGAGAGACCATACTGGTTTGCGAGGACAACAGCATGAACCAGATAGTCATACGCGAACACCTTGCCAAGGTGGGGATCAATACCGTTATAGCTGAAAACGGCCAGATAGGCGTGGATATGGTTAAAAGCCGCCTGGAAAAAGGCGAGCCGCCATTCGATCTGATTTTCATGGATATGCATATGCCTGTAATGGACGGGCTTGAGGCCGCTCCCAAAATTATGGAGCTTGGCACGGGAACGCCCGTTGTGGCAATGACGGCAAACATCATGTCGGACGACAGGGCGATCTACAAATCAATGGGCATGGAAGATTACGTGGGCAAGCCTTTCTCGACGCAGGAATTGTGGGGCTGCCTGCTTAAATACCTGAAGCCCGCCGAAAAGACGGATGCTTCCCCCGGCGATCCAAAAGATGCGGCGGGGGTCGCCCCCGAGGTCGCGAAAGATGTAGGGGACGCCGCCTTCGGCGTCCCGAAAGCGGAGGAAGAAGACGATTTGATGTCAAAGCTGAAAACCGTATTCTTCAACGAAAACCGGGAGAAATTTAAGGAGATTGCCGTCGCTATAGGCGCGGGCGATATAAAGCTGGCGCACAGATTGGCGCATACCCTGAAAAGCAACGCGGGGCAATTGGGCAAAACAGCCCTGCAAAAGGCGGCGCTGGAAGTCGAAACTCTGCTCAAGGACGGCAAAAATCTGGCCACGGAAGAACATCTGAACAATTTAGCCAACGAACTCTCCGCGGTTTTGGATGAATTGGCGCCTTTTGTAAAAACCGCCGCGGCCTCACGGCCCGAAGCCGCGGCCGAACCATTCGACGAGGAAAAAGCTCGTGAACTGTTAAGCGCGTTGGAGCCGATGTTAAAGGACGGCAATCCGGAATGTATGAATCTTGTGGACGGCCTTCGCGCGATTCCCGGCAGTGACGATCTGATACGGCAGATAGAGGATTTTGATTTTGAGCCGGCGGTTTCCACTCTTGCCGAATTAAAAGAAAAGACAGGGTTGCAATAATGGATGAAACTAAAAAGAACAGCATCCTGATTGTGGATGATGAAAAAGCGAATTTAATTGTTCTGACCCATATATTGAGCCAGGAATATACCATTTATACGGCTAAAGACGGGCAGGACGCAATCAACAAGGCGGGAAAACTTCTGCCCGATCTCATTTTGCTCGATATTATCATGCCGGAAATGGATGGATATGAAGTGCTCACCACGCTTAAAAATACTGAGGAAACGCGGGCGATCCCCGTTATTTTCATCACGGGCCTGGACAGCAGCGAGGACGAGGAAAAGGGGCTGGTTTTAAAGGCCGCGGATTATATAAGCAAGCCTTTTCGCGCAGCCATCGTAAAACTCCGGGTCGGAAACCAGATACAAATTGTGAATCAACTGCGCACCATAGAACGCCTGAGCATGATCGATCAACTGACAAATATCCCCAACAGGCGCAGCTTCGACAACCGGCTGAATATGGAATGGAACCGGGCGATAAGGGAAAAGGCGCCGATCAGCCTTTTGATGATGGATGTGGACAAATTCAAAAACTACAACGACACATACGGGCACCAGCAGGGCGACCTCGTGCTGCAGACGGTTGCATCCGTTTACTCAAAGACGTTAAAGCGTTCGGGTGATTTCGCGGCTCGCTGGGGCGGCGAGGAATTTGTCGTGCTGCTGCCTAATTCGGAAAAAGACGGCGCCATGATGGTAGCGGAGCATATACGCGCAAACGTGGAGAGCGAGATAATTCCCATTCCCGACGGCGGGAACACAAAGGTGACAATCAGCATAGGCGTAAACACGTTGACGCCGACAAGCGACAGCGTGCTTGAAAGCTTTGTCGCCGGCGCCGACAGCGCGCTTTATACCGCGAAGGAAACGGGCAGAAACAGGGTGTGTGCGTGTGAATGACTATCGCTATGAAAAAAATTATACTCGTATTTTTCACAATGGCGTCATCGCTTGTAATAGTCTGTTGCTCCGACAATAAATCCGCCGAATCCCATCAACCGCAGGACAATGTTTCGGGAACCGCCGCAGTTTCAACAGATATTGCGGAATCGCAAGACTTTTCAGTCAATGCGAAAAAAGCGGAGGTTGCGCCTGTACCTGTAATCCAATGCGGAGAGCCTGTCGGGGTTCCGTCAAAACCGGATCAAACAAAGGGATGGAACATTTACAGAGATGATATGAATTGTTATGGGTTTCAGTATCCGGGAAACTATTTGATCAAGGAAGAACGAACCTCCGACGGATGGCCCCTTTTTCCGCTCCTGCTGAAACCGGAAAACGATAAGGAATGGTTTATTGAGGGAGATGTCAGAGATGCGTCGAGTTACGAATTCGCCGAAAAAAACTTTGAAGAATTTATCTTTGACATGGCAAAAATGATGTATGCGGCTGACGGGGCAGACGGTTCGAGTTTCGTGGTGGACTTAGTGAATAAGAGGCGCTTTCTTGCCTCAAACCAACTCGATGCGATGGAATTTGATGCGGTTATTCAGCACGACATCTATCATTACTCAGACGACGACGAGGTGACAATTGAAAGCGAAAAGGTACCCGAGGGGCCGCTCTACGCCATTTCGATTTCCGGCCCCGGAGAACCTCAGCGGGTTTTGTTCATGCGACATAGGTCTCGGTCGAACGGGCCGAACGACAAAGCCTTGCGCGATAACGCAGCGCTCCGCGCCATAGCCGAAACCGTTTGGACATTTCCCTCCGCGCCTGTCGCGCATTGAAGCGCAACCACATCAGTTCTATTGCTAAAAACGCAGCAACTCTATTGACAAAAACGCAGCAACTCTTTTGCTAAAAACGCAGCAATTCTTTTGACAAAAACGCACGCGTGAATATATTATTCAACCGCGCATTTTGACGCGGACACGGATCATGGCTAAAGAATATCCCAGATGGCAAAAAGACTCGATAAGAAAAATCTTAAAGGTTCGGCGCGTAGTCGTTATATCAGGCCCCCGGCAAAGCGGCAAAACGACCCTGGCAAAAC